>Ga0114970_10002400_pt1 | contig 13993 bp, 20 predicted proteins | sample M_140205_XF_Meta_FD_87030 | JGI IMG/M metagenome (GOLD analysis project Ga0114970, IMG submission 87030) | Freshwater microbial communities from Lake Montjoie, Canada to study carbon cycling - M_140205_XF_MetaG | ecosystem: Environmental > Aquatic > Freshwater > Lake | place: Lake Montjoie... | reverse complement strand
CATTGGAAAGAGAGAGGTTCTTGTACTTATGAAAGATTTTTTAGAGATACTTGGGATTCGTACGATAAAGATTGGGTTGAATATGCAATTGATAAGGCGCATAATGATGGAAATTATGTTAAATGGGATGCGGAATACGATACAGATTATGAGAATTTTGAATCCTATGATGATACTTTTACAAGCATTGAAAAAATTGTAGAAACAAAACAATCAGGAATTGATAAACTTGTAATTGAAAATACAAGTTATGCAATAGATTCACTTGATAGAAAATCTTTAATTATTCTTAAAAGTATAATTGATAAGAAGTTAGGACTTTAACTTCTTTTTTTGGTCTGCGAGGTCTCCTAAGGTCATCTTTTTTTGATTCCACGGATTGAAACTCCTCTTCCACTTATATTCCACGTTTATAGGTCCATAAGGGTTCTTATTTAAGTCGTATTTCCAAATTGAAGTACATTCGTCATCTTCATAGATGCGTTCAAATTTGGTGGGTTTCTCTACTTTTGGGTTGATTGATACTGCCATATTAAATACATTTTTGAACTAGTGATGAAATTGGTTTTGGTGGTACCTTTTTATCGTGAAAATAATAAAACTCTCCTTCAGATGGAAATACTGAAATACCTTTATAAGGTATTGATTTTAACGCATCATTCTGGTTTGATTTAACTTGTATTGAAAACCAAATATTTCTACATTTCATCGCACCATCAAATCCTGCTCTATCTACAAAATTACCACCGCCTGAAAAAATCCTTAAATTTTCTTCACTCACACCTAATTGTCTTAACTGATTAAAAAATTTATTTTCAACTTCTTGTCCTCCACCCCAAGTTTTTGAAAAAATAGTTTGCTTATAATTTTCTCTATCAATCAATATTGCTCTTAATAAATCGTGAGCAGCCATTGAGTCCGAACCACCACTATAATATTCTTCTAAAAAATTATCAACATTTATTTCTGTATTAGAATCAATTCTATTGTTAATTAAATTAATCCACAGAATAATATTATTATCAAACATATTAACAATACTCCATTCGTCGTCTTTTTCGTGAAATAAAACAATAAATTTTGAATTTGGATTAACTAATTGTAATTCTAAAAAATCTAAATTTTCTTTTAAATCATTTCTTTTTGAATTTGATAATTCTAAATTATCAAAAACAAAATTAATATCATCTATATTTTTTTTAATAAACTCAACACTTGGAACTTTTAATTGTAAACCATGCTGTTCTAACCAATAATTTATTCTTCTATTAGTGTCAGGTTCAATATAATTTTTAATATCACTAAAAATTTTCATACCTAAACTCTTAATTTTATCTTTTTGGGAATCGGTCAAAGAGTTATAGGTTAATTTACCTAAATTTGATTTTTTTTCAGGATTACCACTTTCCATAATTGTTCTTTTCACCAAAGATACTAATTCAGATTCACTTAACCTAATAATTTTTTTCATATTTCTATAAATACCTTATAATAATAAAAAACCCCACTCTTAATTAGAATGGGGTTTAAGGTTTTTTACTCAGCTGGAGGAAGTGGAGGTGTGTCATCAGGATTATTTGGTTTTTTTCCCCATATTTTATCAACAGAGGATAAACCCAAACATCCAAAAGCCAACATAGCCACAGCATCTACTAACGGAGTTGATGGTGCAACGTGTTGTTCTGTAAAACTATTTTGATACAAAGTAGCACAAAGTGTGAGTGTACAAAAAAGTCCACAAAGACGCTTCATTGAAACATTTCCGTGTTCATCTGAGAATAAACTTCTGATAGAATTAAAAAGTCCTTTCATAATATTGGTAATTTACTTACCAATAAATAGTTTCAAAAAGTAAATAGTTAATACTATTTTTTGTGGTAGGACCAAGAATCGAACTTGGGGCACACGACATCTCTGCACGCTGCTCTAACCCACTGAGCTATCACTACCATTATTAATTTATTAAATTCCCGTCAATATATTTTTTAATTGTTCTTCTCAAAGTAGGCTCGTCAATATCATTCCATTTACCATCTTCCAAATTGAAAATTTTATTAACCATATTTTTTTTATTTCCGGTTAATATTTTCCTTTTGTCATCAATTGTTATAAAATGAACGATATTATCAAGTATTTTTTGAGAATCTACGGGGTACGCTCTTTTAAGATGTCTTAAAAACTCATCCGAAGTATTATCTTGATATTTTGATAAAATTTGTTTTTTTTCTTCTTCGCTAATGAACATAATGATAAATATAATATTTATTTTAAAAATAATCAAATGGCAAAAGGTTCTAATGACTCAAGAAAATTAACTTTCGGTAAAAGAAAAAAAGGTGCGGCTAAAAAAGCATTTAACAAACATAATCCGAGACCTAAAAAATACGTGGGACAAGGTAGATAATTTCTAATCCTATCTTATATTTTTAATATGGACCCGAAAAAAAGGCTTTTTCGACTGATAGAGGTGTACCTTAATGAGTACAGAAAAAATGCTGTTGAGGAAATCTATGGTAAAGGGACAAAAATTAAAATACACACAATAAATCATAGTATTACAACAAACTCACTTCTAATTGAGGCGGTAATTTGTCTTGGTGATATAATAACTGAGGAAGTTATGGATAGAGAACTTGCAGATATTATAATACAAGAAGCCCTTGATTATTTTTACCCTGAATGTTCTATTAAAACTATGATAAGGTGGGATGCTTAATTAAGTATCTTTTATTTTATGTAACTCCGAGTTTTCTTTTTGTAAAAATTCAACTTTAACCGCCAATGCTGCCACTTGTTCCGTTAATCTTAAAATAGTAGTACGCATTTCATCTTTTTCTTTACTACTTTCAATCAACAACGCTTCCAATTTAGCAATTCTTTCTCTGCATTCATCACGAAGATATCCTTCATCTTTTTCTTTTCTTTGAGCTCTTCTTTCATAAAATCTCCAAGCGGAGGACGAACCCAATACAGTTACAGCTGTTACAATTGCGGTCCAAATAGTTTCTTGATTCATAGGCAGTTTTTCTAAAATAATAAATATATTAAAATTATTAAAAAATTAATCCCCTTTAATAATTGATAAAGAATGTTTTAAAAATTCTTTTGCTCTTGGGTCAATATGGTTAAACGACATAACTTTTTCAATATCACTAACCAATTCTTCTCCATGCTCATTCTCTTTATACAATTCAATTATTTTATCCATAGCCCTATTACACTCCTTACTTTGTTCTTCAAAATAATTGTAAGGTTTATAAGCCTTCAAAGTATTCATAACATTATTAGCCAAATGAACTCCTCCATCATTAACGTTTTCTAAAGTATGGTATGACCTAAGAGTTTCTAACGCATCGGTTAAACCTCTAACACCATTTTTTCTAAGCTTAACGTTTTCCACATAATCCTCATATTCATCTTCACCCATAACTTCTTCCAAAGTTTTGGTGTTTCCTTTATGGCAAAACCTTCTTTCTTCTGAGGTTTTTTGTTCAAAGAAATAATTTTTTCTTATTTCTTTTCTTTCTTCTTCTGTGAGTGTAAATCTTTTATTCATACTTTATAAATATTAATGTTTATGAAAAAGTTGTTTTTTTATTATTGAAGAAGAAACAAAATTTAAATTAAATTAACGATATAACTTTTGAGTTTCGTTATACATTATTTTCATTCTTTTTTCCAGCTCAACTATTTTTCTTTCATCAGTTTCTGAAAGATTAATACTTTGTGCTTTAATTAATCTAACCTCTTCCTGTAATCTTTGATATTGGAAGAGCATTTGATTATAGATTTTGGCTTTTTGTTCGGTTGTTAAATTTCGCATAATTAATTATAATTTACCTTATTAAAGAGTAAACCTATGGTTGATATTTTATACTTGAAAAAGTTTTATTTAAATCATCTAAATTTGTATATATTTTACTTTTTAAAGCGGTACTTACTTTTTTTCCCGATTGTAACATATTAAGTAGTTCTTTTAACTTGTCTATGATTTCTTCTACTGATTGTTCGGTGTCTTTATTTCTACTTCCTGACGCAACATTTGGTGTTTGGATATATATATCTAAATCCATTGCAGTTTCAATTAATTTGACTAATTCGGATTCTTTTATTAAAATTTTACGTGACATCTATTATAAATATGATAATTAAATTCTTTTCATTTCTTGAGAGAAAAAAGGACTTATTACAGTCCATATTTCTTATTGTTAGTACTTTGGTGGTAATATATTTGTTTGTTGTTGTTTACTTTATTATTAAGTTTTTTCAATAATCGTTTTCAACTTCTTTTTTTACCTTAATTAATTCAGGTCTTTTAGTTGCAAAATATCTTTTTACCTCTTCGTGATTTAATATCTTTGTTTTTGGTGATAATCTTTTTGGTTTTTTATCAGTATTATTAAATATTGCACCAACATAAACATAATTAGGTAATACATTAACCCAAATATTTAATGAATCTAAATATAAAAAATTATCAGAAAAAAGAACATCTACATCATTTATTACTGCCAAATACATTTGTTTGCCTAATCCTGTTCCTTTTGATTCTTTATCTAATCCTGATGTTGACACCGCCCAAGAATCTCTAGGAAATTTAATATCACCAAAATATTCTGAAATTCTCCTTATTGAGATTGAACCTATTGATTGTTCAAGTTCTTCATCAAAAAAGAAATACTGTCTACCACCGGCACGTTGTTCAATAAAACAATCTAATCCATTCATTTGTTTAATTCTCAAAAATTTCTTTGCGAGATAATATGCTAAATTTGATAAGACATCTTTTGTTTTTAATTCTGATGGAATATCATAATCACCTTCAAAATTATCAGGAAATAGTTCGGTATATTTTTTAGCGTCAGAACCTTTAAATTTAGTTAATTTATATCCAAGTTCATTTTTGATGTAATCTTTAACCGCATTTTTTATATTCTTTTCATTAACTCTTTCTTTAACTATTGTAAAAATATCAACATAACTATCAGTAATATCCCAAGTCCCTTGTTGAATATTTATTTCAGATATAAGTTTGTATTGTTCTTCCGTCACAATATATTTCATAATATATAAATATAAACAAATCAGATGTTGGTAATATTTATTAATAAATAAAAATTATGAGTAAAATAGTAAGATTAACAGAATCTGAATTAGTTAGATTGGTTAAAAAAATGATTAAAGAAAGCGAAGAAGATAGAAATACTGATAAATTAAATAAAGATGGTAATATGGCAGACGCTATTCTTTCTCATTTAGTTTATCACGATAAACCAACTAAACCAGATGAAAAATGGCATGATTTTTTTACAAAAGGACCGTTAATTGATTATGTAAAAAATAAAAGAAATAAAAGAAAAGAAACTGATGAAGATTTTGAAAGAATTGATGATGATGATTTTGAAGATATTCCTAATAAATCAACAGAATTCCCTGATAATGAAGATGATGATATAGAAGATTATGGTTTTGATGTCGAAGATAAATTTAGTGATGATGATGAATTTCAAAATAAAATGAAATTTAGAGATAGAGTTAGAAGAAATTTACCAGGTAGTGTTGGAGTTGGTGGAGGTACAAGATGGGATAAAGATAGTGAAAAAGAATGGAGTCCCATTAAAGCTGATGACTTACCATTAGATAAGTTTTTAAAATCAAAATACAATAAAATGTAAAAATTAAATCCCACTTTTAGGTGGGATTTTTTATTAAGCAATATTACTTATTTTTGGTGAGGCTCCTCTATCATATCCACTAATTACTTTCGCAACTAAATCTCCCGTTCCCCAAGTTTTTAAATCACTTGCACATTGTTGAGATATATTTTTCGCACCGATGTTATTTTTTAAACCATTAACAATACAATTATATCTACCGTTATTTAATGTTTTAACGGTTGCGTTAAGTCCGTCATCCATTGATGCATAATTTTTAACTCCTACACTATTAAAATTTGTTGAACCCGGCATAGATTGAGTTGTATTGAATGGATTATATTTACCTGCCTTTCCTTCGGATTGTCTCCAAGCATATAAAAATTTAAGATTTTCATCAGTTGTTTTTGCACCTAATTTTTGAAGTAATTTTTTATAAAAATCTTCATCATTCGTGTTAGTAATTTTAGATGTTTCAGGATTTTTTAAACTTTCTTGTGAGTCATCAGTATCATTACTATCATCACCCCCAAAAATCTTTTTGAAAAAATTAGATAATAAATCCATAAATTGTTGCTCTGATATTATGATGTCTTTTTTTCTCATATTAATTTGTTTTTTTGAGTTCCTCAACCTTATTTCTCAACTCCATATCTTTCCAATATTTTTTACCAAGCCATACTAATTTATTATCATCGTAAGCTGACGACCTACCTCTAGATTCTTCATAAATTTTATTAGCTCTTCTTTGTAATCTTTTATAACCTTTTTCTGTTACGTATTTAACAAATTCTGGTGATTTTTTTGATACCATATATAACTCAACTAAATCTCTACCCAAAGTTCTATATAAATCTTTTTGAGGGTCTACTGTGATTATTTTTAACTCTTCTGGTGACGGTGAGTCATCGGACATATCATTATCTTCAACCTCTGTTATTACCCTTTTTTCCAACCTTAAATTGGCTTCTTGAATGTGTCTTATTTTACTATAACTTTTGTTCATAATTTTATTTTAATATAAATAGTTTAATTTTAAGGACAAGTAACACTACTTGATTTTATTGTAACATTTAATGTTGATAATAATCCTTTTGCGTCTTTAACTGTTACTGTATAAGTACCAGGTGCGAGATTAGAATATGTAGTAGTTGTTGTGTAAGCTGAATTATTAACTTTATATGTATATGGTGCCGTTCCTCCATTTGCAGTTACCGTGAATGAACCATTGGTTGCAGTTCTACAAGTTACGTTTGTTGATGAAACTAAAGTAACTTTAGGAGTTGCCGATGTGAATTTGTAAAGCCCAATATTCATCGGTACTGTTAAAGTGTTCCCACCAAAATCTTTTGTAACCCCAGCAATAGGACTTCCATTATTAACCGCATAACTTGTATCCAATAAATGTAAATCCCAATTTTCAGGTAATGCGCTTGTTGTATCTTTAAAAATTGCGGTAGTCATAATTCTATCTTTAGTTCCTAATGTTGCATTTTGAACACCTCCATCACCACCTAATCTGGTTAAATTTGTTTTAGAAAAATTATTTGGTGCTGTGTATGAATAACCACCTACCATATAAAAAATATTATTACTATGTTTGTATCTTGGTTTTGCCGGACCATATAACATTTGAAGACCGGTTGTGTTATAAAAAATGTTATTTCTCATATCTATTAATGTATCATAGCCCATACCCCACTGCATTTGGTCAGACGAATATTGCATTGCAACTCTTGAGTTATTATTTACATTGTCCCAAGCGTTTCCAACACCACTGGAAGATACATTATTTGGTTCACTCCACGTAGTACCTAATGAAGATAATGGAGGATAAAATGTAAAATCTACATTTGAACCACTACTATTTGGTTTTATATCTAAAGTAATTACGTTTCCGGCAAATGGTGGTGCATTTGTTACAACAGGAACCGTTGTTGGTTGTACAGGGTCACAACAATAAGGAAATATTGTTGATTGTTCAGGACCGTAAACTCTACTTCCTTGATAAACACCGTTAGTTGCTAATAAAGTAACATTAAAAGAACTTGATGAAAATGTCGCTTTTTGAGTATTATAATTTGTACTTAAATTTTTATTTTTAAAAAACCAAAACTGACTAAAATTAATTCCATCACCATATATGTCATCACCAAATCTTGGACCTGACATTCTTGAATTATTATTTTCAATCATTACATTATTCCAAATATATAAATTGTGGTTATTTCCTTGAAATGGGTCACCAGAGGAACCGTGGATATATCCGTACTGATGATTACCAATGACTTTATTAAAGGCAAAAGTATCATAAACTGAGCCAGCTAAACTATCATATCTATCTAAGTTACCTATTTCAAATACGTGCCTTCCATCAATAAAAGTATTATATACTATTTTTGAATTTTTTAATGAAAACATATCTAACGCAACTCCACCCATACCTTGGCAAGAACTTACTCTACCTGATTTTGCCCAATATGATTTGAAGTAATTGTTACTAATTTCCATATTCATACCACTTAATCCATCAATAGGACCTGCCATAATATCATATGTACCAATAGTATCTACACTTGATTTTAAGTTAATGAATGAATTTTTTGTTATTACACATCCATCACAATATACACCACCAATACCATAAGAATTATTAGCAAAATAACAATTTTTAATGGTACAATTACTTATCATACTTCTTCTGTTATTTGGATTTGAATTAGAACCAAGAACAGTATCACAACCAGCTCCTTGTACAGGACAACCCGTACTTGTTACATTTGAACCGTTATAGTAAACTTTACTATTACTAATTTCACCCCATATAATTGGTGCGGTTGTATATGCAGGATTTGATTTATCAGTATATGGGAATCTTGTATCATTAAATTGAATCCCATCAATTACAACCCAACTAACACCTGCGAAGTGCCAAACATGATGTGGTGCGTTATGTCCTGAAGGATATGTTGCATCTCTAAAATAAACATTAGGTAATGGCAAAGTAGTATCACCATAATTAGTTATAACAATTGGGTGGTCATTTGTACCACTTGATGCAGTAAAATATTGTGGAAAATTTGCAGTGTCTGAACCCGAATTTGGTCTATTGTCCCAATAAACCATTGTGTATCCATCATAACTACCATCTTTAAAAACTTCTCCTCTTTTGAAACAAATTGTATCACCGGGTTGAAATGTTGCATTATTGCTTGTATTTTTTGTAAATAATACGTGCATTGTTTGCCAAGGTGTTGATGGTGATGTGCCATTATTATTATTATTCCCGGTTGAGCTACTAATATAATATTTTCTTCCACTAACAAAAGATGATGTTGTAAATGATACTTGACTACCATAAGCAGTTCCAACACTATTGGTCGCATATGCTCTAACATAATAAGTAGTTGAAGGTTGGAGAGGTGTTAAATAATCTACAACGTCTCCTAAACCACCTGCGTTTGGTCCTTGACCTCTATTTGTTTTAGTTGCCAAAGTGATTGTTGGATTTTGTGTGGTACTCCATATGATACCTCTGTTTGTTACTGTGGCACCACCATTTGATGTTACATTACCTCCGCCATTTGCTCTAATTTGACTTATGCTTGTAATAGCGTTAGTTGTAACTGTTGGTAGACTTTGTGCAAATACCAATACTCTTAATAATGTTAGAGTTAAAAATAATCCTAGTTTTTTCATTTTTTTTTATTTTTTATTTATTTTAATTATTAACGTGTTCGTGATGGTGTATTAGTTGGTGTAAGGGTTGGAGTTTTTGTATTTGATGGTGTTATACTTGCCGTTGGTGTGACCGTATTTGTAGGTGTTAATGTTGGAGTTGGGGTATAATTAGGTGTTTGTGCTGGGCAATCCTCAACTTCGATAGTCCAACCTTGTCCTGTTAAACTTAAATATGAGGAATAACCATACCCATCATTATGGTTATAAAAACACCCTGGTTGGTTGAATAATGTTATATTTCCCGCAGATGTCCAACTTGTAATACCTGATAAATAAATTAAAACATTATCAATTGACGATGTTATTAATGAATTATTGTTCAAATATAGACCATTTATAGTATTTGGGAATGGTATTACAGGACTAAATGTTGTAATTGAATTGTAAGATAAATCCAAAGTGTTAAGTCCTGTTGGTAACGCCATTGTAGGAGTAAATGATGTGAGTTGATTATAACTCAAATTAAGTGTAAATAATGAATTAAACGGAAACGCCGGATTAAATGATGTTAGTAAATTATTATTTAAATAAAGATTTTGTAAATTTGTAGGATATGGTGTTGTAGATGTAAATCCTGTAATTTTATTATTATTCAAATATAAATCAGTTAATCCCGTAGGTAATGAACTTGTTGGTATAAAACTACTAATTTGATTATAAGATAAATCTAAACTTTGTAATACATCAGGTAATCCAACAACTGAATTTAATGATGTTATTTGATTACCCGCCAAATTCAGAGAATACAATGACGTAAGATTATTTACCCCAATAATTTTTGTTAATCTATTATTACCATAACTTGTAGATATATCCAAATAATTAATTATTGTTGAATCGCTCAGTGTAGTTGTTGCAGTATAAGTAGTGTTTGCGGTGTATGTATGTGTTGGTTGATAATTATCTGTACCTGTATATGCACTTGTTCTTCCGTCACCCCAGTTTACACTCATTGAAAAATTAGATGAACCTTGAATAAACCAATTTTGAGTGTTTCCTGTTGGACTAAATACAAATTTAATATTTGTTTGATTTGGTATGGTTGATGTAGGTGTTTTAGTTAGAGTTGGGGTTGTTGTTTTGGTTGGTGTTTGAGTATTTGTTACAGATGGAGTCGGAGTAATTGCAGATATAGTGCCTGTAGGTGTTTTAGTTAGAGTTGGTGTAACAGTTTTAGTCACAGTATTAGTAGGGGTTTTAGTTGATGTGATAGATGGTGTAGGAGTTGAATTGGGTGTCGCAGTTTTAGTTGGTGTTACTGTTGGAGTTGCGGTTTTAGTTGTAGTCGCTCTTGGAGTAGATGTTTTAGTAGGTGTTGGGGTTTTAGTGTTAGATGGTGTTTGAGTTGGGGTCTTGGTAGGTGTTTGAGTTGGACAAATATTTACAGTCGTACAAGCAGAACAGTTTACATATGAATTTACTATTATTGTCGGTGAGTATGCGTATATTGTACCTGTGCCACCTGATGAACCATAATAAGTTGCGCATCCAACAAAAGTTGAGGCACTTATATAATAACTTCTACCAATAACCACCGCAGTATCTGGTACACTGGTAATTCTAAACTTTGTAACACCATTATTACAACAAGCACTGAAAGCTGCTTGGGTTATTACACCAACTGTAGCTGAGCTAGTACCTTTTGCAAAAGTTTGATTAGTTGGTCCTGAAGTTGTTACTGCAACATCAGTGAGTGTTGTTGTTTGAGTTAGATTATTATAATCATAGTCAGAAGTCACTTGTGTAAATCCATTAGTTTGTCCTTTAAGTATTGTAACAGAACTTTGTATTACAAGTGGACTACCAATAATCGCGTCAATGGAACATATAAAATCAACTATAACGTCACAATCCACAGGTGAAGTTGCGGTTGCAGAAAAACCTGCATTAGTTGAGCCAGGATAAATTCCTGCAAATAAATCTATATCAATAACCGGTATTACAGGTGGAAAAACACCCTCATTACCTAATACAATTGAAGTTGGAAAAGCGGTGGAAAAAGTACCATCAAATAACCAAATATTTTTTGTTTGATTTGGTTTCAAAGAAACTTGATATTCCCACATCGCGTCATCACATCTGCGATAATTAAATGTGGTATTTGTACTTCCCGTGTTTGTTAACACATATTTTTTACAACTCATAATGTTTTAAATATAAATACTTTAATTAATAAAAAAAGGGATAAGAGTAGCGAATTCTTATCCCAAAGTTTGCGGAACATAACTGCTCCGGTCCTAAGTGGGGTTCTTACCCCTACGTTATTAGTTTGAACCTGCACTACCTCTACCTACCTTACCTTCCATCTTCTCGTAGAACCCTTCTTTACTACCTCTCCAATCCCAAGGCAATCCGTGTTTGGCGTTGTATTCTATCTGTTCGTTAGATACACCTTTAAGTTTTTGCATTAGTTTTTTAACTAATGACATTTTTTCTTTTTCTTCCTCTTGAATAATTCTTTTTGTTATTCTCTCTAAATCAGATTCTGTAAGTTTTACTATTTTTCTCATATGTTTTTATTTTAAAAATCTATTCCCTCAACGTGAACAGGTAATCCAATATTTGGTTCCCAGTTTTCTTTTATGTATTCCATAACTTTCATTAGTGAGTCACCAGCATTTCCTTCATTCATTCCTTCAACAAGTAATTCATCTTTTTCTTGTGATGTTGTTAATCTTAATTTATTTCCCGCATCAAAATATTCAAAACCATATCCATCTTCGTCAATTATATTACTTACTTGAAATATTTGAAATACGGTGTCTCCGTCTTTTTCATCTCCAAGTATCATAATATCTTTATAGTCAAGAAAACCACTACTTATTAATCTCGACATTACCTCACTTGAAAAAATTATTTGTTCAGCATCATCAAGTTCTACTTCATCTTCTTCAGGTTCAATTTTCTCATCAGGATTTTTAAGAATATGTAATTCTTCAGGTGTTAATGAATCTTTACCTAATTCATTCATTTTATCTAAGATTCTATCAATTTCATCTTGATTAACTAATCTTTTATACTGTTCTTCTGTTATAATAATTTTCATAATTAATAAATATTACGGAATATAAACTCTAATATTTTTATATCCTTGAGATGCCAAATAATCTTTCGCAAGATTTTTAATTGTGTATTCACTTCTTCGACTAACCCAATCTTTCTTTAATATAATTTTAATTTCCATTTCATATTTTGAAGTTAAATCAAATCTAATTGAGTGAATACTATCTCCATCACCTGTTGATTTCATATATTTTTTTAAGTCTTTAAGAAACTTTTCGGCAAATTCTTTTTTGTTTATATATGGGGAGGAAATGAACCATCTATCTATTCCAAGCGCATCTGAAAGTCTATCAAATTTATTGTCGTAGTCTTTTATGTAAGAATATTCACCTTTTGCGTATCTCTCGGCGTCCATATTCATAGTTAATGTTAGCTCATTCTGAGTCTTACCATCTTCCAAATTTTTTATTTCATCATATCGGTAAAGTTTTAATTCATCATTTGGAAACTCTTGTCTAAGTTCCCTCATAAAGATTTTAGCATTTCTTGGGAGCTCAGATTCATTTTGGTAAATTTTATGTTCTACCGTATCATTATGTGTATGAAAAATATTTGGCATAATCAATAAATATTACGGAACGTGAATAGTAACCTTGTTATATCCAAGTGAATCAAGATAGTATCTTGCAGCATCCCTAACGTTACTATACCTACTCCAAAAATCTCTTTTAAGCACAAATACAAGTTCCAAATCGTGAGTATTATTTACATTAAATTTAATTGCATGAATATAATCACCAACATCAGTTGATTTCATAAATTTTTTTAGTTCTTTAAGAAATTTATCTGCGAATTCTTTTTTATTTACAATTTTGGTGAAGGCAGTCCAACTTTTAATACCTAATGCATCTGCGAGGTAGTCAAATTTATCATTTATATCACGACGTTTGCCAGGTACTTCCCCTTTTGCATATGCTTCAGCATCCACAAAATAGTTTAAATCCAAGTCATCATTATTATCATCAGGGTCATAATCTTTATTATCAGGGCTCAACAAACTTTTACTTACAACATACTCATCAAATTTTAGATTATCACCCAATTCTTTTCTTAATTCTTTAAGAAAAATTTTGATGTTTCTGGGCAATTCACTTTCATCATTATATCTTGTGTATTGAACCGTTTCATCATAGTTATTATAAACTGTTGGCATAATCAATAAATATTAACCCGCAATTGTTTTAACGGGAAGTTCAAATGTTTTTTCAAACCATATTTTAAATCCTGGCTTCCATTCTCCCCTACCAAAAGTTGAATTTAAAGTTTCAACAAAGTCATTTCTAATAATTTCAATTAGGGGTGCCTTATCGGCCCATTTATTAATAATAAACCAGCTGCTATCGGGGTCAAGCTCCTCATAATACTCTTTAAAGATATATTCAAAAAGTGGTTCGTGTTCAATATTATTTTTATAATCATCATCATAAAACATAATAAGATTTTCATCTATACTCTCTGTATCATAGTTAAATGAAGATTCATTATAAATCTTATCTTTGAACATATGCTCCAAGAATTTAACAACCAAGTTATTT
>Ga0114970_10002399_pt1 | contig 13993 bp, 11 predicted proteins | sample M_140205_XF_Meta_FD_87030 | JGI IMG/M metagenome (GOLD analysis project Ga0114970, IMG submission 87030) | Freshwater microbial communities from Lake Montjoie, Canada to study carbon cycling - M_140205_XF_MetaG | ecosystem: Environmental > Aquatic > Freshwater > Lake | place: Lake Montjoie... | reverse complement strand
GCTGTGCCAACTGCTTCAAAGATTTTGCAACCTGGATACAAATTCAAAGAACGTATTTTGCGTCCAGCTCGTGTAGCAGTTACAGATCCAGCGGGAGAATAATTAGCAATGGCAGCCAAAGATCTATATGAAAAGGATTTCTACAAAACCCTTGGCATTGATAAAAAGGCTGCCCCGGATGAGATTAAAAAGAAGTACCGTGCACTTGCCCGCGAACTTCACCCAGATAAAACTAAAGGCGATTCGGCAAAAGAGGAAAAGTTCAAAGGAATTTCAGAGGCCTATGAAGTTCTTTCAGACCCGAAAAAGCGAGCTGAATATGATGAAGCGCGTTCATTGTTTGAACGTGGCGGATTTAGAGCGCCAACAGGTGGACAAAACTTCCAAGGCGGAGATTTTTCAGACATGTTCGGTGGCGGAAATCCACAAGATATTTTCTCCAATCTATTTGGCGGCGGCGGTCGACGTGGACCACGTAAAGGTCAGGATTTACAGACCGAAGCCACAATTACTTTTCGCGAATCTATTTTTGGCACAAATCTAGATTTACGACTTGGTACTGACCGTGGCGCAGCACAAAACATTACGGCCCGAGTTCCTGCGGGAGTAAATGATGGCGCAAAGATTCGCGTTAAGGCAAAAGGTTCTCCCGGAGAAGCTGGTCCAGGAGATTTATTTATTCTTTTGCATGTAAAGGCGCATCCATTATTTGCGCGTAAAGGTGAAAACTTAACACTGACTTTACCTATTACTTTTGCCGAAGCTGCACTTGGCGCAGATGTAAAAGTTCCAGTCTTAAGTGGCGATGAAGTAACGGTGCGTATTGCGCCTGGAACTCCATCGGGTCGTACTTTGCGAGTTAAGGGACGCGGAATTACTAAAGGTGCAAGCACTGGAGATCTTTTAGTAACTGTTGATGTACAAGTTCCGCAACGCGTTGATGGTAAAGCTTTGGATGCACTTAAAGCTTTTGCTAAGGAAACTTCTAGTCAAGATGTGCGTGCAGAATTAGCGGCTAAGGCCAAACAATGAGCGATGAATTAAAAAATGACGCACCTGCCGATAACGCAGCTGTTTATGTGATTTCAGTTGCGGCAGAGATTTCAGGTTTACACCCACAAACATTGCGACAGTATGATCGCTTAGGTTTAGTTTCACCTTCACGGACCGAAGGACGTAACCGTCGATATTCACTGCGCGATATCGCATTACTAAGGGCTGTACAAAAACTAGTGGGTGAAGGAATTAATCACGCTGGAATCAAGCGAATTATTGAACTTGAATCTGCAATGGCCAACATGGCTATCGAAGTAGCCCAGCTTCGAATTGAAGTTGATGCCTTAGTTGAAGCCAATCCACCAAAAGGAATCACTCGCCGCAAACGCACCGAAGTGATTGTTTATAAAGCCGATAATTAATCAGGTTGAAGGAAGTTTGCTCGCCCACTCCATTTGCCCAGAGTTTGTTCAGCCGGAGATTTTAAGATCGAATCCAAGACAGTGGCATATACATCTCTAAAATCAGTAGTAACCGCCAAATCACCATCTATTAATTTCGAGAGCGAAGGTTGATCTCCATAAAAGCCACCTTTCACTTTTTCGCCGAGTAGAAACATGGGCCCGGAGGTTCCATGGTCTGTTCCTTGAGAAGCATTTCCTTTAACCCGTCGGCCAAATTCGCTATAAACCATAACTGTTACGTCTTTAGATCTTGTAGTTGATTTTAACTGACTCAAGAATCGGCTTAATGATGTTGAGACGACGCCTAGTAATTCAGCTTGAGCATTAGCCTCGTTCGCATGTGTATCAAATCCACCTAAAGAAACCGACCAAACTTTAGTGGGCGAACCAGCTGCAATTAATTTTGCTACAACATCTAACTGCTGTGAAAGATTGTTGTCGCCTCCAGCGTTACCACCATTTACTGTAGGCAAATCGACCGCAATTGGCGCTGGTGCTTTTAATACCGGTTGGATCGAAGTCGAGACGGAAAATAAATTTCGCATTGATGTTGCAGCCGCGGCCATTAAATTAGAATCAGTAGGTGCAGGAGTAGAAAGTTTTATGCATTGATTAGCCAAGCTACCTTTAGGAATTACCAACCCACCTAACGGTAGCGCTGAGCCAGAAATTTTATTTCCCGCCAACATAGGTGGCAGAACAGAACCTAAAGAAATAGCAAGCATCGGATCTTCTGGTTGTGAATCTAACCAACGGCCCAACCATCCACTGCTGACATGTTTTTCGGGCGATGCACTTTGCCACTTTGCCATTGATGAAAAGTGTGAGTGGTCAGGTTTTGGATAACCAACTCCGCGGATTATCGCCACCTTCTTCTGGTCCCATAACGATTTAATGCCTGTCATTGAAGGATTCAAGGCCAGTTCTGCATCTAACGGCAACATAGTTTCAGGTTTATATGAAATATCAGGTCGAGATGAAAAGTAAATAGAATCGGTGTAAGGAATTAATGTATTCAAACCATCATTGCCGCCATAAAGGGTGACAACAACTAAAATTGGTGTGTCGGAAGGCAAAGGGCGACTAATGGCAGCTTCTGCTATTTGGTCTAAAGTTAAAAAATTAGACGCAACCCCAACAGCTATAGCTCCAGTTGTCAGTGAAAGAAACTTACGTCTTGAAATCGTATCCATGTTGGCTCCTATGCACTCACTATGTATTCAGGACTACACAATGCAAGTAATGCAAAACGTGCAGGATCATCTACCGCAGTGCGAAGTGCTGACTGTGTACGAGCGCTCCATTCCGGAACACCTAACCAATCAGCACTTTCGAGTACGCGAGCTTCTCTAGGGATTTGTTGCAGCGCAACCAGGTCGCTCTGCTTAATAAGCCAGGTTGCAAAAGCCAATCGATATTGTGCAGTCGCCGAAGATAACCAAGACTGTCCGGCTGGCCAACCCCCGACATTAGGCGGACTAAATGGAACCTGTCCCAACTTGTCGAGAAAATTCATTAACTGATTGGTAGTTTGCAAAGCAGATGGTGTTAACTCAAGTGCACGGCACACTGAAATAAACCATTCGACTGGGGATTTAACCATTGAAAATTTTGTATCTTGCATTGAACTATCTGCTGCCATTGCTTGTACAGCAGTAGCGATATCGCGACTAGCAAATGCTTTCTTGGCAGCAAAAGAAGAGGGCATATCTTCGGTGCTTGAGATGAATCGATACCAAAATCGTTCGGCAATAAAAGTGGCGCAATCTTCACGGGCAACCAAGAAATCAATAAGTGTGTCCCCATTAAATACAGCAGTTTTACCTAGCAAAGAAATAGGCATTGCATCTCGCCGTTTTTGATTAATTGTTACAAGGCCATTGCTGCGCACTACTTGATAGCCAGTTAAAGCGCGTGAAATAGCTTTAACATCATCTTCACTATATCGATTTACACCTAAGACGAAAAGTTCCAACAATTCGCGACCTAAATTTTCATTAGGTGCCTTCACCGTATTGTCTTGTCCATCAAGCCAAAGTTGAAGCGCACCATCATTAAGCATTTCTTTTGATAAATCATAAAAGTTTCCAAGTGCGTGAGTGCGAAAAACTTTGTTTTGCTTGAACATAGGTAGCGCGTAATTAATTTTTTTAATCGAAGTGGCCCAGTGCCCATGCCAAAACCAAACCAATCGTTCAGTTAATCCATGATCACTAAGAACCATCATGTCTAACCACCACAACTCTATTTGTTTAGTCTGATTTCGCAATGCAATAGAAAAAGGAACAACCTCTGGAGAATTTGCTTTTGGCCGTTTACCCAAATCACTTATCTCTGGTTCGATTACAGGGAAATCTGCCGCTTGGCCCAATGGCACATTGGTGAGCCGTGCCCTAGTTGCAGTTACCCCATCCCTAAGCGCTAGCGCATATTCACCAGGCTGAGGGCCAAAACCAAAGCGGTGAAACAATCGTGAGGTTTCAAGACGTTTTACATTCACAAGGTGAATCTACGGTGATTGTTAAAACAATAGTGTCGAAACCAGTGAACCCACATGAAACTCGAAAGTTTAAGGAAATTCACTCCACAACAATCAAAGACCAGCGCCTCACCGAGTAGGCTCGCGCGCATGAGTTCACGCGATGCCCTAAAGAATCAGATTATTACTAAGGCTGTTGTCCATGGAAAAGTTATTTTGTCTTCGGGTAAAGAAGCCGACTACTACGTAGATTTGCGCCGCGTGACTCTAGATCACGAAGCTGCCCCATTAGTTGGTCAAGTAATGCTGGATTTAACTAAAGATTTAGATTACGAAGCAGTAGGCGGATTAACGCTAGGCGCAGATCCAGTTGCAACTGCCATGATGCATGTTGCTGCAGCACAAGGAAAAAAGATTGATTCCTTTGTGGTTCGCAAAGCCGAAAAAGCACATGGGTTGCAACGCCGTATCGAAGGTCCAGATGTAAAAGGCAAGCGCGTGTTGGCAGTTGAAGATACTTCTACAACAGGTGGTTCAGTTTTAACTGCAGTCGAAGCTTTAGTTGAAGCCGGTGCAATCGTTGTTGGTGTTGCGGTGATTGTTGAACGTGGCGCAGAACCAAAGATTAAAGAAGCTGGTTATGAATACCGTGCGGCATTTCAATTAGCCGATCTGGGACTTTAAAACCAACCTTTAATTTTATTTGTGGTGTTTGCGAGTTTGCCACTCGCGAAATAATTCGATTATCACTGGAGTAAGTGAAGCCAGAATAATCAAACCAACTACTGGCAATAAGTATTTATCAACTGAACCTTCAAGTTTTTCGCCCAAAACAAAGCCAAGACCAATTACTAATTGAGTCCAAATTAACCCACCGACAACGTTCCAAATGAAAAATTTCTTAGCCGAAATTCCAACAACTCCACACATGGGATTTAACAGAGTCCGAATAAATGGAACAAAGCGGGCCAAGATAATTGCTTTGCCAGTTCCATATTTGCGCAACCATTTTTCAGTCGCAACTACTTTTTGGCGATTAAAAACCCGACCATCGGGGCGATCAAATAACTTGCGTCCAAATCTGTGACCAAACCAGTGACCAACTTGTGCGCCAGCAATTGCCGAAATTGGAGCACCAACAAAGAGTGCACCTGCCGAAAGGTGAGCATCTCCTAAAACAGCAGCGCCTGAACCAGATGCTGCGACTCCTGCAAGAAATAGCAATGAATCACCAGGAAAAGCTAAACCGACAAGTAATCCTGTTTCAGCAAAGATAATCGCCAAGACCCCAATGAGTCCAAGGTCAGACACAATTGAGTGCGCGTCAAAGAGGTTCATTCAGGTCAGGCTACATCACAAGTAGAGGCCCATTGCAATGCTTAGTTATCAAATTGTTGTATTTACAGGCTCGTTTACACGGCTATTGCCTTGCGTCTACGCGTGAGCCATACGAGACTAAGCCCACGAATGGGACGCGGATTTCACAAGGATTCCGGACCAGTAACCCCCTGAAAGAAAAGGCCAAATGAAAAAAACCTTAAAACTCTCAGCTGTGCTTAGTGCAATTGCTCTAGTAGCAACTGTATTTACAGCAACTTCATCAACAGCTGCAACCACTGAGTATTGCAAAGACTTCACTCAGTTCGGTTCATATAAGAATAAGACAGTAAAGGTATTCGCAGGTATCCGCGATCCTGAAGCTTCTGTAATGACAAAGGTATTTGCACACTTCACTGCATGTACTGGTATCAAGATTGCTTACGAAGGTACAGATCAGTTTGAAACTCTTCTACCTGTTCGTGTTAAGGGCGGAAACGCACCAGACATCGCAATCATTCCTCAGCCAGGTCTTGTAGAGACAATGGTTAAGACAGGAAAGGCAGTTCCAGTAACTGCAGCAGTTTTGAAGAACATCAATACTTACTACAACCCAGCATGGAAAGCATTTACAACTGTAAAGGGCAAAGTTTACGGAGCTCCATTCGGTGCTTCATCTAAGTCACTTGTTTGGTACTCACCAGCACAGTTCAAAGCTCTCGGTGTAACTGTTCCTAAGACATGGGCACAGATGGAAGCAATCGGAGCAAAGTTCAAGGCAGCTGGAAAGCTTCCTTGGTGTGCTGGTATTGAATCAGGCGCTGCAACAGGTTGGGCTGCAACTGACTGGATCGAAGAAATGGCTCTTCGCGAGCTAGGTCCAGACAAGTACAACATGTGGTGGCAAGGCAAGCTCAAGTTCTCATCACCAGAAATGCAAGGTGTAATGAACAAGGTAGCTGCTTGGTTAGGTACAGAAGCTCAAGTTGGTAATTTGCAATCAGTAGCAACACGCAAGTTCCAAGATGCTGGTGTACCAGGACTTAAGGATGGCACTTGCGGCATGTTGCAGCAGGCTTCTTTCTACTCATCAATGTTCCCAGCTGGAACCACTTTCGGTCCTGGCAAAGACGCTGATGCGTTCTACCTACCAGCAACAAACTCAAAGTTTGGTAACCCAATCGAAGGTGCTGGCGAATTCCCAGTTGCTTTCAGCAAGAAGCCAGAAGTTGGCGCAGTACAGGCTTACTTCTCATCTCCTGCATACGGTACTGAGCGCGCAAAGCTAGGCGGATGGACATCTGCTAACAGCGGAATCGCACTATCTGCTTACACAGATCCAGTACTAAAGGTTGTTGCTCAGTCACTTCAGTCAAAGAAGGGTGCAATCGTGTTCGATGCATCTGACTTGATGCCTACAGCTGTAAACGGTGCTTTCTGGAAGGAAATCACTAAGTTCTACGCAGAAGGCAAGTCAATGAAGGATGTTGCAGCAGCTATTGATGCTAACTAGTAAATAACCACTAGCTATAAGCTGTAAAAAAACCGGGGCCTACCTCTTGGTAGGCCCCGGTTTTAACATCATAATAAGCAGGAAATTAATTTACTAAAAAAGTTAGGAGCTAGCCGATGATTACTTTTGGTTCAATCCTTTCTAGCTCGTGGCCAAAGATTTTCCAGATCATTTCTGTAATCGTTTTATTCTTCGGTTTTTATGGAATCGCATTTGCCGCCGGCGCTCGCATTAAAGGCAAGAAACAAAACTCACTTGCAATCGGGCTCTTCTTGGTTCCCGCATTAATTTTGGTAATGACAGGTCTTGGAATTCCAGCGATTCAGACTTTTATCGAATCATTTAAAAACGCTGATTCTTCTAAGTGGGTTGGTTTAGCCAACTACACAAACGCAGTCAAAGATCCTGATATTCGCTTAGCTTTTATTAACACAATCTCTTGGGTAGTAATTAGCCCAGTTATCGTGACAACTCTTGGAATTACTCTCGCCACGATGCTTAATAAAATGAAGCGTGAAGCCTTTGCAAAATCTCTTATTTTTATGCCAATGGCAATCTCATTCGTTGGTGGTTCTTTAATTTGGAACTTGATGTATGCATACCAAGAACCAAATCGCCCACAAACAGGTTTAGTCGGACAGATCATGGTGTGGTTGGGCTTTGAACTTAAGCACTTGCTCTTGTGGTCACCATGGAACAACTTATTCTTAATGGTTGTTTACATCTGGGGCTTTACTGGTTTTGGAATGGTTATTTTGTCAGCTGCAATCAAGGGAATCCCAACTGAAATTGAAGAAGCTGCCCAACTAGACGGCGCAACTGGCTTTAGATTATTTAGAACAATTACCGTGCCAATGGTTCGCACAACAATTATCGTGGTGCTAACTACCGCCATGGTCGGAACCTTGAAGCTTTTCGATGTTATTCACACGATGACTGGCGGAAACTTTAAGACCGACGTTTTGTCTAACCGCATGTTCGATGAAAACTTCGTGTATTTAAACTATGGTCGCGGATCAGCTTTGGCAGTTCTTATCTTCCTGGGCGTTATTCCAATTACTTATTACAACATTCGCTCCCTTCGCCTAGAAAGGAAGCACTAATGTCTAACAAGGGCCACGCATCTAGCCGTCCATTTACATCACCCATTGCTTCAATGGTTGTAACCGTTATCGCTATTTTATGGACCGTTCCCACTTTTGGTTTAGTTGTCACATCTTTTAGAAAGAAAGAAGACATTCTTTCTACGGGTTGGTGGACCGCGTTTAAGAACCCAAGTTTTACTTTCGATAATTTCCGTGCGATTTTGTTTGAATCAGGTGGCACCGTGGGCGAGCAAGGAATGATTCCTTTTGCTATCAACTCACTTGCAATCACAATCCCGGCAGTTCTGTTATCAGTTGGCCTTGGTTTAATGGCCGCCTACGCACTTGCTTGGATTCCATTTCGTTTTAGCGATCATATTTTCTATGGTTTATTTGCGCTTCAAGGCGTTCCATTGCAGCTCTCTTTATTGCCTTTACTTACTTTCTTTGCAACTGGCGTGCAGCTCTTTGGCCACACGATTTTCCCGCAGCTACATATTGTGGGAACCCTGGCAGCGGTTTGGTTGCCTCACACAATGTTTGGCTTGCCATTAGTTATTTACCTTTTACACAACTTCGTTGCAGCCTTGCCTCGTGAAGTCATGGAAGCTGCACGCGTTGATGGAGCAAATCATTTTGAAGTATTTCGCCGAATAGTTTTGCCACTTTCTGTACCTGCAATCGCATCAATTGCAATCTTCCAGTTCCTTTGGATTTGGAACGACCTGCTAGTAGCGCTTGTATTCGCCGGCGGTACTGATGATGTTGCCCCACTTACTTTGCACTTATCAAACCTTGGCGGATCACTGGGTTCTCACTGGGAAAACGTTGCACCAGCAGCGCTGTTCTCGATCATTATTCCTTTGATCGTATTCTTCTCATTACAGCGCTACTTTGTGCGTGGTTTGCTTGCTGGTTCAGTTAAATAGAAGCACCATTGTTTTTAATCTGATCGCGATACCAAAGCCCTGAATCTTTAATGATTCGCTTTTGCGTATCAAAATCAACATGAACAATCCCAAAACGCTTTTCATAACCAAGTGCCCACTCAAAGTTATCCATCAAAGACCATTGGTAATAGCCCTTGACTGGTGAACCTTGAGCAATTGCATTTGAAACAGCCTTTAAGTGTGTAGCTAAATAATCTGTTCGGCGCGGATCATGTACTGCGCCATCTGCGCTAGGACCTTCATCGTATGCGGCGCCATTTTCAGTGATGTAAAGATCCGGGCACTTATCGCCATGTTCTTTATACCAACGCACTAACAAACTCTCTAAACCTTCTGGAGTTAGCGGCCAACCCATATCTGTTAGCGGCCCACGTGGGGTTTCATCGATATCTAAATCGAATAATCCAGAGATTGAGTGCCATTCGGGTTTTCCACCAAGCGATGGCCCAACGCGGTTATCAAAGTAATAGTTAATTCCAATAAAATCATTCTTAACTGTGGCCGCTTGCAAATCGCCATCTTTAATCCAAGGGCTTAACTCGTCACCAAATTTATCCATGATTACTTGCGGATATTTGCCATACATAAAAGCATCCATCCAGAAACGGTTGCTAATTGCATCTAATAAATCTGCTGCCTGCGCTTGGATTGGATCATTTATATCATCTGGCACAGAACGGGTTTGATTTAGAACTGGCCCAGTTAAAATATCGCTTCGCACAGAACGCATTGCGTTTGTAGAGGCAGCGTGTGCAACTACGGTGTGGTGTGCAACTGCCCACGCAGCTTTGCGATCAACTTTACCTGGTGCATGAATTCCAATTCCATTTCCAAGCCAAGCAACAACCCACGGTTCATTAATTGGTGTGAACTTCTTGACGCGATCGCCAAAGCGCTCAACAACGGCTGCTGAATAATCTGCAAAATGTTTAATGGTGTCGCGATTTTCCCAACCGCCTTTATTTTGCAATGCTTGTGGCAGATCCCAGTGGTACAACGTTGCAAGAGGTTCGATACCTGCTTCAAGGATTGAATCAATTAAACGATCATAAAAAGCAAAGCCGCGTTCTTCGCGAGCGCTGTCACCATTGGGGAACATGCGCGGCCAGGCAAATGAGAATCGATATCCCTGCAAGCCCAGCTCTTTCATGATGGCGATATCTTCTGGGTAGCGGTGATAGTGATCATTGGCTACATCGCCGTTTTCGCCTCGGGCTACTTTTCCTGGAGTGGCACAGAAGGTGTCCCAGATTGATGCGCCTCGGCCGTCCTCATGAGCAGCGCCTTCGATTTGATAGCTAGAGGTTGCGGCTCCCCATATGAAGCCCTGTGGAAATGAAGTCATGCGGCAAGCGTAACGGAGCCACGGGGGGCAAGTAAGTGCTGTAAGTAATTAGTATGTTTTCGCCAAAACGGGTATTTCATGTCTAAACTGCGGAAGTTAATCGGACCTTAGGGGCCCTAAAACTCCAATGGAGGAGAACCTATGCGTGCTGCAAGCACCGTATCACTTGTACAAGTAACCGGATCAAACCTGACATATGCCTACATCGTTCTAGGAATCTCCCTAGCTGCGCTCGCAATCGCCTACGCATTACGTGCCCAGGTTCTTGCAGCTAGCGATGGAACTCCAAAGATGCGCGAAATCGCTGAAGCGGTTCAAGAAGGCGCAGCGGCATTTCTTTCACGTCAGTTCCGCACTCTTTCTTACTTTGTTGGAATCGTCTTCGTCCTTCTCTTTGCACTTCCTGGTGCAACTGAGATTCGCGTAGGCCGTTCCATCTTCTTCCTCCTAGGTGCAGCATTTTCGGCACTAGTTGGTTACAACGGTATGTGGCTTGCAGTGCGCGCAAATGTTCGCGTTGCAGATGCAGCTCGTAATAAGGATGGCGTTAAGGCCGTTCAAATCGCTTTCCGTACTGGTGGCGTGGTTGGTATGACAACTGTTGGTCTTGGACTCATTGGAGCATCACTCGTTGTGATCATCTATCGCCAAGATGCACCTGCAGTTCTTGAAGGTTTTGGTTTTGGTGCAGCGATGCTTGCAATGTTCATGCGCGTCGGCGGCGGAATCTTTACAAAGGCAGCAGATGTTGGAGCTGACCTTGTTGGTAAAGTTGAAAAAAATATTCCAGAAGATGACCCACGTAACGCAGCAACAATTGCTGACAACGTTGGTGACAACGTTGGTGACTGCGCCGGTATGGCTGCAGACTTGTTCGAGTCATACGCAGTAACTCTTGTTGCAGCTTTGATTCTTGGTAAGGCTGCCTTTGGTGATTCTGGACTTATCTATCCATTGATCGTTCCAGCAATCGGAACCGTCACTGCAGTGATTGGTATCTTCCTCACCAAGCTTCGCAGCACAGACAAGTCAGCAATGAGCGCAATTAACCGTTCATTCTTCTTATCAGCACTTATCTCTGCAGGTTTAACTGCACTTGCAACATTTACTTACCTACCATCTGACTTCAAGTTAATGACTGGTCTTTCTGCCGAAGCAATTGCCGATGCTGGAAACACAAACCCACGCGTTCTTGCAATCGGTGCAGTATTAATCGGTATCTCACTTGCAGCAGCGATCCAACTATTAACTGGCTTCTTTACTGAAACAGGCAAGCGTCCAGTAAACGACGTTGCCGCATCTTCAGAAACCGGCGCAGCGACTGTAATTTTGGCGGGTATCTCAGTTGGTTTTGAGTCTGCTGTTTACTCAGCACTTCTTATTGCAGCAGCTGTGTTCGGTGCGTTCTTGCTAGGTGGCGGAAGCGTTGTACTTTCACTTCTTGCAATCGCATTGGCCGGAACTGGTTTGTTAACAACAGTTGGCGTAATCGTTGCAATGGATACTTTTGGTCCTATCTCAGATAACGCGCAAGGCATTGCAGAAATGTCTGGCGATGTTGAAGGAGAAGGCGCACAGATTCTTACTTCACTTGATGCAGTTGGTAATACAACGAAGGCAATCACTAAGGGAATCGCAATCGCAACTGCAGTTCTTGCGGCGACAGCGCTATTCGGTGCATTCACTGATGCAATCAAGAAGGCCGTTGCAGATGCAGGCAAGAACGCACTAGATCTTGCTTCTCAGTACCAAGGAATCTTGGACGTTGCTAACCCTCGTAACTTAGTTGGTTTAATTATTGGCGCAGCTGTCGTATTCCTATTCTCTGGTCTTGCAATCAATGCAGTATCACGAGCAGCAGGCGCGGTTGTTGTTGAAGTTCGTAACCAATTCTTAGAACACCCAGGAATCATGAAGGGTACAGAAAAGCCTGACTACGGTCGTGTGGTTGATATTTGTACTCGCGATTCACTTCGTGAACTTGCAACACCTGGATTGTTGGCAGTTATGGCACCAATCGCAGTTGGTTTTGGTTTAGGTGTTGGTCCACTTGGTGCATACCTTGCTGGCGCAATTGGAACCGGAACACTTATGGCTGTATTTCTTTCTAACTCAGGCGGTGCTTGGGATAACGCAAAGAAGATGGTTGAAGATGGACATCACGGTGGAAAGAACTCTGATGCACACGCTGCAACAATCATTGGTGACACTGTTGGAGATCCATTCAAAGACACAGCAGGTCCTGCAATTAACCCATTGATTAAGGTGATGAACCTTGTTGGTCTATTAATTACTCCAGCTATCGTTTCATTAGCTCTTGGTGGAAATTCAGGAATGTCTACGATTATCGGACTTGGTGCAGTTGTGATCATCATGGCTGCACTCATTCGTAACCGTCGCCAAGCAACGGCAATCCTTAACTAAGAAGTTCAGCACTTCCCCCGACTTAAGGACTACATGGCAAAAGCGAAAACTGACCTGATAAAGCTAGTGATTGTTGAATCACCAGCTAAGGCCAGAAAGATTGGCGGCTACCTCGGCGATGATTACGTCGTCGAGGCTAGCGTCGGCCATATTCGAGATCTCCCGCAGCGTGCAGCCGATATTCCTAAGGAATATAAAAAGATTGCCTGGGCTAAAGAAGGCATCGATATTGAAAATGACTTTGCCCCGCTATATGTAATTAACCCTGATAAAAAGGCCAAAGTTGCTGAATTAAAAGAGTTAATGAAAAACGCCGAAGAATTAATTCTGGCAACAGATGAAGACCGCGAAGGCGAAGCAATTGCTTGGCACTTAGTTGAAACTTTGCAGCCCAAAGTTCCCATTAAGCGCATGGTTTTTAATGAAATTACAAAAGAGGCAATCCAAGAAGCAATCAACAACACTCGCGATTTGGATTACCACTTAATCGATGCACAAGAAACAAGACGTGTTTTAGATCGACTCTTCGGTTACCGCTTATCTCCCGTTTTATGGAAAAAAGTTATGCCACGCATTTCTGCTGGACGCGTGCAATCGGTTGCGACTCGTTTGATTGTTGAAAAAGAACGCGAACGCATGGCCTTTATTTCATCTGCCTGGTGGGACCTGGCGGCAGTTACTGCCCTTGGCTTTAGTGCCAGATTGCTTGAAGTTGATGGAAAGAAAGTTGCTGCAACTTCAGATTTTGGCGCAGATGGTGCGGTAAAAGAAAAATCATTAGCAAATATTTTGTTGCTCGATGAGGCCGGCGCTAAGGGTTTAGTTAATTCACTTCAATCTTCTTCGTTAACAGTTAAGTCAATGGAGGAAAGTCCGCGTACCGAGCGTCCTAAGCCACCATTTACAACATCAACCATGCAGCAAGATGCTGGTAGCCGACTTGGTTGGGGCGCACAAATCACAATGCGCATCGCCCAACGTTTGTACGAAAACGGTTACATCACTTACATGCGTACTGACAGCGTTAATCTTTCACAACAAGCAATCGATGCTGCGCGCAAAGCTGCAAAAGCTCTATACGGCGCAGACCATGTTGCCGATTCACCACGCACATACCTTGGTAAAACTAAGAACGCCCAAGAAGCTCACGAAGCTATTCGTCCTGCAGGTGAAACTTTTAAGACACCTGGCGAACTAGCACCAGAACTTTCACGCGATGAATTTGCTTTGTATGACTTAATTTGGAAACGCACTGTTGCATCTCAAATGGCAGATGCCAAGAAAATGCAGATGCGCGTTGATTTTGATGCTCAAACAAATGATGGCAAAGCCACAATATTTCGTGCCAATGGATCTGTAATCACTTTTCCAGGTTTCTTAGCTGCTTATGACGACATTGTTAGTGATGAGAACAAAGATG
>Ga0114970_10002396_pt1 | contig 13996 bp, 7 predicted proteins | sample M_140205_XF_Meta_FD_87030 | JGI IMG/M metagenome (GOLD analysis project Ga0114970, IMG submission 87030) | Freshwater microbial communities from Lake Montjoie, Canada to study carbon cycling - M_140205_XF_MetaG | ecosystem: Environmental > Aquatic > Freshwater > Lake | place: Lake Montjoie... | reverse complement strand
TTCACCGCCAGAAACATCCGGCCGACATATTCGCCGATCAGCCCCAACAGCACCAGCTGCGTTCCAGAAAAAATCAGCATCGCGGCCATCAGCCAGCCCCACCCCGTCGCCGGGCCCTGACCCACCCACCAGAGCCAAGCGACCGCGCCCAGCGCCACCATGCCCACCGCCGCAATGATCAGCCCCAGCACCGTCGCCACGCGCAGCGGCTGCACTGAAAAATTGATCCACGCACTCAGCCACAGCCGCAGTAACCGGCCTAAGGTATAAGTGCTCTCACCGGCCACCCTGGCCTCGTGTTTCACGGCAATCGAACCGATGCGCTGCGTCACCTGCAGCAACAACCCGTCAATATACGGATAGGGCCCAGGGTAACCCACCACTTCCTTCGCCACAAACGCAGTCACACAGCGAAAACTCGAAAGATAAAATCCCGGTGGTTTATCGAGCGCCCAATCGGTCATGCGGTTCGTGAACCAACTCCCGAGATTCCGCCACGCCGAGTGCTGCTTTACCGCGTAATGGCCAAACACCACGTCGAGCCCCGTCGCCTGCGCATGCCGCCACAGCCGCACCGCTTCCACCGGCGGATTCTGCCCATCGTCGTCGAGATTGACGAGATGCGCCCCGCGCGCGTTCCGCCACCCCGTGAGCACCGCGTTGTGCTCTCCGAAATTACGCGCGTGCTCGACATAGGTGATCGGCACCCGCGCATTCTTGACCAACTCCCGGCACACGTCCGCCGTCCCATCCGGACTCCCGTCGTTGACCAACACAATTTCATGCCCGCCCTCGATCTGCAGCTCCTCAATCGCCCGCACCACGGCCCCGATGGTCTCGGCACTGCGATAAAGCGGGATGACAAAACTGAGAGCAGGTTGGGACATCTGCGGTGCATAGTCGCAAAACACCTCTCACCCGCAAGAAAACCCTTGGGTCTTTTTTTGCGCCTCCTGCGCCTGCTCGCGGCCACACTCAGACGTAATACCGCAACTCTTTCCGATAATACGCCAGGGTCCGCTTCAGAGCCGTGCGCAAGTCCGTCCGCGCCCGCCAGCCCAGCTTCTTCCGAATCAACCGGTCGTCCGCATAGTAGTCCCCGATATCGATCTTCTTCCGCTCCGCCGGAAACGTCTTCACGACATAGTACCCTCCTCCATTCAGCTCGACGAGCATCGCCGCGAGTTCTTCCAGCGTCACTGGCGGCGGCCCGCCCAAATTGAAGACTGCGCCAATCGCCGCATCTTTTGCCGCTGCGAGGAGAAACGCCTCCACCGCATCGTCGACATAGGTGAAATCGCGCAGCTGCTCCCCACCCCATACTTCAATCGCCTCCCCTTCGACGAGCCGGCGAATCCACACCCCCACAAAGGTCTGCCGCGCATCCTTCACCCGCATGCGCGGCCCGATCGTGTTCGTCAGCCGCAACGCCGTCGCCCGAATCCCGTGCACCCGCGAATACAGCAAGTGAAACGACTCGGCCGCGAGCTTGTTGATCCCATTTACGTCCACCGGCCGCAGCGGATGCTTCTCGTCCACCGGCAAATAATCAGGCTTCCCATAAATCTGCCGCGTGCTCGCAAACACAATTCTCACGCCGGGATTGTGCACGCGACACGCCTCGAGGATCGCCAGCTGCGCCCGCCCGTTAATATCCAAATCCGTCTGCGGATCCGTCATCGAATCCATGTGACTCGTCTGCCCAGCGAGATTGAACAGAAAATCCTGCCCCCGCACGAGCGCGGGCAACTTCGGCCAGTCACGCACGTCGGCGACGTGGACGTTCACCTTTCCCGTCATCCCGGTGAGGTTGCGCCGATTCCCGCCATATTCCGGTATCAGCGAATCTAACACGCTCACCCTCGCCCCGAGCCGCACCAACTCCCGCGCGAGGTTCGAGCCAATAAAGCCCAACCCTCCCGTGATCAGCACGCGTTTCCCCGCATAAACTCGCCGTAAATTTTTCGTTTCAGCCATGGGCCCATCCACAAAGCCCGCTCTGCCGCCGCGCGCCAATCTCAAATCTCCCCGCGACTCAACAACCGCGCCTTCTGCGGGCAGGCGGTCCCGCCGCTCACGCAGCGGGCTACCCGCCCCCTGCGTTTTTCCTTGGTAGCCCGCTTCGTGAGCAGCGGGACTCCCTACCGGACTCCTGCGTCTTCCTACGTAGCCCGCTTCGTGAGCAGCTGGACCCCCGACCGGACTCCTGCGTTTTCCTTTGTAGCCCGCTTCGTGAGAAGCGGGACCCACGCGTAGCTGAGACGACCGACTCGGACATGCGCCCCTCGCCTACCGCCGCACCGCAAACTCCAGCCCAAACACGCACAGCCCCAGCGCCCGCGTCTCCCCGCCCACCGCCCCCAGCCACGGCTGCGCCGACTTCAGCGTCACCGTCGCCCCGCCTGGCGGCACGACGATCTCCGGAAAAAATGTTCTCACCCTCTGTCCACTCAGATTCCTCGACGCCACCGCGCCGCCCCGCTGCCCCACGCCCTCGCCTTTCGCACCCGTCACCTCCAGCGTCAGGTCGCGCGCCCCCAGACTCCAGCCGTCGAGCGTGCACGTCACCCGCAGCGGCCACGCGTGAGGGTTCTCGATCCGGAGCGTCCCCTCGCCTTTCGTCCACCGCCAACGCGTCCCCGCCTTCGCCTCGCTCTCTTCCTCATACCAGCCTTCGCCCACCGTCACTCTCAAGAAATCGGCGCTCCGCGTATCCACCAGCGCGATCCCTGGCGCGATCTGCCTCCGTGCGCCCTCCGCGGGCTTTACTGTCATCATCCCACCCTCGAGATCCCACTCACCCTGCAACGCCGTGTGCCAACGGCCTTCGTAGGTATCCGTCAAAAAATACTGCGGCTTCTGGAGCAAAAATGCGTTCGCCCACAGGCGCGACCACATGTCCGGCAACAACACATTCACCGACGCCACGTCCGCCATCGCTTCGATCTTGCGCACGTCCCGCAGACCTCCGTCGACGATCCGCGGCGCCGCGGCCAACCGCCACGCAATCATGCCGGTGCCGACCACGTTGCCCAGCAACACCACACCCGCGACGCCCATCACCCCGATCCACTCCGTCAGTCGTTGGCTCCACCGCAGCGTGATCCACCAGCAAAACGCCGGTAGCATCACCGGATAGAAAACCGTGAACACCTTGAACGCATCATAGCTCGCGTTCGTCCCCAGCTGCGCCCCTCGCCATTGGAGAAACGCATACCCGGCCAACACGGGCAGAGTGACCGCGAGTGCGATCCAGGTTTTTTTCCGCCGCTCACTCACCGCGCGCAGCGTGGCCCAGCCGAGCAGCCCGATCACCGCCGCTGCCAACACCCACCTGACCCCACCCCAACCCCACGGCGCCAACTCGGGCCCGCTCACCAACCCCAACCAACCCTCCGGCGTCAGCGCCGGAATCTTCCAACCAAAATCATACGTTCGCAGCAGCTGAAACCGTTCGATCAAACCCGCCACGCGGCCCGCAAACACCCCGCCACACACCGCCAGCGGTGCCAGCATGATCAGGCACCATCGGCCCAATCGCCGCCACTCGCCGTGCCACAGCGCCAACCCGCTCGCATACGCCAACGCCGGCACCAAGCACAGGACCACGAAAAAATTATAGCTCCCCAACACCAGCCAGTAACCGATCGCCAGCACCCCGGCGAAGCTCAGCCCGCGCGCCCAGGTCAGTCGCCCGCGCCACAGCGCCACCCCCGCCCACGTGATCAGCCCGACCGCCATCGCGGCCAACAGCTGTCCGGGCGCCACGTGCCCGACCACATACCAATTCAGCGGGCTCAGCCCATAGAGCACCGCCACCGCCGCACTCGGCGCTCCGCTGAAACCAATCACCGCCCGCGCCATCCAAAACACTACCGGCAGCGACCCCGCCAACAGCACCATCGTCAGCAGACTCGTCAGCTCGTCCGGCGTGCACCCGAGCACCGATCCATTAAACGCGATCAGCGCCGAGGGCGTGAAGTGATTCAACCGCGTCCAGTATTCAAAAAAATTATCCGCCCCGTGCACCCGCACCACCTCCGTCAAACCGAGAAACCCACTGCGGTCCGTGCGTGCAAACTCCTGCAACACCCGCGCCCCCGCCGCGTAGTCGCCCGCATCGCAGCTCGCCAGCGAGAGGGTCGTCAACCCCTTCGACGCCCACGCCAGGGGCACGACCAACAGCCCGAGCACACCCACACTGGCGAGCCACACCACGCCGATTCGCTGCACATCCACCCACGCCCTCCGAGGTAGGAGCCCGCTTGCGGGCGATCCCTTCCCCACGCGCCCGCCGCGCCCCACGCGCCCCACCCGCCACAACCCCACCGCCCGCAAAACCACCGGCACCACTTCACTCCACCACGCGTATCCGTTTGTCCCCTTCAGGCCCCCCATCGCCCCCGCCCACACAACCGCCGACTGCAGGGCCCACCCTGCCGGCACCACGAGCACTGGCCAAAACCGCCGCCAGCCCCACGGCATCGCGAGCATCGCCAACCCTGCACCCCACCACAGCACGTGTAACAGCAAAGCGAATGCGACCGGGAAATGAATCATGTTTCAGTGTCTTGCTCTTCGCTCTCAGGTCGTCGCCCTCACCGCTCAACGCTCAACGCGCAGCTTTCCATCCGGCTTTCTCCCCACCGCAAATACCGACGAACCCCACGCCCACCGCCCACCGACCTGCAACCACGCATGTTCCGGCGCGACCAACAGGCGGAACATCGCATCCACCACCGCCGGATAGTCCTTCATGTCGCTCGTGTCCTTCGCCGACCGCCACAGTTTGCGCTTCGCCCACAGCAACGGAAACGGCAGCGCATTCAGATGCGTGCTCCAGCGATCCACCAAACCAGCTGCCCGCATGAGCGTCTCCACCTCGGGCCGCGTGTAACGATGTTTCGTCTGACACGAATCGTCATGATACGACCACATCCACATATAGGCCGGCACCGAGATCACCACGACGCCGCCCGGTTTCAGCACCCGGAAAAACTCCTGCATCGCCACATCCGCGGCGTCCACTTGGCAAATCACGTCCGCCGATACCACTGCATCAAAACTCGCGTCTGCAAACGGCAGTGCCGTCACACTCGCCTCGCGAATATCCGTTCCCTTCCCGCATCGCTGCCGCGCCAGCTCACACGCGATCGGCATAAAATCGATGCCGCTCCACGTCCAACCGGGTTGCTGTCCAGCCAACCGCACGATCATCCCACCCGTGCCACACCCCGCATCCAGCACGCGTTTTTCTCGCTGGGGTTGCGGTGACCCCGCCGCGCCGCCTGCGCCCCTTGCGTCCACTCGCGCCAACGCTCGCGCGACATGCGCATGCAGCGACCGGAAATACCACATCCGGTCCTCGACCTCCGCGAGCTTCAGATATTCGTCGTTATTCATGCAGGTCTCGCCATTGGGATCACCGTGCCGCCTGCCCGCAACATTATCCATTGCCGCCCGCCACTGTCCTCGGTCCTCTCCTCGTTTACTGTGCTCATGCGCCGCCTCCTCGCCCTCCTCGACACCCCCGCCGGTCGCGCCGCCCGTTACGCCTGCTCTGCTCTTCTCGTCGCCGCCCTCGTCGGGAGCATCGACTGGCACCAATTCTCCGGCCTCCGCGGAAAATTCTCCCTCGGCCCCGTCGCGGCCGCTACACTCGTCGCCGGCATCACTTTTCCGCTGCACGCGTGGCGTTGGTGGCTCCTCCTCCGCGCGCAAGGTATCACCCTGTCGCTGCACTGGGCCCACGTCGTCACCTGGATCGGTAATTTCTACAACGCGTTCCTCCTCGGCGGACTCGGCGGCGACGCCGCCCGCGCCTTCTACGTTTGCCGCGACGCGCCGACAGCCCCCCGCGACCCAGGCGTACCGCCCGTGTCTTCCATCGCCTTGCCTGTGTCCGCCTCAGCCGCCGGCCTCGCCGCCACCGTCCTCGACCGCATTCTCGGCCTCGTCGTTCTCCTCAGCCTCGCCGCCTTCACGTTACTGCTAAAACTGGATACCGTCGCCCGGCATCCCGAGTTACGCCTCCTCCTGGCGCTTTGCGCCGCTCTCTCAGTGGCGAGCGTCGTCGCCTTGGTTTTTCTCTGCCGCCGTCCTCCAGCCTGGCTCGCTCGCAGTCTCGGCGAACAGCGGGCCGCCACCCTCGCCGACATTTTCATCCGCGCGCGCGCGACTCCTTCGGTTTTCATCACCGCCCTCGTCGCGAGCTACGCCATCTGGCTCCTCGATTTCCTCTCCGTGTGGCTGCTCGCCCGCAGCGTCGGTCTGCCGCTCCCGTTCATCGAAGTCTCGCTCGCCATGTCCGTCGCCTACGCCGCCACCGTGCTACCCGTGAGTGTCGGCGGCCATGGCATTCGCGAAGGCACCCTGCTCGGCATGCTCGCTCTGCTCGGACTCCTCCCGGACGATGCCTCCCGCCAACTCGCCCTCCTCCTCGCCGTGCTCGTCTGGGCCGTGAGCGTGATCTGGAGTCTGTTCGGTGGCATCGCCGCACTTTTTGCACGCCGACTGCTGCCGTTCTCCGCCTCCGCATAAGCCGTTGCCAACCTCCTCACCCCGCCCTTCCCTCCGGTCCCGACTCCATGCGTTCCGCTCACCGCACGCCTCCCGCCGGCGGCGCCTTCTCCCGGCGTTTCACCGACTACGCGGGTATTTTCTTCGACGAATTTGCTCCCGATTCCGCGTGGATTCGCGAGTGCGGCACAATTCACCTCCCGCCGCTCGGCCGCATACACACACTCGTCCTTCGCGGCGAATTCCGTCCCCACCCCAACGCCCGCGGACTTGAAACCGCCGCGCCCGGCCTCGACGTTCTCCTCAACGAGCGCCCCGTCGACTCCATCTCAGCCCTCTTGCCCGGCCCCTGGGAAATCACCCTCACGCTCCCGCCCTCCCCAGACCCCAAACCCCAGAGCCTCACGCTCACCCTCCGCCTCACCGGCACCACTGTCACCAACACTCTCGCCTGGCTCGGCCGCGTCTCCGGTCTCGCCTCGCTCCAACGCTTCCGCTCCCAAAACAAAAACCGCCAGCTCCGTCTCGTCAGCATCGCCACCCCCGACGGTGAGCTCATCTACGATTTCTCCGTCCGCCACGCGCCCTATTCGTCCGCCTTCGCCCGTACCCACTCCCCACTCGGACTCAACATTGCCGGCTTTCTCACCGCCGACCTCGGCGTCGGTGAATCCGCCCGCTGCATGGTCCGCGCCGCCGATGCCGCCGGTCTCTCCGCCGCCCTCGTCCCTCTAAAACTCAACTGCAAAAACCGCCAAGGCGACCAGACCTACGCCGCCCGCCTCCGAGCCGAAAATCCCCACGACGTAAATGTCGTCCACATTGATCCGCCCGCCTCGCGCGATCTTGACCACCACCACGGCCCCGCCTTCCGCGCCGACAAATATAATATCGGCTATTTCGCTTGGGAACTACCGGAGTTTCCCGACGCCTGGACGTCCGCCTTCGACTACTACGACGAAATCTGGACGCCCAGCGATTTCGCGACCACCGCCATCGCGCAGAAGTCGCCGCTCCCCGTTCTCACGATGCCGCACGCGATCTCCTTCGCGCGCCCCACGGAAACCACCGCCACCCTCCGCGCCCGCCTCGGCCTCCCCACCGGAAAATTTCTCTTCCTCACTCTCTTCGATCTCAACTCCTACGCCGAACGCAAAAACCCCCGCGCCGTCATCGCCGCCTTCCGCCTCGCCTTCGCCGCCGCTTCCGCCTCCGCACGGACCGGCGGTTTCCCCTCCGCCGACATCGCCCCCCCCGCCCTCGTCATCAAAGTCCAAAACGTCACCGGTAACGAAGCCGACTTCGCCGCCCTCCGCGCCAGCGTCGCCGATCTCCCTGGCACCGTCTTCCTCACCGAAACGCTATCCCGCGCCGACATCTACGCCCTCGAAGCCGCCTGCGATTGCTTCGTGTCCCTGCATCGTTCCGAAGGTTTCGGCCTCGCCGTCGCCGAAGCGATGTATCTCGGCAAACCCGTCATCTCCACCGACTGGTCTGCGACCTCCGAATTCGTCAACGCGTCCAACGGCTGCCCCGTCCGCGCCCCGCTGGTCACGCTCGAGCGCAATCACGGCCCCTACGCCAAAGGCTCCACGTGGGCCGACCCCGATCCCGCGCACGCCGCCGAGTACATGCGTCGGCTCTTCCTCGACCCCGCCCTCGGTGCCGCGCTCGGCGCCGCCGCCCGCACGACCATCGAGTCCCGTTTTTCCCCCGCTGCGATCGGCACCCGTTACCGCCGCCGACTCGAAGTCATCGCGACCTTCTGAGCTGCGCGTCGGTAGATTTCTCGGAAGCGTCTTCTTCGCGGCCTCGCCTCCCCGCCGCGGGGCCCCACCCTATCACCGGATCGGCCCCCTCGCCCCAGCCCGCCCCCAAGCTCACTACCCCCATGAAAATCCCCTCTCTCCTCACCGTGTGCGTCGCCTTTTTCGCGAACACTGTCGCGCTGGCGTCTCTGGCGGCCGCGACGGCGACGCCCGGCTTGATCACGGGCGTGGTCGTGAATCTCGCCACGATGGATCTCCTCGCGGGGGCACGTATTCAAGTCGAGGGCCTCCCTGGTGAAACGAGCAGCGAACGCGGGGGCGTCTTCACGTTTCCCGCTCCGGCCGGGCAGCGTACGCTCATCATTTCCTTTGCTGGTCTCGAGACGAAGCGCGTGGCCGTACTCGTACCCGCGGGGGGCGAGGTGAAGGCCGAAGTCGGTCTGACCGCCGCAATTTACCAGCTCGAGAAATTTACCGTGAGCGGATTGCGCGAGGGACAGGCCTTGGCGATTCAGTTACAAAGCCAAGCCGACCACGCCAAAACCGTGGCCGCGACCGACACCTTCGGCAACCCCGCCGCCAATCCCGGCGAACTCCTCATGCGCCTGCCGGGCGTCGCCGTGAACTTTGTTTCGGGCGAGGCGGTGGAGATTTTTATGCGCGGCATGGGCACGAGTTTCATCTCGCTAATGACGGACGGGAATACGCTCGCCTCGTCTGTCGGGACCTCCTCAAGCCGCGATTTCCAACTCACCGCACTCGACACGGGCAACATCGAGTCCGCAGAAATTGTCCGCGCGCCGACCCCCGACATGCCCGCGAATGCGATCGCAGGTTATCTCAATCTGGTTTCCAAACGCGGTTTTGATCGGCGTGGCCGCCGCCTCGATCTGACGCTCGGTACGCGCTGGACCGATTTCTACTCAGGCAAGAGCCCGGCGAAAGATCGCGCGCAACTAGACCTAATCACGGTCAATTATTCCGATGTCTTCAGCGTCTTTGGGGGCCAGAACAACCTCGGCGTCGCCTTCAATGTCAGCCATCGCTCAGCGCCAACGCTGACGGACGCCGTGGGTGGCATCGGCGTCGCGGCGGCAGGCGCGGGACATGTGTTGCCCACTGCGACGAACGGGCTCACGTCGCCGCTCTTGCGAGCGATGGGCTCAGGTGAAACCTATGCGCCCACCCACAAGCAAAACCTCGGGCTTAATCTGGATTACAAGTTGGGAGACCGCTCGTTCATTTACCTCAGAAATACCGGCAACCTCAACCTGACGCCGGAGGTCGCGAGCATTTATCGGCAAACCACGTCGACGACGGCCGCAGCCGCCAGTTACGAGCCCGGTAGCACCTACGAGTGGCAGCGCGCGTTGCCCATCGCGGGCTCCCGCTCCGAAGTGTTCTCCGGCCAGTCGCGAAAAAAAGCCACCACGTATGCGGCTTCGACCGGACTGGAGCATAAACTCGCTGGCGGAGCGGGATTACTGACCTTTGATGCGAGCTATTCGCGGGCGACGACGTGGTATCCTATTAATGCGGACATCATCGCGGATGTGACTGGGATCGGCTGGCAGATCGATCGTCGCAACCAGCCTGCGTGGTATCCGGCGTTTACCCAGACAGCGGGCCCCTCGATCTACGACCCGGCTAACTACACGCCACGCACCTATATCCGTCGCTCTTATCGGGCGCCGGCCGAGCGTATCGGGCTGCGCGCCGATCTCCGGCGCAATCTCGCAACCGCGATCCCCGCTTATTGGAAAGTGGGGGCCCGCCATGAGCTGGATCGGCGGGAGCAGGATACTAATCTAGAAAACTACACCTTCACCGGAGCGCGCGGGATCACGCCATTTCTCGGGGCGCAATTCAAGCAAGGGGCCGGCCACTATGGACCATTCCCCTTTGTGCTCGCGCCGGGTGCGGGCGGGACTCGGGATCTGGCGGAACGCCCGGACCTCTGGACGCAAACCGCGGCTGATGCCTACAACAGCGTCACGAGTTCGCTGTCTGGGGACGCGCGCTTCGCCGAAGTGATCGACTCGGCTTATGCGCTGGGCGGGCTGACCTTGGGCAACGTGCGCCTCCTCGGGGGCGTGCGCGCCGAGCAGACCGAGAACACCGGGACCGCCTACCGTCGCAGGACTTCAGCGGCGGGCGGCACCACCTCGCTCACGACCTTGCCACCCGCACAAAACGCCGCGCGGGCGCGGGCCCAATTCGCGCTCGGACAATTCACGACGACCGGTCATTATGTGAATGTATTTCCCGGCCTCCATGTGGTGGCGGAACCCTGGTCGCGGCTACAACTACGCGCCAGTTATCACGCCTCCATCACCCGGCCAGCAGTGGGCAGCTTACTCCCGACCACCAACGTCAACGAAGAGACACGGATCATCACCGCCGGAAATCCTGATCTGCGGCCCTACACCGCGGATAATTTCGAAGTGGCCGTGCAAAAATATTTTGAGCCGGTCGGGCTGTTCGAAGTGAGCGTATTTTTGAAGGAAATCACGAATTACACGCGCTCGATTGACACGGCGCTCATGGGCGGCGCCGACAACGGTTTCGAGGGGCAGTTTACCGGCTACACCCTCCGCCAAGTGCAGAATACGGGCAGCGCGCGCATTCGGGGTTTCGAAGTGAGCTACCAACAGCAGTACACGTTTCTGCCAAGTTTTTGGCGAGGCTTCGGCTCGTTCGCCAACTTCAGCTACACGCAAGCCGAGGGAGATTTCGGCACGACGACCTTTCAGCGACAACTGGCAAACCAACGCCCGCGCGTCGCCAACGCCGGCCTCTCCTACGTCGGCCGCGGTGCGCAATTACGACTCCTCGGAAACTGGAACGGCCGTTACTACCGCAGCGGGGAAGGCAATGCCTCCGTCTACAGCGACCCCCGTCTGATCATCGATTTCAAGGCCCAATACCGGATCAACCGCCGCTGCGAAGTCTATCTGGATATCCTGAATCTCACCAACGAGTTTAACCAAACATTTGTGCGGGAAGGCGGCCTGAAATATAATTCTCAGAAGCAGGGCACGCTATACGCGACCGGGCTCAAACTAACGTATTAAAACGTATTAAAAAGGCCGAGCCGAACGAGGTCGGTGCCATCGGTGCAAGCCCATCGGTCTCCTCGTATCAACGCCGACCGACCACTAGGAGCTCCGCAGCGCACCGCAGAAACGACCGTGACGCGATGTGTTCGGCTGCGGGTTTTCGCGACGACGCAAGGCCGTTGCTGGACGCGATTTCGAATCCGCCGTCAGGAGTCACGGCACGGGTATCTACGAACGATTGGTAGCCGGTCAGTGCGCGAGGGTTAGCTTTCAGGTTTCGGGTTCACGCGAGTTTCTTTCGCCGCGCCCCTGAACTCAGCACGAGCAGCTCTCGATCGATCTCCGCCGGCGCGACGCGTCAGGCGGACCGGCAACACGTCCGGCGCCGTGCTTGGCGGCCGGAAAGCGGCCCTCCGCTCAAACCATCATCGCGACATTCCGAGCCACGCTGCAGCGCCGCGTGACCGCGGTTGTTCGCTCACCGGCCGCCGTCGCCCGCCCGAGCTTCCGGCCAAAGCCGACCCAGCCCAAGCTCGCCCCGAAAAGTGTGTACGTCAGTGCATCCAAGGCAGCTGGCAAAAATCACTCCTGCCTCCGACGCAACTCGCGCCCCCGCTCTACCGCGCCAACTTCCGCAACCACATCTGCCCGCCGCCACCGCGCGCGCACAGCGGCATGTGCTCGCGGAACCACGCGTGCCGGGTGTTGAACAACCAACCCGTGAACAGTTCGATCCGGTAGCATGGGTTGTTCATCAAGAACGCGCGGAGTAAATATTGCTCGTTCCAAGCCCGTCCCTCGTCGAGCCACTCCCGCGGATACTCCAAGTTTCCCGCCACATCGTGGATATGGATAATCACGCCCGGAGCCAACGTCGGCAGCACGTCGAAAAATAGCCGATTCACGTCACTCCCAATTTTGCTCACATGCGACGAGTCGATGAACAGCACGTCATTTTCTTCGAGCGCCGCGAACGTCTCCAGCGGCACGTCCTGCACGATGTTCTCGATGAGCGTCACCCGCCCTTCGTCACCGGCCCGCAACAGCGGCCGCAACCGCGCCATGTCGGGATCGATGAACGTGAATTCCGGCGATCCGATGCTGCCATGATCGCGCGCATCCAGCATCGCCGCCGAGCTAAAGCCCGACCCCACCTCGATAATGCGCTTCGGCTGGGCCTCGCGCAGCATCGCCCACAACATGATCGCGTCGAAGTGCCCGTAGGAGGGGTTGTCCAAAAAGAACCGCCGGCCCTTGACCTCCTTTTCCGGATACGGTTGCTCGGCGTAGAACCGCGCGAAGCGCTCCAGCCGCGCCACCTGCCCCGTCTCGTTCAAATCGACGCCGGGAAACGGTGGCCCAAATCCGCCCCGCGCAAAGACCGCGGCGACTTCATCGCGCGACGGCAGCGGCGAATAAAAATGCCCGGGCGGAAAAAATCGCGCCCACTCCGCCTGCTGCTCGCGCATCTGCGCATGCTCCCGCTCCCACCGGCGGAATTCCGGCCACCACCGCAAAATAGCTCGCAGCCCGAATCTCATGGTGCGTTAGGGTGGCCCGTCGGATGGCGTCACGACGAACTCCAAATTAAAGATACTGAACGACAGCTGGCGCGGATCGCTGCCGACCTTGCGCCCCGGCTTGTCGCTCACAAACCGTAGCCCCACGCCACTCTCCGGCAGCACGCAGCCAAACTTAAACGACGCCTTTTTTTCGCCCACTTCCCCCGACCATACCATCGCCTCACCCGCGAAAATCCGCAGCGTGCGCGCATCGAGTGCCGCGACATTTCCGCGCACCACCAGCGTCAACGGCCCGCCCGCCTCGTTGCGCAGCCGCAATTGCGAGTCACCCCCACTCCAGCGCCAGCGGTCACCATGGAAATTCTCCGGCCCGGACCACCCGCCTTGCAACTCCACCCGCACCGCCCCAACCACCGCAGTCTCCCCGGCCACGTGATAGAACTCCCGCGCTGGCGGCGCGAATTCCTTGTAGGACGCGACCACGGTCAGATTGCCCACGATCAACACCGCGAGCCATTTTCTCCCGCGCGGCACGAGGATATTAAACGCCAGCGTCATCGGCAGCAGCACGCGGGTCGACGCACCGGGAAACCCTTCCCACACGGGCGTCGAGAGGAACACCATCATGCCCGCAAACGCCGCGCCGATCCGCCACCATGCGTCCGCCGGCCGCCAGCGTAGTGCAAAAAACAGCCACTGCATCGTCAGAGCCGCGGTCACCGCGACCGTCGCCCACTTCAGCGGCGAGTCGCCCCGCGACGCGAGATGGCCCACGGCGTCGCCCCATTTTTCAGCGAGACCGGCGAGCGGGAGCGTGAAGTTGCCCAGCCCCGGATCGTCCGCCGGTCCAAATTTCCACCGCACATAGCCCATCCAAGCGAACAGCGGCAGCGCCACCGCGGCCGCCGTCAGCGCCGGCCGCCTCCAGGTCCGCGGCGCGCGCCAGTCGAAATCCGCCACCCCCGCCACCGCGAGTAGACTCGTTTCCTTGCCCATTGCCGCCAAAGCCAACACCGCCGCTCCCCGTGTCCGCTGGCCGTCTTCCACCCAGCGCATCGCCAGCGCCACGAGCAGCAGGCTGGGCCCATCCACCAACGAATGTCGCACGCTCATACACACCCCGTGC
>Ga0114970_10002393_pt1 | contig 13999 bp, 12 predicted proteins | sample M_140205_XF_Meta_FD_87030 | JGI IMG/M metagenome (GOLD analysis project Ga0114970, IMG submission 87030) | Freshwater microbial communities from Lake Montjoie, Canada to study carbon cycling - M_140205_XF_MetaG | ecosystem: Environmental > Aquatic > Freshwater > Lake | place: Lake Montjoie... | reverse complement strand
TTTTAGGTTATGGGGCATATGATAAAAAACCTGGTTTTTTAAATAAGTTAATTCGTTTTGATACGTTTATCATAGCCGTTCAATATTTATCACAGGCAATTAAGCATAAGCCATTTATGGGTATTGGAAGAAATTTAGCCTATACAAAAGAGTTGTTTTTTAAAGAAAAAGGATTTTCAACTCATTATCATATTCAATCTGGTGATGATGATTTATTTGTAAATCAAGCCGTTAAAAACGACAATACTAACGTTTGCATTCATAAAGACGCGATAACTTATTCTAAAGCTAAAACAACGTTTAAAGATTGGCGCATTCAAAAAGCAAGGCATTTATCAACAGCCCCACTATACAATATTGCCTCTAAGTCTAAAATTGGTTTTATTTATTTTTCTCAATATTTTTTTTATTTTACTTTATTTTCACTTTCACTTTCTAATTATACTATTGTATTGCTTCCAATATTTTTAATTTTTAAAATAATAATGCAATGCTTATTTTTAAATAAAGCAGCTAACTATTTAAACGAAAAAGACTTAATTATTCCAAGTGTATTTTTTGAATTTATCTTGTTATTTATTTACCCAATTTTCCATCTAACTAAATTTATTTATAAAAAAAATAATTGGAACAATTAGACGATAATCATCATTTAACCACAAAAGCTGTTTATGATTTTAAATTGGTAAAATTAGCTATTGAGCAAAATGATCAAAAAGCATATGCTGAATTAATGAATCGCTATAAGGACAGTGTTTTTTATACAATGAATAAAATGTGTAACAATCGAGATGATGCAGATGATTTAACTATTGAAGCTTTTGGTAGAGCCTTTAAAAATTTACATCAATATAATCCTAGTTATGCTTTTAGTACCTGGTTGTTTAAAATTGCAAGTAATAATGCTATCGATTTTTTAAGAAAGAAAAAACAAAAGGCAACTTTGTCTTTAAATGTTAAAGTTGATTCAAACGAAGGTGTTGATTTTTCATCATATATTAAATCAGAGAGCTTAGATCCTGAAGAAAAATTTATCCGTAAGCAAAAAATTGAAACTATTCGTTTATTGGTAGATAATCTTAAACCAAAATACAAAGAAATGATTGAGTTATTTTATTTTCAAGAATTAAGTCATGAAGAAATTTCTCGTAAATTAAATTTACCAATTGGCACTATTAAAGCTCAATTATTTAGAGCCAGAGATCTTTTATTCCATGCTTTAAATCACAGCAAAAGTTAACATAAATTTGATTCAAATTGTTTTAAAATATTTTCCAGATTTAAGTTTAAATCAAAAATCTAATTTTGAAAAATTATTCGAGTTATACACTTTTTGGAATAATCAAATTAATGTGATCTCCCGTAAAGATATAGATTTAATATACGAACGACATGTTTTACATTCTTTAGGAATTGCCAAAGTAATTTCTTTTAGGCCTGGCACAAAAGTATTAGATGTAGGAACAGGAGGTGGGTTTCCGGGCATTCCTCTTGCAATCCTTTTTCCTGAAACTGATTTTTTTTTAGTGGATAGTATTGGAAAAAAAATTAAAGTAGTAAATGAAATATCAAACGCTTTAAATTTAAAAAATGTAAGAGCTAAGCACTGCCGAGCTGAAGATATTAATGAAAAATTTCATTTTGTTGTTAGTCGAGCTGTAACTGAATTTCCTGTGTTTTATTCTTGGATAAAAAACAAATTTTTAATTCAAAATTTAAATGATTTGAAAAATGGAATTTTGTATTTAAAAGGTGGAGAATTAAAAGAAGAATTTGGTATTTATTACGAGCATGCTCAATTTTACGAATTAAAAAATTACTTTAAAGAAGAGTTTTTTGAAACTAAAAAAGTGGTGTACTATAAAATTTAATTTTTCGTTTTTATAAAATTATCTTTTATTTTAAGCTTAGGGGCAAAGTAGGCTACACTGAAATTAAATAAGAGTATAAGCTCGCTCCACCAAACAATTATTTATTTTTAACATCACGATTAACGATTGCGATGATAAAAGTATAACGAATCTGTATTAGAATTTGTAATTGCCTTTTGAAACACCAAATTTTTGTTATAAAATATAAGAAATTGGGAATTTAACTCCTCATTTGGATTAATATTGAATATTCTTAAGTATTCATCTACTAAAATTGAAGTGTTGGAGTCATTAATAAATCTTTCTATATCAAAAGAAGTAATTATGGTAACATCATTTTGTAAGTTGCTTTTTAACATACTACGGGTAACTCCCTGATAGCAAGCCCAACATCTAGTATTCGGGTTCAAAGTTATGAAGTATTGCTCTTTATTTTTGATGAATTTAGCGTTTAAAGTATCATATATGTAGCTGCTGAGTTTTTCATCAAATGATATTGCATTTTTGCAAGAAACAAATACTATACAACTAAAGGCTGCAATCAAACTTTTCATAGATAATCCTCCTTTTTTTCAAATCAATTCGATGAAATAGAATTTCACCATCTACTTCACGTATGTCGTCATATTGATCTGGTATTTCGCATTCAAGTACAACTTCAAATTTTAAATTTAATATTTGCAGGTATCTCTTACTATTACTCTTGCCCTCCCGTATTTTTAACATTCTGAAAATTGTGTTTGTATTTTCATTGAATATGAATCTTGCACATGTGCTTTGCTTATGTATTAATACGTTATATGCATCAGCCCCTTTTTTTTCGAGTGAGTCGAGATAATAAATGATTGGTACAATTAAGTGAGCTGAATTGGTGACGTGGTGCTTTGATGTCTGTGACGATTTCAGATTATATGTAAAAATTTCATCCGGATTATTGTGTGTTGTATAGATCAGCAAGTTTTCTCTAGCATTGATGTCAAAAAAAAGGAAATTCTGAATCATGCGCTTATTTTGCCCTTCTATATTAGGGTGAAAAACTGGTATAGCAGTGTACTCTAATCGGCTCTCATTTATTTCGAACAAACCTACAATTGGTGTGTTTTGTCTCAGTGTAAAGTAATTGCTTTGAACCCGGAAGTTTTGTATGAGGAGATCAAAAATTATTTTTTTATTCCATGTAATTAAATTGTTATTTATTCTCGTTATTATGATATTGCTGTCTTTGTAAAAGTTGTGCACTTTATATTCTTTTTTTATTCGAGCAGTATCACATAATATTAATGAATGGGATTGATTATTTAAATAAAAGATAGAGTCAATATTTATTACCTTTAAAACATCTGCTATATAACAGGTTTTTGGAATAGAAAATTCCTGAACGAAACAATTTTTTTTTCTATTAAATATATAAATTTTTGATATTTGGTAGTCAATTAATGAATAGCATGAATCTCCGTTTTGAAGAAAGCTGCCATTTATAGTCAAACTACTAAGGCTCGGCTTAGCCTTAAAAGGCTGATTTAGGTCAATTATGACTTTAATTCTTAAATATTCAGAAAGAGGGTGATTTTTTTTTTCACTGCATGCTAAAAAGAATGCAATAATAATTACGATAACAATTCTCAATTTCTTTGAACAAATTGAAATTGTTTTTTTTTTCATGATTTTTTTAGATTAATTGGTCAAAACATCTAAAGTAGATAACCCCCTTTATTCTTCCAAATTTAATTTTCTAGTTTTATAAAATTATCGTTTATTTTAAGCTTAGGTGCAAGGTAGGCAACGCTAAAATTAAATATGATAAATAAGGACTCTCCACCGAACAATTATTTATTTTTAACATCAGGGTTATTGCATCTTTATCACTTTAAACCTCTTATAAAATATTTCACGGCGTAGCGTAATAAAATAAACACCCGTTTCCAAAATGCTCAAGTCAATACTATTTTCTCCAGTAAACATTACCTGATAGGTCGGTCTTTATATCCCATGCACTTGTAACAGTGCTACCAACAGACTGGATACTGCCGGCCCAAACAAAGTTACCCTGAGCATTCAATTTTAATAGAAATGCATTTGTAAGGCCGCCTGCATTCAAATTAAAGATGCCAGGACCTGGATCAAAATCAACCGTACCGCTAAAGGTGCCGGTTACATAAACATTACCCTGTTGGTCAGTGCAAACAGCACGTCCGATATCGTTAGCACCACTGCCGACTGATTTTGCCCAGTTAAAAACCGGGTTTTGTGAAAAAAAACAATCACAAAACAAAATAAATAAAAGTAAACTTGCTTTTTTCATTTAGCTTGGTGTTTTAAATTTAATTCTCAAATTAGTAATCAAAATATTTTTCTCGTTTTATAAAAAGTCATCGTCTATTTTAACGTACTTCTTAATTGGTCAACGACACATTAAAATTAACTAAATAAATCAAATTTTTTATACCGCAAGAAAAAAGATATAAAGTCGTCTAATTATTTAACAATTTCGTATTTAGCAAACAATAATTAAAATAATTTAAAAATGAAAAAATTAAAATTAATATTTTTAGGATCAGTTTTACTAGCTTTGAGTTTAACCTATTATTCTTGTAAAAAAGATTCTATTGTTTCAACTGGTGATGTATCTATTACAAACGTTGTGAAAACAAAATTCACAAGTGCGGTAACCATTTCTACAAGCGGAAGTGGAAGTAATAGTAGCATTACTCTTAAGAGCAATGGATTACCCAATCACAAAACACCTTATTGGGGTTCGGGAAATGCATTATATGAACCTTTTCCATCTGGAAATGCTCCAAATGTAAATACAGAAATGATCGCTCACAACTATGCTATGACAATTCCTTCAAATCCAGATGAAGCATCTTCTAAAGAAGCGACATCATTAGGTGAAATAGGTATGGCATTGAATGGAGTACCTATTTTTAATGATAGAGAAGGTGGTAATGTTGCCCTTGATGCCAAGACAGTAACAACTTTTGATTATTCTGGTGCCCATCCAGCACCTGCTAAAAATTATCACTATCATACCACAGGTAGGTACACATCGGTAGATGATGCAAAATTGATAGGTTTTTTGCGTGATGGATTTCCTATTTATGGTAGAAAAGACACGACAGGTCTTTATCCAACTTTAGATAATTATGGTGGACATTTTGGTCCAACTCAAGATTTTCCAAATGGTATTTATCACTACCATTCATCAAACGTAAATTATTTAAATACTGGATATTATATATTAAAAGCTGGCAGTTACTATGGTACAAAAGGAACTTTTACTAATTAAATTCGGCTTTCTTGTTATTTTTGTTTTTTCTTTTGGATGTTCTCAACCGAAAGATAATAAAATAGTAAATGTTTTTGAAAAAGTAAATTGTGAACAAATTCCAAATGATACTATTTTTCAAAATAAATCAACATTAAAATTGCGAAATGGAATTTATTACCTTAATAGTAAACCCTATTCTGGATTTATCAAAAATTTGTATCAAAATAACATTTTAAAAAGTATTGGTTCATATTTTCAAGGGAAACAACATGGTATAATAAAAACATTTTTTTCAAATGGAAATTTGGAATCACTCCGAAATTATAGAAATGGAATAGGTTATGGACAACATTTAGGCTATTGGAAAAATGGAAAAAAGAAGTTTGATTTTATATATTTTAACGACAAGCGAGAAGGGATACAAAAGCAATGGTATGAAAGCGGAAATAAATATTACGAATTAACTTTTACTGATGATCGAGAAAACGGAATGCAAAAAGCCTGGCGTGAAAATGGAAAAATCTATATTAATTATGAAGTTAAAAATGGTGTAAGATATGGACTTCAAAAATCGTCACTGTGTTATACTTTAAAAAATGAACAAATAAAATGAAATATTACACTTTTCTTTGTTTTTTATTGTTTGTTATTTCTTGCACGGAAAAGCATCAAAAACTTCCTTATTACAACACTCCCGATTTTACACCTATATGGGAAATATCTAAAGAAAAAATATTTCATCAAATAAGACCATTTAAACTTCTAAATCAAGAAAATAATATATTCTCAGAAAAAGACATTGAAGGAAAAATTTGTGTTGCAGATTTCTTTTTTACCACTTGCCCGGGTATTTGTCCTAAAATGACAACTAGCATGTCATACATTCAAAAAGAATTTATCAATGACAATGAAATATTATTATTATCACATAGTGTAAACCCTGAAAAAGACAATGTTTCCGTTTTAAAACAATATGCCAAAGAAAAAAAAGTTGAATTTAAAAGATGGAAACTTTTAACAGGTAATAAAAATGAAATCTATGATTTAGGCCGTAAGTACTATTTTATTGAGGAAGACGAAGGTATTAAAAAGGGCAATGATGTTTTTTTACATACCGAAAACTTTATACTCTTAGATAAGAAAAGATACATTCGTGGAATCTACAATGGACTTGACCCCAATAGTATTCAAGATTTAATTAGAGATATTAAAGTATTGAAAAAAGAATAGTGTGTAAAAAATAAAAAAAGCATACCTCTCAATATCAAAATTATTCATTTATCTCAAAATAAACCGATTGAATTAAAAATTACACATTTGGTTCTTAATTGAATAATGATTTATAAATAATAGACTTTTTAAATTAACATTTTTTTAATTATGTTTATTAGGCATAAAATTACGATATTTATGCTGTTTAATATTTATAATTATGGATGGTTTTATTGAGATTTTAAAAATAATTTTACCGGCAGTAGCTGTTTTTTTTGCTGCTTTTTTAATTGTAAAACGTTTTTTAGAAAATGAAGACAAACGTCGCGAACATGATTTAAATAAAGGCAATCAATCAATTACTTCTCCCTTAAGATTACAAGCTTACGAAAGAATTATTATTTTTCTTGAAAGAATAAACCCAAATTCTTTATTAGTGCGAGTTAATAAAAATGGCATGAATTGTCATCAATTTCATATGGAATTAATTAAAACAATTAAAAGCGAATTTGAACACAATTTATCACAACAAATTTATATGAGTCATGCTTCTTGGGAGTTAATTAAAACAACAAAAGAAGAAATTATTAAATTAATTAATGTTTCATCTACTAAATTATTGCCAAATGCTACCAGCAATGATTTAGCTATTATGATTTTAAACATTACAGCTAGTTTAGAAAAAAAATTACCCAATGATATTGCTATAGAATTTATAAAAAAAGAAGTTCGTAAATTGTTTTAAATAGACGAATTATGCAAAAATTATTTTCTGAATTCTCTCCTTCTTCTATTTCTGACTGGAAAAAAAAGTTTTTAAACGATATAAAAGAATCTACTTTTGAAAGCTATATTTGGCAAAATGAGAATGGATTTGATATTGAACCCTTTTATAATTCAGAAAGCCTTTCTCATTCTTATTTACCCGCTTTTACTCATTCTAATTGGGATGTTTGTGTTTCTTCTGGTTCATCCGATTCGAAATCCTTAAATTCTGAACTGCTAAATCAACTTGCAAGGGGAGCAAATTCTATTTCAATAAATTGTTCAAATATTAATTTAATTCAAGCGCTTGATGGAATCCTTTTAAATTATATTCAATCAACATTTTATATCGATAACCAAAGTGCAAATTCTTTATTTAACTATTTATCTGATCATTATAATTTAAACGAATTAAACATTTCAATTTTACCAATTTTATTTAATAATGAAAATGATTTAAAAAATTGGGCAAATAACACGTCGCTTTTTAATGGGTTTGATGGTATCAAAACAATTGGCGTTAATCTTTATTTGAGTCATAATCAAAACTGTTTAGCTTATTATGAAATTGCTTTAATCTTTTCAGCTTTAGTTGAGCAGTTAGAATTTCTTTCTAAAAAGGATAAAATTTCAAATTCTAAAATTGTGATTAAAACAGGCGTAAATTCTGATTATTTTATTCAAATAGCAAAATTAAGAGCAATTCGTCGTTTATGGAATAATTTAAAAATAGTATATAATTGCAACAACGACATTCATTTAATTGTTGAAACAACATTAACAAACAAATCAATTTCAGATAGTTATAATAATTTAATACGTTCTACTATCGAATCCATGGCTGCAATTGCTGGGGGCTGCAACGAATTAATTGTTTCCGAATTTGACACATTAAACCCAACCGATAAAATTTTATCTGAACGCCTTGCTGTAAATCAACAACTTATTTTAAAAGACGAATCTTATTTTGATAAAATTGCAGATGTTTCTTGTGGATCTTACTATATAGAGTCAATTACTGATGCTATCGCTTCAAAAGCACTCGAAACCTTTAAAAGATTTGAAAATGAAGGCGGTTATTTTAAATGTATCGAAAAGTCTATTTTTTTTAATGAAATTAACATTCAAGCCAAGCACCAACAAGATAAAATAAATAATCAAGAGGAAGTCTCAGTTGGCGTAAATAGGTTTAAAAATGAGTTGGAAAATTTAGAATTTTCTCAAAATCAGATCAAATCACTTTCTAATATGTGTATTAATAATCCTGGTTTAAATTTTGAACTTAATAATTATTTAAAATCATAATGAGAACATCTTTTGAGCATATTCAATATTCACCACAAGGAGAAATTAATATTCCAGCGGAAGAAGTGTTTTTAACTGCCGAAGAAATTGAAGTAAAAAAAAACTATCAATTTTCTGATTTAAATCATATTGAACACTTAAATTTTTCTGCTGGATTGGCTCCTTTTTTAAGAGGTCCTTATTCTAGCATGTATGTTAAAAACCCCTGGACTATTCGTCAATATGCGGGTTTTAGTACTGCCGAAGATAGTAATGCTTTTTATAAACGAAATTTAGCAGCGGGCCAAAAAGGACTCTCGGTAGCATTCGATTTGGCTACCCATCGAGGTTATGATAGTGATAACGAAAGGGTTGAGGGTGATGTTGGAAAAGCTGGTGTAGCTATTGATAGTGTTTTGGATATGAAAATTTTATTTGATGGGATTCCATTAGATAAAATGAGTGTATCAATGACCATGAATGGAGCTGTATTACCAATATTAGCTTTTTATATTGTTGCTGCTAAAGAGCAGGGGGTAAGTTTAGATAAATTAACAGGAACTATTCAAAACGATATTTTAAAAGAGTTCATGGTGCGAAATACATACATATATCCACCTAAATGTAGTATGAAAATTATTGCTGATATTTTTGAGTTTACTTCTAAAAATATGCCAAGTTTTAATTCTATATCTATTAGCGGATATCATATGCAAGAAGCCGGAGCAACTGCCGATATTGAATTGGCCTATACTTTGGCAGATGGTTTAGAATATCTTCGAACAGGAGTAAATTCTGGCTTAAACATTGATACTTTTGCGCCTCGATTGTCTTTTTTCTGGGCCATTGGAATGAATCATTTGATGGAAATTGCTAAAATGAGAGCAGCAAGAATGCTTTGGGCTAAAATTGTAAAACAGTTTAATCCAAAAAATCCAAAGTCCTTAGCATTAAGAACCCATTGTCAAACTAGCGGATGGAGTTTAACAGAACAAGACCCATTTAATAATATTACTCGCACTACTGTAGAAGCTTTGGCTGCTGTTATGGGACATACTCAAAGTTTGCATACTAATGCTTTTGACGAGGCCATTACATTACCAACCGAATTTAGTGCTCGAATAGCTCGAAATACTCAACTAATTTTACAGCACGAAACAAATATTTGTAAAGTGGTTGACCCATGGGGAGGTAGTTATCACTTAGAATTGCTTAGCCACGAACTAGCTAAAAAAGCTTGGGCTTTAATTGAAGAAATTGAAAGTTTAGGAGGCATGGCTAAGGCCATCGAAACGGGCATACCAAAAATGAGAATTGAAGAGTCTGCCGCCAAAAAACAAGCCCGAATTGATGGCGGTAAAGATATTATTGTGGGAGTAAATCGTTATCAAATAGATGAACAAAAAATAGTTGAAGTTTTAGATGTTGATAATACAAAAGTTAGAAGCCAGCAAATTGAGAGATTAAATAAAATGAAAGCTGAGCGAAATCAAAGTAAAGTAACCGATGCATTAAATACCATAAGCGAAGCTGCTAAAAGCGGTAAAGGAAATTTGTTAGAATTAACTATTGTTGCAGCCGAATGTAGATGTTCATTAGGCGAAATATCTTCAGCATTAGAAAAAGTTTACGGAAGATATAAAGCCCAAATTAAATCAATATCAGGAGTTTATAGTAAAGAAATAAAAATGGATATAAATTTTTTAAAAGCAAAAGAATTGGCAGATTCATTTGCTATCATTGATGGTCGTCGTCCCAGAATTATGGTTGCTAAAATGGGACAAGATGGACATGATCGTGGAGCAAAAGTTATCGCTACCAGTTTTGCCGATATGGGTTTTGATGTTGATATTGGTCCATTATTCCAAACTCCTGCCGAAGTTGCTAAGCAAGCAATAGAAAATGACGTGCATATTTTGGGTATTTCGAGTTTAGCTGCTGGTCACAAAACACTTGTGCCTCAGGTAATTAACGAATTAAAAAAATACGGCAGAGAAGATGTGATGATTGTTGCAGGTGGTGTTATTCCGCAACAAGACTACGATTTTTTATATAAGGCAGGCGTATCTTTTATTTTCGGACCAGGAACCGTAATTAGTAAAAGTGCTATTGATATATTGAATAAATTAATAAAAAAAACCAATTCAATTTGAATTGGTTTTTTTTAAATAATTGTAGTTTATTTAAATAAATCTACCGGAACAAATAAATCACTTTGTGATTGAACAGGAGTATTAGCATTTGAGTTTATTTCTGATTGAGGATATAAGAATCTTACTGGTAAAGCTGTTCCGTTGTTAATAGGAACGCCGATTAAATTACTAGTTCTTCTAACATCATTAAATGCCTCTACCTGACCAAATAAGGAAACATACTTTTCAATTAAAATTTCTTTTAATAAATTAGCAGTTGTGTTTACTTGTGAATCAGTTATAACATAAGCATTGTATCCCCCATAATTAGATTCGTGTGCAGCACGAACTAAATTCAAATGCTTCAATGCTTCAATATTATTACCTATTCTAGCATAACACTCTGCTAGTATTAATTGATTTTCATTATAACCTAACATTTCAAAATTAGAAACAGCATCAAAAATACCACCATACATATTCGGATCTACAGCAGAATAAGGGGCATCTGCATCAACTAAGAAATAATGATTAAAACGTTCGCTTTCGTCGGTTTTAATATTTCTTTTATTTATAGAAGAAGCACTATCAAGCAGGGCGAAAATATGCGAATCTTCACAGCTCATGTAACCCGAACGGTTCCAATCTAAAAAGTCGTAATATAAATTCCAGGCGCCAGGCGAAGCTGTTTCATGTTTTGCATAAAAATCATTTCCCAAACTTATCCCTTCATTTGCAGCTGCAATAGCTCCTGTATAATCTTTTGAATGTAATAAGGCCCTTGCTTTTAATGTGTATGCAACTTCTTTCCAAGTGAAGTCACCTGAATATGCCGATGCATAATTAGAAGAACTTCCCACTTTAGAAATTGCAGAATTCAATAAAGCAATACAATATGTATAAACATCTGCCATCTTATCATATTTAGGTGTTGGGTAATTTTCATTACATGCTTCGGAGGCTGGAATATTGCCCCATAAAGAAGAAGCAGTTAAAAGTAAATTAGCTTCTGTAATCATTGCTACTCCTTCTAAAACTATATCACCATTCGCGCTGGCTTTTGTTTTAATTAATTTACATTGTCCTACTCCATTAGTATATAAATTTTCCCAAGCAGAATTAAAATCTCCAGCATTTACGTTATATTGACCATAAGAAATATACTGACGATCGTAACCAGTGAATTGACCAGCAAATATACCTGCAAGTCGAGCAGATTCACCTTCATTAAGCATTACATTGGCTAATTGTGCCCCAGTAATCATCAATTTAGCATCAGAATCACTAAATTCGTTAGGGTTTGTTTTATTTATTTCATTAATATCTTTTTTACAAGATGTTATTATAAATAGGGGTGCAAAAAACATCCACACTATTATATTTTTTATTATTTTTTTCATGTTATGTTTTTTTAAAAATTTAATTTTAAACTAAAAATATATGATTTGGTTCCTGGATTTGTAAAGTAATCTAATCCTCTTCCATTAGAAGTACCTGTTAAATTTAATTCAGGATCTACACCTGGGAATTTTGTCCATAACAGAAGATTCCTTCCTGTAAATCCGATGCTTGCTCCAGGTATATGAAGTTTATTTAAAATACTTTTTGGTAAATTATAGTTAAGACTTATTTCTCGTAATCTGAACCATGAAGCATCTTTAATATAATCTTGTGAAACCGATCCAAAGCCACCGCCTAAACCAGTATACCATCTTTCGTCAAGTAATACCTTTCCACCACCAAAATCTTCTAAATTACCTCTTAAGGTATAAGAGCCATCAGCATTAGCAGTAGTTAATTTATCTATAGTTTGACCGTTGTAGTTTTTAATTTTAGAAGCTTCATCGGCAGTAACTGTAACTTCATTGGCAGTTTCAGGTGTTATTCCAAAATTATTTAACACACCATAAGTTCCTGCCCACATTTGTCCACCTTGTGAAGTCTCAAATAAAACATTAAAATTAAAGCCTTTCCAAGATAAATTAGTTCCTATACCTGCGCGATATTTTGCATTTGGATCGCCTAATACACCTTCAGTTGCAGCAGCTTGTTTAAATCCGTTGCCATCAAGTACTAACTTACCAGAAGCATCTGTTTCCCATTTACCACCCCAGAAAACACCTAAAGCTTGTCCAGCTACTGCTCTAGAAGAAGTGCCAGTAAAACCAGATAAGAAAATAGAGTTTACTCCATTAATGTCATCAACTATATTTTTGTTTTTACTTATGTTACCATAAATATTCAAACCTAATTTGTCTGGATTATCTTGATTATCAATTACTTTTAAATTTAACTCTACTTCAATTCCTTTATTAGAAATTGTGGCAGCATTATCCCATTTACTGGTAAATCCTGAAGATGCAGGAACATCTACTGCAAAAATAGCTCCTGTAGTTTTATTTTGATAATAAGAAGCAGATAATGAAATTTTGTTTTTAAAGAATTTTAAATCAGTTCCAAATTCTAATTCAGTTTTTTGCTCAGGTTTTATATCTGGATTTCCTTGAACAGAACTTCTATAAATAGAACCACCAAATTGAGAGCCGTCCAAGGTCTCTCCCCAGCCTGATGCTGAAGATGAATTTATGTAATTAGTACTCCATAAATAAGCTGGCGGCTCTACCCCAACTAAACCAAAAGAAGATCTTAATTTACCATAGCTTAACACAGCATTACCTTTTAAAATATCTTTGGTAAATTCATATGCTAAACTAGCGCTCGGGTATGTAAACCTAGATTTAAAAGTACTAGATGCTTCAGAAGCAGCAGTTAGCTGAAAAAATATTTTATCTAAATAATCAATATCTGTAATTGCATAAATACGATTATTAATTTGGTTCTGAATATTATTAAAAGGATCCTTATTTGCAGAAGTTGAATTAATAAAAGCAAACCTATCTTGATTATTTAATATAAATTGACTAGCTGAGCCCCCAATATTATATATACCTCGATTAGTATACAAAAACCCAACAGTTGTATTAATCGTTAAATTTTCATTTACATCAATAACATTTTTATTATAGGCATGAAAACTCAACTCACTTTGTTTAATAAATTCATCTGTAAATGCACCATTAGCATTACTTGCTGCAGATAAAGTAGGGAAATAAGTAATACGTCTATCGTTTGATACATCATAACCAGTTCTTACGGTTAAAATTGATTTTTTTGCCCATTCCCAAGTTGCTTCTGGAGTAATAATAATACGTGAAACATCGCTAGTATTTGTCTGTTTGTTTAATGTCCAACCTGGATTGTTATAAGTTGGCGCAGCACTTCCCATATAATTACGATAGCCTCTGTGTGAATTAAACACAGCAACACCACTTGCATTGTAGTAAGTTCCGATATAATCAGTATTATTAAAATCAGGAGAAGTTCTTAGATAGCCTAAATATAAACCATCTAAATTAGAACCTTGTTGAATTCTATTAGAATATATTTTAGATAAAAAAGTATTT
>Ga0114970_10002392_pt1 | contig 14005 bp, 13 predicted proteins | sample M_140205_XF_Meta_FD_87030 | JGI IMG/M metagenome (GOLD analysis project Ga0114970, IMG submission 87030) | Freshwater microbial communities from Lake Montjoie, Canada to study carbon cycling - M_140205_XF_MetaG | ecosystem: Environmental > Aquatic > Freshwater > Lake | place: Lake Montjoie... | reverse complement strand
TGGACGCCGATACGGTCGCCTGGCTCGAACGTCATTTGCAAAGTTATAAGGGCACGGTCATCGCCATTACGCACGACCGCTACTTCCTTGATAACGTGGCGGGCTGGATCTTGGAGCTCGATCGCGGCCGCGGTATTCCCTGGAAGGGTAATTACTCATCGTGGCTCGGCCAGAAGCGCGCCCGGGTGGAGATGGAAGAAAAGCAATCGGTGGCCCGTTCGCGTTCCATGGAGCGTGAACGAGAATGGGCTAGCGCCTCGCCGAAGGCGCGTGTCGCGAAGAACAAAGCCCGCATCCGAGCCTACGAGCAGATGCTGACCCAAGATCAGAACCTACAGGAAAAGCTGGCGGAAATTTGGATTCCGCCTGGCCCCCGTCTCGGTGGCGCCGTTATCGAAGCCCGCGGTCTCATGAAAGCCTATGGCGACCGGGTGCTGATGGAAGAGGTCAATTTCTCGCTGCCCGCCGGAGGTATCGTCGGCGTGGTCGGCCCTAACGGCGCTGGCAAGACGACGTTGTTCCGCATGATCACGGGGCAGGAGAAGCCCGATCGGGGAACTTTAACGCTAGGCGATACGGTCAAACTCGCCTACGTCGATCAGTCGCGCGATTCCTTGCCAGCCGAAGCCCCTTTATGGTCGGCGATTTCCGACGGCCAAGATATGGTGCACCTCGGTAAGATTATGGTGCCGGCTCGTGCTTACGCGGCGCGCTTTGGTTTCACTGGAGATGTGCAACAGCGTAAGGTCGGCATCATGTCCGGGGGGGAGCGTAATCGCATTCACCTCGCCCGCCTCATTAAAGCTGGCGCCAACGTCTTGCTGCTGGACGAACCGACTAATGATTTAGACGTGAATACGATTCGCGCCTTGGAAGACGCCCTTGAGGGTTTCGCAGGTTGCGCGGTGATCGTGACGCACGACCGCTGGTTCCTTGATCGCGTGGCGACCCATATTCTCGCCTTTGAGGGCGATAGCCGCGTGGTCTGGCACGAGGGTAATTATGGTGATTACTTGGAAGACCGCCGGAAGCGGCTCGGGCTCGACTCCGATACGCCGCGCCGACCGAAGTATCGCCGGCTTACGCGTTAAGTCGTCCCGCAGCCTTGAGGCGTTTGCGCCAAGTGGGCATTTGAGCGATAAGCCTTTGCATCTGGCTCTCCGTCATCCGCCACGTCCAGTTCCCCTGCGGATTCCCAGGCGTGTTGAAACGGGCTTCGGTACCAAGGCCGAGCAGGTCTTGGACGGGAATGAAGGCACCGACGGCGGGCGAGGCTAGAGCTGCTTCCGCTAAGGTGACGTGAGGTTCTGCCATCGGTCCGAAAAACTGCTCAAGCCGTTCAAGTTCTTGCGGCTGCGCTTGGGCGAACCATCCCACGACCGTATCATTATCGTGCGTGCCTGTATAAACGATACGATCTGGAGTGATGTTGGCCGGGAAATGCGGGTTGCCTTCGGGCGGTCCGCCAAAACCGAATTGGAGAACGGACATTCCTGGCAGGCCGGCAGTTTCGCGCAAGACCTCGACCCCGGGAGAGAGTAGGCCAAGGTCTTGGGCGACCAGCGGGAGATCTCCGAGCGCGCGGGTGAAATCCAAGTCCGGCCCCGGCATCCATTCGCCGACCCGCGCGTTGGGCGAGTCTGCGGGCACGCTCCAGTAGTCATGCAGGCCGCGAAAATGATCGATGCGAATGGCATCGAATAATTTTAGGTCGTGGTGCACGCGCGATTTCCACCATTGGTAACCATCGGCAGCATGTCGTTCCCAGCGATAGAGGGGGTTACCCCAAAGCTGCCCGTCTTCGCAGAAGTAGTCGGGCGGGACGCCGGCGACAGCGGTCGGTCGCCCGCTCGCATCAAGCTGAAAGAGTTCAGGTCTGAACTTCGCATCACAGCCATCGGCCGAGACATAGATGGGCTCATCGCCAAACAGGGAGACGCCTCGTTGGCGGGCATAAATCCGAAGGGCCTGCCATTGCTGACTGAACAAGAACTGCAAGACAGCGGCTTCGGTTATTAAACCGTCGTCGACCTTTTGTTTTGTCCATGAAGTCGGGGCCGTAAAATCATGGGTCTCGCGCAGAGCCGAGAAACGCGTCCAGGGGTTGAGCCAGTAAGCCTCCTCACGGCGGAAAGCTTCGAACGTCGGATCGTCTTTTAATAGCAAAGCTCCGCGTGCGGCCGCACGGCGTAAAAGCGGTCTTAGGTCATTCCAGAGTCGGCCGTAGTCAGTGCCTTCGTCTCCGTGGCGATTAAGCGGGGCGATTTCGGCGGCCATCAGCATGCCGCGTGCGACGAGGTCGTCGAGGTCGAGCAGGTATGGGTTACCAGCGAAGACCGACAGGGCCTGATAAGGAGAATCGCCATAGCCTGTCGGGCCAAGCGGGCAGACTTGCCACCAGCTAAAGCCAGCGACTTGCAGGGCGTCGATGAATTGGCGGGCGGCTTTCCCGAGTGCGCCAATTGGCCCGTTGCCCGGAAGGGCGCTGATATGAAGCAGCAGGCCAGCGCTGCGGCGAGGGAATGCCCGGCAGCTGAAAGTCGCGGCTACTTCGCGGCCCCCGGACTTCATCTTAGCGAATTTCGACGAGATGCTTATCGCGCAGTTCGCCGAGCCAATTCTTTACCGCTTCTTTCATGCTTTCGGTTCGGACTTTGTCTTCGATTTCGTTCAGGACTTCAGGGTCGGCGACGGTGGCGAAGCCTTTAGGCCGATAACCTTCGCGGCAGAAGATAAACCAGACGGACTTGCTTCCAGGAATGTCAAATTGCAGGGGGGCGGAAATGTCTTTATCGCTCATGGCTTTGAGCGTCGTTACCACGCGTTCGTTGAGTTCATCGCAATTATGCCAGCCGGCATCGCCGCCTTTTTTAGCGTAGTCGTCGGTGCTGATGCGTTCGGCGATCTCGGCAAAGGATGGGGTGGCGGATATTTTTGGGCCCGTGAGTTTGAACATCGCCACGGCATCATTGATTTTCTCCGGGTGGCGTAAAGCCTCGGCCCACGTATCGGCCCGGGCTTTGGCTTCGGCCAAGGTCTCGGCAGCTCCTTGGGCCAGGGTGATCTGGCGGACCTGAATCTGCTCTTTGCGCTCAAACTCAGAACGGTGAGCCTCGTAGTAGGTTTGGATTTTCCCTGGGCTTACTTCCGTGGCTGTCCGGCGGATCTGGCCCAACATGTATTCGAAGATGATACGGTCTTCGATGAATTTGCGGTACGCCAAGGGCGTCGTCCCCGCGCTCCGCAGGGAGGCGACAAAGCGATTTCGGTCGCCGGAGAAATCACGGCGGATGGTTTCCTCGATATCCGCGTCGATGTACATCGCCGGTAGTTTGCCAGTTCCGGCGCGGAAGTCTGCGATGACAAGCTGCCGCTCGGTCATCGACCGCAGGGTCTCTTCCGCCGCTGCCCCGAGGGCTTTTTCGAATTCGGAATCAGTACGAACGGAGTCGCGAATCTGTCCGATTACCGGTTCGATTTGACGTCGGATATCGGAAAGCGTGATGCCCTGGCCGTCGGCGGTAGCGGCGATGCGATCTGCATGCATCTCTGACCAACGTTTGGCAGCCACTTCTTCGAGGGTTGGCGAAGCCTTTTGTCCGAACGCCAGGGCGGCAGTCAGGGCTAAGGCAGCGGTGGTTAAGAGGGCTTTCATTTTCCGGTAGGTTCAGGTATCCGGGATAAAAAGCCACGGATTTCTTTAAGTTTCCGCAGGGGGTCCCTTACGGTCAAGCGGGGAAAGCGATTCCCGATGAGGATTGGCTCGGCAAAGTTCTTTTTCCCTACGGCCAAGCACTTAAGAATGCTATCTTCGGTCGAAATCGAGGTGACGCCTTTTTGCTCAGCCAGGCAGCGGATATCAGCGAGTTGTAAGAGGGCGTCCGCTTCGGGGGGTAGTCGTCCATAGCGATCCAGCAAGGAACTGCGTAATTCAGCGACCTCCGAGCCATCGACCGCGAGGGCGATCTTGCGGAAGGCTTCGATGCGTAGTCGGGTTTCGGGTATCCAGTCTGCCGGCAAGGTGGCGGTGAGAATGGGGGCCTCGCCGTCGCCTGACTTGTCGGATGCGACGCCCAAGGGCCCTTGAGTGTGCATGACGAAATCCAGCTGAATCTCGCAGCGGTCGACCGCCGCGCCTTTGTCGCCCCGAAGTTTGGCGACACTCCGACGTAATAATTGACAATATAAATCAAACCCGACGGTGGCCACGTGTCCGCTTTGTTCGGAGCCGAGGATGTTGCCGGCACCGCGAAGTTCCAAGTCTCGCATGGCGATGCGGAAACCGGCACCAAGCTGGTTGTATTGGCGGATGGCAGAAAGCCGACGGTGCGCCGTGCCCACGAGGTTGGCGTGACGATGGAGGAAGAGGTAAGCGTAGGCCTGTCGGTTAAAGCGTCCGACGCGACCGCGGAGTTGGTAGAGTTGCGCCAGGCCAAAGCGGTCCGCGCCTTCGATGATGAGGGTATTACAATTCGGAATATCTAAGCCGGTCTCAATGATGGTCGTGCACACCAAGACATCGTATTCTCCAGCGACAAAGGCCGACATGGTCTCCTCCAGTTCCCCGGCTCCCATCTGACCATGCCCGACGATGATGCGCGCCTTGGGGAGTAGGGCGGCGAGGCGTTCGGCCACGGCTTGGATGGTTTCGACGCGGTTGTGCAGGTAGAAAACTTGGCCGCCCCGGGCGAGCTCGGCCTTGACGGCATCGCGGACCAGACGCTCATCGTAGCTACGCACGATGGTGCGGATGGGCAGCCGCTCGCGCGGGGGCGTTTCAATCACGCTAAGGTCGCGCGCGCCGACGAGCGCGAGGTAAAGCGTCCGGGGGATGGGGGTCGCGCTCATGGCGAGTACGTCCACTTCCGCCCGTAATTGCTTGAGCCGTTCTTTGTGCCGCACGCCAAAGCGGTGCTCTTCGTCGATGATGACGAGGCCGAGTCGGCCGAAGCTGGTTCCATCCGAAAGCAAGGCATGCGTGCCGACGACGATATCAACGGTGCCCGCCGCAGCGCGGGCGCGTACTTCCGCTTTCTGTTTAGCCGTACGATAGCCGCTGAGAAGTTCGACGGAAACCGGCCAGCGGGCGAGGCGCTCCTTGAAGCTTTCGAAATGCTGCTGTGCGAGCACCGTGGTCGGCGCGAGAATCGCGACCTGTCGGCCACCGAGAACGGATTTGAAGGCCGCTCGTAAGGCTACCTCGGTCTTACCGAAGCCGACGTCGCCGCTGATCAGGCGATCCATCGCCGCTGGCCGTTCCATGTCACGCTTACATTCTTCGATGGCACGGGCCTGGTCGGGAGTCTCGCGGTGCGGGAAAGAGCGTTCGAATTCACCCATCCAGGGATTATCCTCGTCCTTGGGATGAGCGATGCCCGGACGAGACGAACGCTCAGCCTGCATGGCGAGCAATTGGGCCGCAAGATCGCTCGTCGCTTTTTCCGCCGCTCTGCGCGATTTTTCCCAACCGCCGCCGCCGAGTTTCGAAAGCTTGGGATGCGCCCGGCCGATACCGATGTAACGCGTCAGGAGATGCGACTCTCGCAGCGGCAAGTGGAGCATCGATTTCTCGGCGAATTCCAGCGAGATATAATCTTCGGTGCGGCCGTCATTTTCGAAAGGACGGATTCCCTTAAAGAGACAGACGCCTTGGGTCGCATGCACTAAGGCATCGCCATCGACGACTTCGCCGAAGTCGAGCGCTCTGCCCACCGCGGCGCGGACGGCGGTACGGCGACGGGGCAGGGAGGCGAGGGGCCTCTTGCGTCGGCCAAATAGTTCGCGTTCGGTCAACAGCACGAGGCCGCCGTTCAATGATCCAGATAATGCGCCGGGGGGAATGATGATGCCGCCACCGAAGCGCGCATGAATAATCCGCGGATTGAAACCCCGCACTTGAATCGCCGCTACGTCGGCTGACAGCCGCTCCACTGAACCGTCGGTGTCGCCGGCCAATAAGCAAAGGCGGCCGTCTTTGGCGAGCGCGGCCGCACCGCGGAGCAGGGACACTCGGGCGTGTGCCGGATCTTCGGCCGCCCCGATTAAGAGCGATTCCGATGGGGCTGAATCCAAAGCCTGGGCGAGATAGTCGGCCGGGGCTTCGTCGGTTTCCTCGAAGACTAATTCCGCCAGGCCGCTCCCATGTACGGCCACGCAGGCAGGGTCTTCCAGGCTTTGATCGACGGCGATGATCAGAGTCTCGGGCGGCAGGTGATGAAAAAAGGAGACTTCGTTGGCTTGGCCCGAATCATCGCGCGGCGCACAGATGACGAGGCCTTCAACTTCGCCCTCGCTGCGCTGAGTCGCGGGATCGAAAGGGCGGAGCGACTCGACCGTGTCGCCGAAGAGGTCGATGCGCACGGGCATCTGCGCGTTGAGCGGATAGACATCAAGGATGCCGCCACGGAGCGCGAACTCTCCGGGTTGTTCGCAGAGCGCTTCGTGGGCATAGCCGAAATCTTCGGCCAACCGTTGGGCAAATTTTTGAATGGAAAGTTTGCCGCCCTTACGCACGACAAGTTCGCGTTCGGCAGTCGATGCGAGGGCGGGCGCCCGGCGAACGAGCGAGCCGGGAGTGCAGGCGATGAGCAACGGCCGTTGCGCGGTATGTTGGCCGTGCCGGAGGGCGGAAAGGACGCCCAGCAAATCGCAGTCGGCTTCGAAGGCGGGCACCGCGGCATCGGCTTCGGTGAGCGTGCGTGCGACGGGCTTGCTGCCGTTGATCTCGCTCAGAAGTTGGGCGGTTTCTTCGGCCAGGGTTTCGGCTGCGCCGAGATTTGAAGCAAGTAATACGAGGACGCTGCGGTCGGCGCCTTCCGAGCAGGCGCAGGCCGCCCAAGCGTGCGCGGGCACGCCGGTCAGGGCACGGCGTGACTGAGCGGACATGCTTCTATCGAGTTGGGAAGCCTTCTTGCGTCAAGGCATCCCGTCATTAGAGTGGCTGCATGACGTTGGCTGAACTGAAAGCATCAGCGATTAAGGACGCTGCGCCGCCCAAGACCCTTTCGCTGGAGGCGAAGGCCCTCTGGTTTATCAAAAAAGGCGAATGGGATGCGGCCCATGATATCGCCCAAGACATGGAGACGCCGATGGGATCTTGGTTGCATGCGTTGCTGCACCTCATCGAGGGCGACCTCAGCAATGCCCGATATTGGTTCATCGAAGCTGGCCGGCCGGTGCAAAAGCTGTCGCAGGTCGATGAGCTTTGGAATGAAATTGCCAAAGAAATCCTATGAACACGCATACTCTACATATCGCTTTTCTGTTTATTTGCGCGACCCTCTTCTCGCAGGAAAAAGGCTCCCCTATTTTGGGGCACGGCACCCTCCGTTACTCGGTCGATTTCAATTGGGCGAAGGCTGACCCTAAGGTTGCCCCGGTGGTCAACTCGCACGCGCTCGCCGAGGATAAGGCAGGTCGTATCTATCTCGTCACCGACCACCCGAAGAACGACTTCATCGTCTTCGAGAAGGACGGCCGCTATGTCCGCTCGATCAGCGCCGGCCTCGGCGGCGGCCACGGTCTGGAGATCTTCGAGAAAGACGGCGTGGAGTATCTTGTACACGTCGACTCTGGCTGGCACATGGCTGCCGAGGGCTGGAATGCTTCCGCGGTGGAAGGTCGAATCACGCTGTTGACGACCGAGGGCAAGGTCGTGCGTAAGTTCCCGACGCCGAAGGAACTCGGCCTGAGCGACGGCAAATTCATGCCGTGCGACGTGGCCTGGACGCCGGCCGGCACGTTGCTCATCGCCGACGGTTACGGCTCGAACCTCATCTACGAATTTTCCCTCGAAGGGAAGTTGCTCAAGAAATGGGGCGGCCCCACGAAGGACGCCGCGAGTCTCAGCAATGCGCACGGCATCTCGATTGATACCACGGATTCGCGCGGCCCGCTCGTCTGGGTACCTTCGCGCAGCCAGAACCAAATCAAGGCGTTCACCTTGGACGGCAAGCATGTCGACACCCTTGATCTGCCCGGCGCTTTCGCGGGGCAGCTGTTCTTCCGTGGTGACAAGATTTATACCGCCGTCTGCTGGAGCAAGGATGCCAAGGGCAAGCGCCTCGCGCAGTCGGGCTTCCTGCTCGTGCTGGATCGCGCCACGAAGAAGGTCCTCAGCGCGCCCGGCGGCAACGAGCCCAAATATGTCGACGGTAAGCTCCAGCCGCTTAGCCAGGCCCAGCCGGTCTTCAAGCACGGCCATGATCTCTTCGTGGACTCCGCCGGCGACATCTACCTCGGCGAATGGAACGCCGACCGCCGCTACCCATCCAAGCTGACCTTGGTGAAGTAACTCAGCTGATCAGCAGCAGGCGCGGTGAGTCAGGGTGGTTTTCTGGGGCGCGGTGGATGCAGGGCGGCACCGGGCTATCCGGCCAGCGCGTGGCGATGCGCCAGAGGGCGAATGTTCCGAAAGGGTAGGGCGTCGCACCGGGCTTGGGCGCGTAATGCGAGTCGTAGCTATGTTCGTGTAGGAACTCGGCGAACCCCGCGTCGTCCGCACCGCCGTATTCCTTCAGCAGCTGCTCGCGGATCTCCGTGATCTCGACCTTGAGGAGGGCGTCCTCGTTGCGGAGGCCTTCACTGCTGGCTCCGAAGTAGGTGCAGAGCCACGTGTCGACCTCGACGGGGGCGCTGTCGACGTGGAACGAGGTGACGTCCGTCGGCACGGTGCCTGCGTCGAATCCGCATACGCAGTCGTAAACGCAATTGAGCGACGGTACCAAGTCGTGGTCGCGCAGTAACTGCTGGTCGGCGAGCATCGCTTCGGCGGCGAGTTGTCCGGCCGGGGTCAGCTCCAGCGAGCGGATGCGTTCATCCTCGAGCACTACGATGCCTTCGCCGGGCCCAAGCTTCGCGATGACCTCGGCGTAATCGCCGGGCAATGTGCGTTCCCAGCAGAGCGCGTTGACGCCGTCGGCGAAGCGCGTGGACCAGAGTTCCTCGAAGCTCCGCACCTGGCGGATGCGGGATAGGCCGGCGTCGCTCACTTCAGCGCGAAGCGGACGGCGAATTCCTTGGCGAGTGCGTTGTAAGCGACGGCGCCCGGGGAATGAATGTCGTATTGGAAGATGGTCTTGCCGTGACTGGGGGCCTCTGAAAGCCGAATCGTCCGGGGAATCATCGCCTTCATGACGAGCTCAGGGAAGTGGGTCTTCACTTCTTCGACGACCTGCCGCGAAAGATTCGTACGCACGTCATACATCGTCATCACAATCGCGCCGACAGTGAGCTTATCGCCGGCTCCCGCGGATTTCAGCTGATCGACGACACCGAGGATTTGGCCAAGGCCTTCCATCGCGAGGTATTCGGTCTGCAGGGTGACGATGAGATGATCCGACGCAGCCAGCGCGTTCATCGAGAGCATGCCCAGGGCGGGCGGGCAGTCGATGAGGATGGCCTTGTATTTGCCTGAGGCGATGAGCGGAGCGAGCGCATCGCGTAATCGTGTCAGGTAATTTTCGGCTTGGGCGAGTTCGGACTCGACGGCGGCGAGATCGACTTCGGAGGGAATCAGGTCGAGCTTATCGGTGGAGGTCGCGACGACCATGTCGGCGGCGTTAGCTTCGCCGTGCAGGACTTTATAAAGCGATTTGCCTTCGGTCTTTTCGATACCGAGTGCGCTGGTAGCATTGGCTTGCGCGTCGAGGTCGATGACAAGGGTGGGGATACCGAGTCGGGCAAGGCCGGCGCCGAGGTTGATCGTCGTCGTCGTCTTGCCGACGCCGCCTTTCTGGTTCGCGATGGAGAATATTTTAGCCACTTAAGCGTCCTCGATTGGGCGTTCGACTTCGGTGGGGGCTTCGTAATCGATGCCAGCGAGGCCAAAACCGAAGTTCTTATGGAAGTCGGTCTGGTAGCCAGCGAAGTCGGCGTGCGCATCGAAGGTTTCCGTCGTAATCGTCGGCCAAATATCGAACACGGCCTTCTGGACGTCGGCGGACATTTCCCAGTCATCGATGCGGACGCGGCCGTTCTCGTCGAAGTCGAGGGCGTTGCCGTTGAACATCTGCTTTTCAAAGAGGCGTTGGATCTGTTCGATGCAACCTTCGTGGGTGCCCTTGGCCTTCATGATTTTGAAGAGCAATGAAACGTAGAGAGGGACGACGGGGATGGCGGAGCTGGCCTGGGTGACGACGGCTTTGTTCACCGAAACGAAAGCGCGGCCGCGGTGGAGCTTCATCAGGCTGTCGATTTTGCGGCCGGCGCGCTCGAGGTCTTCCTTGGCCTTGCCGATGGTGCCGTCCTTATAGATGGGCCAAGTGACTTGAGGTCCGATATAGGAATAGGCGACGGTCTGGCAGCCTTCCTTGATTACGCCTGCTTGGTCGAGTGCGTTCATCCAGATTTCCCAATCCTCGCCGCCCATGACCTTGACCGTCTGCGCGATGTCGTCGGCGGAGGCGGTTTCGAGCGTGACGTCGTTCACAATCTTACGATCGGTGTCGAGGTTCTTGGCGTGGAAAGCAGCGCCCGTCGGTTTAAGGACGGACTTGTAAGTCACGCCATCGGGCGCGGTACGACGAGGAGAGGCGAGCGAGTAGATGACGAGGTCGATTTTGCCGCCAGGCATCTTGGCTTTGATGGCGTCGATGACTTGGGTTTTTAATTCAGCGGAAAACGCATCGCCATTGATGGAGACTGCCTTGATGCCCGCCTTCTTGGCTTCGGCGTGAAACCCCGTGGTATTATACCAGCCGGGCGACCCGGGCTTGTCGCCTTCGCCGTTGCGTTCGAAAAATACGCCGAGCGTTGCGGCTCCAGAACCGAAGCCAGCGGCGATACGCGAAGAGAGTCCGTAGCCCGTGGAGGCGCCGATGACCAAGACCGATTTGGGTCCGCCTTGGAGGGGCTGGCGGGATTTCACATAGGCGATCTGCTCGCGGACCGCGGCGGCACAGCCGTCGGGGTGGGAGGTGATGCAGATGAACCCACGGACACGGGGCTTCACGACTTGCTGGGACATAACTCCACCTTTGAAGAGGCAGATACTGAGTTCAATCCGTAAGTATGAGGGCAGGGATGGTCAGCGGACCGCGCCCGTATGGTTTCCTCTCGCTTGTGCCGCTTTCTTGCCGTCTCTTCTGGGCATGTTCAGCTCCAGGCTTGATTTTGCAGATACCACCAACGCCTTAAGCAAGGCGCGCGATCGGCGTAAAGTGGCAGGGCAATCGACCATTGATTTATCCGACTCCAATCCGGCCAACGCGGGGTTCTCCTGGTCGGTCGCTGATTTAGGTTCCTTGCTCCGACGTGAGGGTATCCAGCGCCAAGATCCGGATCCGCATGGCCTGGCCGTGACGCGCACGGCGATTTCCGATTATTATACCGTGCGCGGAGCCCGCGTGCCCGCGGATCGGTTATTTATTTCGGCGAGTACCAGTGAGAGTTACAGCTGGTTATTTAAATTATTGTGCAATCCTGGAGACGAAGTCCTCGTGCCGGAGCCCGCTTATCCGTTACTCGAAGTGATCGCCGCCCTCGAAGGCGTGACCTTACGGCCTTATCAGGTGGTGCAACTGGCCGGCGAGTGGGTCATCGACACCGCTAGTCTTTCCGTGACACGGCAGACCAAGGCCATCGTCTGCATTAATCCCTCCAATCCCACGGGTTCTTTTGTGAGCCGCCGCGACCGCGATGTCTTGCGTGGCTTTGCCCAAAAACACGGCTTGGCTATTTTGTGCGATGAAGTCTTTTTGGATTATCCGGCAGAAGGAGTCGCTTCGCCAGGCACGTGGGCCGGGGAGGCGCAAGTCGCCACGTTTGTTTTGAGCGGGCTTTCCAAGGTCGCCCTGACCCCTCAATTGAAGCTCGGTTGGATCGCCGTCGCTGGCCCGATTGATTTCGCGATGGAAGCCTGTCGTCGATTGGAGCATATCGCGGACGCTTTTCTTTCGGTAAATACGCCAGCTCAACTGGCCCTGCCAGATTTGCTTCGCCGGGCTGAGCCCTTGCGGGCTTCCGTGCGGGCGCGGGTCGCCCAAGGCGATGCGGCTATGCGCTTATGGGCGATTAATTCAGCCAACCGCTGTACCGTTTTACCTCGGGCCTCGGGCTGGTCGGCGATCGTCACCCTCCCGCCCGGGGTTTCGGAGGAGAAGCTCCTCCTTAATGCGATCGATGAGGGGGTTTGGGCTCACCCAGGTTATTTTTACGGAATGGCGCCTATCACGCCGAGTGTCGTTTTAAGCCTTTTGACCCCGCCAGACATGCTTTCGGCAGGGCTCCAGGCCTTGGATCGGGCTTTGAAACGGAGCTAGGCGACCAATTACCGCTTGCCAAGCGGCTCAGCACTCCTTTGCTCCGACTTTCCAAAAGGAGCTCGAACACTATGTCCCGTATCTGCAGCGTCACCGGCAAGCGCCCTCACAAAGGCCGTCGTATCATTCACCGCGGTCAATCCAAGAAGAGCGGTGGTATCGGCTTCCAGCTGGTCAAACAGACCAAGCGCGTATTCCGTCCCAACGTCCAGCGCATCCGCGTGCTCCAGCCTAACGGCTCGGTGAAGCGCCAATGGGTGTCCGTGAAGGCGATCAAGGCTGGTCTCGTCACCAAGGCCTAAGACCTCTCCCCCCTAAAGGAGAAATAGCGACCCGCCGCCTGGCGGGTTTTTTGTGCCTAATGGGTCGCGTGCTCGCAGTTATTCCCGAAATTCGCGACGTCTCCGCTCCGAAGGCCTGAAGTTATTTAGCGGGTAAAGCGCTGCCAGAGGACGGCGCCCCAGATGGCCATACCGATCACGATCGTCAGGAAGACGGCGGCGCTGCCCATGTCTTTGGCGCGTTTGGCCAAAGGGTGGCGCTCGAGCGAAATATGATCTGTATTCGCTTCGATGGCCGAGTTGATGAGTTCGACAATAAGGATAAGTTGCAGGACCGAAAAGAGGAGGGCGTGCTCGAGCAAGCTGATGCCAGGGATGAGCCACGCGATGACTGACAAGGGTATGACGATCATGAGCTCCTGCTTGAAGGCCTCCTCGTGCTTGGCCGCTGCCCGAAGTCCGTCCCAGGTATAACGAAGAGCGTTGATTACACGAAACAGGCCCCCCTTTGATTTCATCGTTTTACCGTAAGGCGTCGGGTTTTGCATGCGCTAAGGAGTGTTATTGGCGGATAAAGGAGAGAGCAAAGGCAATTTTACCCCCAAAAATCGCTTGCCAGAGGGGGGTGCTACCCTAGGTTCAGTGGTTCCCTAGTCGGGAAACCACCATGCGCGACGAATACCTCCAGGAAGCCCGTAAAGTCATCCCAGATGCAAACATTCTGATCAATGTCGTCTCCAAGCGCGTGAAGCAGCTCCGGGCGACGGCTGACTATTCCGTCACCCCTCCTAAGTTTAATCACCTCTTGGGCGACGTTTTTGAAAAACTCTCTCCGGAAGACGTGGCTTTGCGCGAAATCATCGAAGGCCGCATCACTTGGGAGTTCCGTCCCGAAGATCGCCTGCCTACCTAAGCGCCGGTCCGCTCCTGCCGGTTTTGCCGGCGCGTAGTCTTTTCGTTTCCGATGGCCGCCCGCCGAGAGCATACTCTTCCCGAAGTCAGCAATCCTAAGGCTGGACGAGATTACTTTATTGGCCAGACCTATGAAGCAGGTATGATTTTGCTGGGCACCGAGGTGAAGGCCTTGCGGGCCGGTCGGGCTAATATCGCCGACGCTTTCATCAAGATCAGTCCCAAGGGTGTAATGCTCTACCACGCGCATATCGCGGAATATGATTTCGGGAGTCACAATAATCATGACACCTATCGGACGCGGCCCCTGCTTCTCAAGAAGTCCGAGGTCGATAAGATCGTGGCTGAAATCCAGTCCGGAGGCCATGCGATCGTCCCGCTGAAAATTTATTTCAAGCACGGCTTAGCCAAATGCCTGCTCGCGGTCGGCAAGGGTAAGAAACAGCACGATAAGCGGCAGGATATCAAAGAACGTGAATCCAAGCGCGAAATCTCCCGTGCGATGAGCCGCCGCCGGTGAAGCCGCCCCTGCATCTGATTCTGCTCCGCCCG
>Ga0114970_10002390_pt1 | contig 14013 bp, 11 predicted proteins | sample M_140205_XF_Meta_FD_87030 | JGI IMG/M metagenome (GOLD analysis project Ga0114970, IMG submission 87030) | Freshwater microbial communities from Lake Montjoie, Canada to study carbon cycling - M_140205_XF_MetaG | ecosystem: Environmental > Aquatic > Freshwater > Lake | place: Lake Montjoie... | reverse complement strand
CAAAAGTAATGCCGGAAAATGTAATTCCACCTGTTAATGTCACGCTCATACAAGTATTTATCTGTAATAAGTTAATATAGTATTTATAAAAATAGGGACCAAAGTCCCTATTGCTATTTTTGGTTACAAGGTATAACTACCTCGTTTGGCGTCAAGCGTTAGCTGCAACCAAATATTGTGAGTCATTTGCATTTCTCTTTTTTGCTTCTACGACCGAGTAGAGCGTCTTTCTATACTATGGGTATAGCGACTACACTTTTTCCTCAATCCTAACGGCTTCTACATTGCCGAGTAGATCCTGTCAATACTTGTTGCCCTGTCGAATCTTTTCAGGCCCATCAAATGCGATCTTGACTAAGCACAAGATAGTAATTGCTCACACTATTGCTACCGAACTAGCGCATTTGGTGGACCTGCCGGCATATGCTAGCCGGGTCCAGAACTTCTTTCTATTCAAGCGTTAAACTACCATTATTTTTCGCGGCATACTTGATTTAAGTCTGCCACTACAAAATCCTTTGGAAACATATTCGTGTTCTTCTTCAATCAGTATATAATGTTCTTTAGTGCCATTATTTACCCAGAGTCTTTTAGGTACATGACCACTTTTTCCTCTTACCCACCCTTCTAGGATAACATCGTTTATTGTAATGCGTTTTACTTCTTTTGTCAATACATTTGAAATCCAAATCTTACCATATTGACTATTCCCTTCTCCTGTTGCCAATTTACTTGCTTGCGCTCGCCTCTGTTTGTATTCGTCCGGAGTAAAATTGCTCCACCCGTTAGAATTCTTAGCACGATTTTGGTCAACAACTTTATTATACCAGTTTTGCCACCATTCTGTGTTATTAGATTTTTGTTCTGCTATAAAATCGTTTAATCTCTTGGCCCCTTTTTTGCCACCTTTACTTGAATTAGCACTATGTTCTTTGCTACCGTTATAATGATCCCAACCTCCCGGGCCACCTTTGTGCATATTATAAGTATCAGTTCTACCAACGAATGATTCAGTAACAATTTCTTCTTCCCTCACCGCCATTTCTTCAAGTGAGGAGCAAAAGCACAAAATTTCTTTCTTAAAATTTAATTTTCCGTATTTCTTAATAGCAGCAATAATTTGTTTTCCTGACCCATAATATCCGTTGCTATCAGGATGAACAGGAGACTTATGTTTCCCTACATAAATTTTCCCGTTGATCTGATTGGTAATTTGATAGATGTAATAATACATAATGTATTTATGATAGCCGAATATAATGCGGGCACTGCCCCGGCGTCTTGAATCCTTTTCAATCTACTTCATACAGTCTTAATTTTATCAATCTTGATACAGACTCATCATAAAGATTTTATTTTCGTTACAATATCATAAACTTTTGAATAAGCATCGGTTATTTTATCTAACTGTTGCTCCGATAAAGATTTATTTTCTTCTAACTGAACCAAATCTTTGGCTAGATTTTCTTGTAACTCTTTCAATTTGTTCTGCTCGTCCATACAATCCTTGCGGAAAACCCAGGGAGATCCTTTTCAATCTACTTCATACAATCATAAAAAATACTATACGGTCTATCTGCACTTTTAAGTTTCCCTAGAGTAATCTGGTGTACCATCCCTGAGATTTGATACGATCTAATCTTCTATAGTATTAACTATTATTTATCATACGATGGTAAAATTAATTACCAAATGTCTGTGTAAACACTCGTCCGCGATAATTAAAAGTTACAATTTCACCTTGTTGCACCTGAACTGGCACGTATCGGCAAACTTGTCTCTGCTCTACACGAGCAGGCTCACGGGACATTTCGTTACCAATTGCACCACCAATTAAGGCACCAATTACTGTACCTGCTAAATGATCGTTGCGGTTACCACCAAGTGTGCTACCTAGTAATCCACCTGCCACTGCACCAATTGCAGTGCCTGATCCGTTGTTACCTTCACGTACAACTTCTTGTACTTGGCATTGTTGCTGAGTCACCGTCACCAGCCTGGGCTGTACACTCATTACATAAACTTCTTGTGCCATGGCAGCACCAACCAACACCAGCATAGAAATAATAAAAACTTTCTTCATAATATATCCTCAAATAATTTTCCACAATGCGGGCAGTATAACTTCTTTGGTTTCCAATCTTCCATTGTAGCAATACTAAACCATCCCTTGCACTCTTGACAAGTAAAATGATAAATGGTTTCTTTATCTACTTTCATTATTTGTTCTTGTAATAAGAATTTATCCAATCCCAATCATAACTTAATCGTAATTTTTCAAAATCACCACTAACTTCATCATAGTATTCTACAGCATGTTTGGCACCTTGTAAACTATATTGGTAAAATTCACCCAAACCAACTGTTAACCATGTATTTAGTCTTATTTGATTTTCTTCTGTTTTGGATGCTTTTAATTTTATACATTCACGGAATGCAGTGCGCCAAGTATCCCACTCACTACTGTTATACATACCTATCCCGCTGATTATTGGAACAACTTCATGCTCACTATCCATAGTAAAGTCTAATCCAGTACCAAAGTTTGCCAAGGTAAGTTTCTTATTGTTAGCAACAATAGCTTGGTGACCATACACTAACCCGTTAATTGGATTAGTGGCATGAAATATATAATGTTTAGGTATTTGCAATCTATCGGGTTGCCAACTGAAATCAAACTTTGCTGTTACTTTTAATTTTGCATTTACTAAAAAGTACCATGCGGTATCGCTATTATTTGCAGCAGCATGTTGGCTTTTTACACGACCGTTAACACCGTCTATTCTAGTAACTTTGTTTGGCAATCCGTGAGTTATCTTTAATAGATGTTCATAATTTTTGTCAGCACTAGCTTCACCGTTACTAAAAAATATGATATCTAACGGATTAGATTTAACCGTTTTACTACTAGTAATAATGTATGGATAATCGTATAACTCTTTATTTACATATTGTTTTGCTTCTTTTGGAACCACTATGCGTGTGCCACCTGTAGTTGTAATATTGATGTTTTTAGTTTCACTACTCCATATGTTCATTGGTTCAGTATCAATCACTGTAATATTTTTGTTATCTTCAGTAACAAACACTGCATACGGGAAGTTAAACTCAGTACCAATACTAGATACATGCGAGTCATCTTCAGTAACTATTATAGGAGCAGGTAATCTTTTTGCTCTTTGATTTTGATTAAAATTAATTTTATTATAATCTTCAATAGTTTTCATTTCAGATATAAATGTCCGAAGTTTGTTAACATCAATTAAAAATGTATCCCCAAACTTTTGTTTATCACTAGGAAATACATGCAGTTGTTCTTTTGCAAACGGGTCACATATATAAGTGAAATCAAAATCACTATAATCACATATAGTACTAATTACCCAAACATAGTGTTCTTTTTTGATTGGAAGTTTATCTAATAAATTGTTAAAAGTATTCAAATAACTTTTTTCATATTTGATTATCAAGTTATCAATATTAGATAAATCTTTATTACCATGGTCAACATAAACCATATCATATAGAATATTAGTTGCTTTTGCTTTTCTTTGCTTGATAAAATTTAAGTTAGATAGATGTTCAATAATTTTAATATATTTTGTATCTTCTAAAAAAGTTTCTTTATTAATTACATATGTTGTTCCCCAATGACTCCATTGAGTACCGAATACATGTACCATTTTCATTTGCCATGGGCTAGGATAAAAATCAAATTCAAAATTAGTATAATCTAATTCACTATTCAATATCCAAAATAACTTAGTTTCTGATTTAGTAATACAACGATTGATTGTGTCGATCCAGCTATTCAAGTATCTTGTTTTTTGTAATTGTGGATATCGTAATTTTAATTGATTAAATCTTTCATTACTTTCACTATTACTTCTATCAATAAAAAACATACTTAAATTACTGTCAATATGTATAGATTGATCTTCAATATAGTTTAATTCTCTATGCCCCAGCATATACATAGGCCCATTAATATAGTAAGTTTGTGTGTTCTTACTATATTCATTACCAAATACATTTATATGTCTAAAGTTTTCTTCATTGGATCTCCAACTGAAATCAAACTTATCATAATTCAAATCAGGATTGATAGCCCAGAATACTTCATCCGGGTGTTCACTTATTAAATCTTCTAGTGTGGTTTTTATTTTGTACTGATTTACTATTATCTTTCTAGTGTCTTCAGTGCGTTCCATATAAACTACATCAGTTGCATCAGTAACGGTGTATCTAGGTCCATTATCTGCCCACTGATAAATTTGTGGTGGACTGAATGGATTAGGTCTCCAACTAAAATCAAAAGATTCTAAATCAGCAGGATTGTTAAGTGTCCAATATTGCATCTCTGGTTTAGGTACTGCAATAGGATAATCCATATATTTTCTGACTTCTGCGCCGGGAACATGATATTCAATCGTTGGTTCAATTTTACTGTTGTTCCATTTATTACCAAACACATAAATCATAGGAGGTTCATGCAGATTGGGATCAGGTCTCCATCTAAAATCAAAACTATTGCTTACAATAGGTATTAATTGTTTCCATCTGTCCCACTCTGGTGCCAAATCAACAATACCCATATATTTGAATTCAGTCGCACCCGGTACAACATATTCTATTGTGGGTTTAACTTCGGCCGAATCATATTTATTACCCCACACATAGATATAAGGAGGTTCATGTAGGTTAGGATCAGGTCTCCAGCTGAAATCAAATGAGTCTCGGTCTACAACAACGTACTCTTTCCATCTGTCCCACTCTGGTGCTAAATCAACAATACCCATGTATTTGTATTCAGTCGCATTAGGTACAACGTATTCTATTGTGGGTTTAACTTCAGCCGGATCATATTTATTTCCCCACACATAGATATAAGGAGGTTCACGTGGGTCCGGTCTCCAAGTCATATCAAATTTAGTTTTATCTATAACTTGCACTTCTTTCCAACGATCCAATTCAGGCAACACATCAACGTTTCCCATATACTTTGTATCAGTTGCACCGATACAGTGATATTCTAGTGTAGATTTTAATTCTGCTGCTACGTATTTGTTACCCCATATATAGATATATGGTGGCTCTCTTGGATCTGGCCTCCAAGTCATATCAAATTTAGTTTTGTCAATCAGTTGTATTTCTTTCCAACGATCCAATTCAGGCAACACATCAATTGGATCAGTCATGTATTTGATTTCAGTTGCACCGATACAATGATATTCTAGTGTAGATTTTAATTCTGCTGCTACGTATTTGTTACCCCATATATAGATATAATTAGGTTCTCTTGGGTCTGGCCTCCAAGTCATATCAAATTTAGTTTTGTCTATCAGTTGTATTTCTTTCCAACGATCCAATTCAGGTAATACTGAAATTAATTCAGGCATGTACTTTGTATCAGTTGCATCAGGCATATGATACTCCAATGTAGATTTTAGTTTACCATCAATGTATTTGTTACCCCAAACATAATTCATAGGAGGATCCAATGGACTAGGGCGCCAAGACATATCAAATAATGTTTTATCTATCTCTTGAATTTCAACCCATCGTTCTGTCTGCGGCAATAGTTCTATTACCTCGCTCATGTATTTGATATTGGTTGCATTAGGAGCATGATATTCTAAACATGCTTGCAATTCTACTGGAAAAAATTTGCATCCCCAGGTATAGATATAAGGTGGATCGGTTGGATTTGGGTGCCAATTAAAGTCAAATTTAGTTTCATCAACTAAATCTAATAATACCCAGTTGTCATTTTTACGCTTAATTGGGTCAACATCACCCCTATAGATAGTTACTTCGCTGGATTGTGATGAACATAGCCACGTTCCACTATCTTTTTGCTGTTGACTAGGCCATACATTATTATGTTCTTCTGCCCAAACATCTTCGTCGGGCAGAAATTCAAAATCCCAGTCCCAATTAAAGTTTTGATAATCACAGTATTCGTTGATTATCCAAAAGTGTTCAGTGGTACATTGTTGTCTAGCATCTTCTAATGAATTTGCAAATTTTTCTCTTGGGTGAACGTTGGGTTTATTACCGTAATAAAATACATCTCTAAGCATTGATATACTTATGAAAATCTTACTGTATCAAAGTTTTTAGCAAATATTTCCATCATCAAATAAATGATGAAAATTATGATTTACGTAAGGCTCATCTTTAACCAAACTCAATTGATTGATAAATTTATTAAACTCCGGGTGTGATTTTTCAAATACACTTATATCTCGAACCTCAGTAATAGACAATTTACCAGAACCCCAATATACATGTTGTCTATAATTTATTTCAAGACGTATTTTGCTATTTTTAAATAGTTGAGTCAGTATACTATAAAATGGTAGCATTTCTTTATAATTTAATTGACTTACTACCATTGAAAATATCATAGTATGAATTGAATCTTGGGTGCTCAAATATTTTATGTTTTCAATTAATCTATCCCAATCACCATTGAGTCGTGTTACATTTTCATATGTATGTTTTGTACCAGCATCAACACTAATCTCTATTATTTTAATATACTGCTTAGCCTTCAACGATTCCCACATCTTTTGATTTAACAATACACCATTGGTGATGATTTGTATTTGTTCTAAATTTGGATATTTGCTAATGTCAAAGTTTACTAGATAATCCCTATAAATTTTACTATAGAATGGATCTCCACTACCAGTAATTAATAACTTCTTTACAGATTGAGAAAAATTAGTCTCTATCTGCTCTAATAGAAACTTTTTATGTTTATAATCTTCGCTGCCTATCTCGTCATTTGGTACTAATCTATCTCTACAACTAGGGCATTTTAGATTACAGCTACGATCAAATCCAAACAATATTTCTTCCGGTCTACCCTTAAATTTATGTAAATCCTCTATTGAGTAAATACCAGTTGTTTTTTCAAAGTTTTCTTTTGTAATAAAATTATTAGGTTGTTTCCCTGTATTAATCAGGTTTGATAAACTAGGACAAACTTTGTGGTCACAATGATCGTATGTACCGTCAATGACTGATCTACGAATATCCTGCGCAATACTACTCTCCCAATTACTCAGTAAATTATCGGTAAATTTTACAGGATAATATTCATTGCCATTTTCATCCGCTTTGATATTAGTAGGCGCCCAGCTAGGACAGCATAACCATTGACTATTTGATTGTACGTCTAGGTAATTGAAGGGGTTAGTACAAACATATTTTTTTAGGAAATCACTCATCTTTATTTTCTATACTATAGGGTGTAAGTTGAGCCGAATTGAATACAAATAATTCGTCTCCGTTATGCCTACACATTGAAACATATCCTAGTTCTGTCATTAAATCTTTGAACTTATTATAAGTAGTACCGGTCTCATATACATTTTCAAACTCACATATTTCTGCCCAAATAGCCAGGGGTCTATACTTTCCCAAGCAAGATAATACTTTGTACTCGGCACCTTGAACATCAATGTGAATAAATGTAGGACTCACGTTAAATCGTTCACAAAATGTGTCTACTCGTACTGTCCGAACTGAATAAGACTCTCCCCATTCAAAATCAGATACTTCCACTGGTGGACACATGCTACCAGAATAATGCCATGGTTCACCTCGTAAAGTATCACTAGGATAAAATATATTTTCACCCTCAGCATCGGTTACTGCACATTGAAAATGGTGTACCCCGTGATTCATTGAGGTCACATTATTTCGTGCCTCCCAAACTTTATTGCATTCAAATGAATAGAATTTAGCGTCTGGTAATACTTGCTTGATTCTAACAGTGTCGTGCAAATCGGCAGCACCGATATCAAAAACTACAATTTCTTTATCCTTAAAGTTCTCAGCTAACCAGTTCAAATTTATTTCACTCATATTTATATACCACATTTCTTTAATTTTCAAAAATTCTATCTTACTATGTATGCCTACTATAGTGGCACAGTGATGCAATACTGCATCGTACTTATTCTCATGACTGAATCTAGCAATATCTTTGGCTAATGGAAATTTCATTATTGATAATAATTCAAAACTATCAATAAACTCATCAGTGAGGGCTAGTTGATTTATCAACAATTGGTCGTCGGCGTCAGTATATGTACTACATTTTTTTATTAGTTCAACACATATATTGGTATCATTAAATACCATAAAACCTGAGCATATGCTAGCATCGATTGGTTTTTCTCCATCTTCTCCCAATGATCTTTGAAACAATATTTTACTATTATTTTCAATATATGTCAATGGATTACTAGTAAAAACGATATCAGTATCTAGATAACAAAGATTTTTATGCACTGCATAATGTTCTGCAATCAGTGCCCATTTGTGTTTAACTATTTGCCTGAACTCACTGTTAGAATCATATGACCAATCTACATAATTTTTAATAGGATGATCTATTGCCAAGTATGCATTCTTATATGACTTAAATTGATTATACGTATTCTCATCCAAACAAGCAATTATAAAATCATCAGGATTCAGTCCTACTTTTTTAGCAGATACGAGCATATTTTTACATATAGTAATGCACCCTGAGTTTAAGAAAGTAAGAAACTTCATAACTGTTGCTTAATCCAATTATATGTTTTTACTAGCCCGTCTTCTAAGTTTTCATCGGGTACCCAATTAATCAATTCTTTTATCAATCTATTATCACTGTTGCGCCCTAGTACACCTCTAGGGCCGTCAACGTTTTGTATTGAAACATTTTTACCTACTAATTTAGCTATTAAAAATACTAATTGGTTAATGCTTATTATACGTGTTGAACCCAAGTTCAACGGTACGGTACAATTACTTTCCATGATACGATTTATACCTTCGATGCACTCATCAATATATAAGAAACTACGTGTTTGATTTCCCGGACCCCATATTTCTACTACACCTTTATCTTCACACATTGCTATTTTACGACATAATGCAGCCGGAGCTTTTTCTTTACCATTATTCCAAGAACCATTAGGACCAAATATATTATGAAATCGTGCAATACGAACATCAATGTTATAATTACGTGCGTAGGTAAGATATAGTCGTTCGCTAAATAGTTTCTCCCAACCATACTCACTGTCAGGTGCTGCAGGGTATGCACTGTCTTCACTCATTAATGGATTGTTAGTATCTTCCTGATTGTGTCTTGGATACATACATGCAGAGCTAGAATAAAACACTTTTTTAATACCTTTCTTTTTCATAACGTCTAATACGTTTAAGTTGATCTGGCAGCTATTGTGCATTATGTCAGCATCATGCTCACCTGTAAAGATATATCCGGAGCCGCCCATGTCTGCTGCCAATTGATAAATCTCGTCTACATCACTTTTAATGACATGGTCAACATTTGAATGCACTCTTAGGTCAGTAATCACAAATTCATCTGCATCCGTTTGGCTAAATTCCGGATACTTTAAGTCAACTCCAATGACATAGCACCCACGCCTTTTCAAATCATTTACTAAATGACTTCCTATAAATCCACCTGCACCACATATTATAACTTTTTTCATATATCTCCATTATAAAATTGCTTCCAAATGTCAACCAATATTATTTCAACTGGTTTCTTGCATGAATATATACCATCATAATAATACTTGTTTGTTGAATATTCTCTCATATGATTCTTATTATGAATCAATACAGGTTCCATTTCATTACGAATATTTTTCAATTCATCCAATGTCATTTTGTTGAACCGTTCCAAATTAGATAGGATAATATTAATTTTTTTATCCAAGTTATCATAATCATCATAACTTTCATCTATCCAATTACTGAATGTTTCAAAACCTTGCGTTTTTACGTATTTCAATGCATTGGTACTACCCAAAATCATAAAGGGATGCCCTACTATAATTGATCGCCAGGTCTTTTCACTACAGAACAATGTGCCCGGATCAGTTAATGTTTCTGAAATTAATGATACAAAAGTGTCTGTGTAGTTAGATAAATCACCCACACTACTAGTAATAGCTGAGTTATCCATGTCTACAAAAATAGGAGCACGGTCAAATAATTGTTGTCCATAGACAGATAACCCTGGCTCAAAATCTTCAAGTATTTTGCTAAACCCATTAAATGGACTACCCAGTGTATTAAAGCTATTCATACCTTTATCAAACAATTCGTGTTTTATTAACTTGGATAGCATACAAACTCGGTGAAATCTACATTGTCTATTGTAGTTCAAATATAGATAGTTTGGTTTTGATGGTTTGAATTTGGTTACAGCAGAGGGAAAATTTCTGATGTTATTCCAAGTTTCTTGAGTTGTAATTGGATGTACATGATAGGTACAACCCTGTTCTTTTGCTCGTTTAGCCGATAACAAATTTCCACAAATATAATGTACAGCGTTTGGATTAATATTAGCTTTAGTACACCATTCTTGGATAGTTCTAAATTCATATTCATGATGTGTGCCGATTAAACCGGACATACCTTCAACATCTTGTATAAAGATAATTTTACAGTTTCCTTCATTTGCATCTTCTATGATTTTATTATTAACGTGTGCAAAACCCACCTCTCGCATTTCGTCATAGAAATTAACGTTAAAGGTATTAACGATATAAAAATACTTTGCAGTAACATTATCCAATGGCACATACTCTACCTTTTGATAAGGTACTAACACATGTGTTTTATAGGTTTCAATTTCTTGTGTAACACGAAACATGTGGTCGTCAAAGTTTGACGGTCGTTTGGTAGACCCATTCAAATAATTTTTATCACACATATTTGGGTAGGTAACCCCCGTCATCGGATCAATCGTTTTGTCATAAGTTGCTGTAATCATATTTTTACATTGATTTTTATTTTATTTTAGTCGTACAATATTAGATAGATATTACTTTAATTTATGTTCTTCTTTTAAGATGTCATTTTTATTTTGTCTACATTTTTCATAAAATGATTTAAACTCTGGAAAAACATCTAAGAAATTCTTACCATGGCGTCTATCCATATCATTAACAAAATCATAAAACTTTGCTCTACCTTCAACTACAACTGGATTTTTTTCATCATGTGTTGAATTAAAATGAATTATATCAAATACAATTCTTTTCATCTTTTCAACTTCATATGACTCGTAACCTTGATGCAATCCCCAATGTGAACTTCCTGTATTTTTTGACATAAAGTTAATTGCCGGGACTAAGTATTGCTCAATCAAATTCTTATCTGAAAAATGAGCATCTAAACATTGAGGATGTCTTAGGTAGGGAATATCAATGCCAACTATTGCAAAATGATTTCCAGATAATTTGTTTCTTTCAAGGTGAGAAATTTCTCCACCTAGATTAACACCAAACTGAGTTTCTAACTGTAATAGTTCTCTGTCAACATTGTATTTGCTTCGCAAATCAGATTGCCATTCTAATAACTGTTGTATACTAGTAACACTTAATAAGTTAAATGTACACATGATTACGCATCTTACCCCGCCAATTTGCAAGACTTCTTCATATCGTTTTTTGAATAATTCAAAATCTAATCCCGGGCGTAAATATTCTGCTCTTTCTCCCCAGGCATCAACACTTGTAAACAATGTAAACTTCTTAACATACTTTCCATTTGCTAATACTTTTATCTTGTCTAAAAATGAATACCACAACTTATCCGGTACTCCCATGTTGCTGTTGATACTGAAATCTAATTCAGGATTTGGATTCTCAATTAACCAATCAATGCTTCTAAATGTTTCTTTACTTAATAATGGCTCTCCGCCTGTAATACGATAAAACTTAAGTTTCTTATATGCTTCAGGGAACCATTTCCAAAATGCCTCAACATATGGATTATGTTCTCTATTCTTATAAGTAATAGAATCCAAGTCTTGCCATCCTTGTATCCATTGCACTTTACTAGTGTGTTCTAATACTTTAACCGGGCCATTTCTTTTTAAATCTTCTACCCAAATACTGCTGTACTCGGGACCACAATAGATACAGTTAAAGTTACATACATTGCTAAAGTCAACTTCCAAGTAAGTAGGATAATAGTCAATCTCGTGCCCGTTTTCAAGTACCATGTCATGGGTTTGTAATGCCCAATTTTCAAGACTCTTGAAGTACCTGTCACTAGGACTATTTCTATCTTCAACTCTCCAGCAATAATCACATTCACTTGGTTTTTCCCCAGTGAGCATTTGTTTACGTGCTGTTTTTAACTGGCTTGTATTAAATAATGCTGCTGGATTATTTGCTAATTCTTCTAATGGAATAACATGTGCCTTAGGATGGTGACATGAATGTACCAAACCTGTTCCTAGATGCATAGTAACTTGTGTAAATTTTGCTAAACAAAACCCACACCCAGTATCATTTAATAGATTTTTTACAGTTTGTATATTTTCTTTATTAGAAACAATATCACCGGAATTATTCTTTATCCAAATTACATCATTTAATTTTTTCATCACCAACCTTCAATCTTTCTTATTACATCCATCTCGGTTACTAATGGACCAACATTGTACTTATCAGCATTATAGTGTCGCTTGAAGAATTTACTTTGTTCTTTGTCTAAAACACACATGGGTAAAGTTAACTTATCTTTAAGAGAGTCCCCGATGTTTGCGGCTTCAACAGCAGGGTCAACGTTTTTATGTTCTTCCCACAATGAGACATAGTTATCAAACCATTGAACATCAGTATGCTCCCAATCAGCCAACATAGTCATATATGTACCTAATCGTGCGCCATATATAGCCCACAACCCATTCTCAACATCTGCCCCTACATTATGCCATATAGTTAAATTGTTTAGGTTACGCTTGGCAGCAGTCTCTTTGAATGTATCAATATCAGGTTTAGCCCCTTTGTCCAGTACCATCTTTACTCCTTCACGGAATCCAGCACGCCACGCTTGAAACGGAGTATGATTAGGATAAGTTGTAGAGTAACAATCATACATTGCCCAATATAAATTATCTGTACTATCTAAACAAAAATCAGCAATACGTGAAACATCCCCGTCAGTTTGATTTTCATGTGTTTGCATATTAGCAACATAAGTCTTTGTCCAACTGCTCATACCTCCATTGCCATAACGCAATCCGTTGATACTGTTAATTGCTTTCCAACGATATTGTGCTAATTTGTATTTAGGGTCTTTATCAGTAAAGTCTAATTGCATGTTGAAGAAACTTTCTTCTGGCATATTATCACCGTCAATTAGAATGAAGCGTTCAGTATCACTTGCTTTACCTGCTGCTTTATGTGCAGCATCACTGCCTTTAACACCGTCAACTCGTTTAGCCCAAGGAACCATGTTCTTTATCTTGAGCCAAAATTCTTCTTTTTGCGGTTCATCATAACTTAAATATATACAATCTAAATCAGCCACATCTATTATGTTTTCAAAATTCATAAACAGTTAATTTCCAATATTGTTTTTCAACTTCATCTTCTTCAGCTACAATAACACTTAAGTCTTCATTAGCACATAAAGTTCCAGTGTCGCTAGGTGTCAATCTAACGATAGTTGCGTGAGTGGAATTTTTAATGACTTTACCGTCAATTACTCTTAGATCATACCTACCTTCAGCAAAAGTTTGAGCATCTACAACTATATAGTTACCTTGAAATTTATCACCAGAATAACATATTATACTACCTAATTCATCATAATACAACCTAAATTCAGGCTTTTCAATAGATGGTGCATTCCAAACAAATATAGAATCATCCTTATCTTCTGTCATTTCAAATTCTCCAATATAGTATCTGCAAAGTGTTTAACATGATAGTGAAATGGATATAACTGAGGAATAGTATTAACACGAATTGTATGTGGTAGAATTTCAGTAGTGAATATATCTGTCCAATCTTCTGAAGGAGTATTATTGATATACTGTTTCATGTGAATCATTGACATTGGTTCAAATTGCGGAAGTGTGGTTTTTTCTACTCCTATTATGTGAGATGCAATTGCGTATACCCAATCAGTGGTAGCAACTTCATTTACATTACATTGTAGTGTAGTTCGTAT
>Ga0114970_10002389_pt1 | contig 14014 bp, 23 predicted proteins | sample M_140205_XF_Meta_FD_87030 | JGI IMG/M metagenome (GOLD analysis project Ga0114970, IMG submission 87030) | Freshwater microbial communities from Lake Montjoie, Canada to study carbon cycling - M_140205_XF_MetaG | ecosystem: Environmental > Aquatic > Freshwater > Lake | place: Lake Montjoie... | reverse complement strand
TTATCTACGTGAAGAAACACTTCGTGGCATCAACCACGGTACAGAAGATCTTGCAACAGCCACAGCAGCCAGTTTGGCACTGACAGGCAGCTATTTTACAACAGCCGCAGCCGAAACAGCTACACTGGCCGCAGGCGTTGAAGGCCAGATTAAGACTTTTGCTATGAAAGCAGACAGCGGCGATATGGTTATTACAGTAACTAATGCTGGTTGGAAGAGTTCAGGAACAGGTACTATCACCTTTAACGATATTGGCGATGGTTGTACTCTACAGTACATGGGCGCAAAATGGTTCTGCATTGGCAACAATGGTGCCGTATTTGCTTGATGATTAATTCATTATAATGATTGAATAGCACGGCTAATACCCGTGCTATTTTTTTGACTGTGTGCTATACTAGTATAACTAATAGTGTAGGAGATAAAATGAACATCGATCTTAACAAGTACAGTGAATTTGTTGAAGCTGTAACCAGTAAGCCCAGCAACGATCTTACCACATTTATGAATCGTTTGGATGAGTTAGACGGCAACTATGACTTTGAAACCCAAACACACGGACCCGATGTTAACGTACCACTGTTACTGACTGCGGCTTTAGGACTGGCGGCAGAAACCGGTGAGTTCTGCGAAATTCCCAAAAAGATGTTGTTCCAGGGTAAACCCTTGAGTGAAGAAAATGTCTTTCACATGAAGCGGGAATTAGGCGATGTCGTCTGGTACTGGGTCAATGCATGTCGTGCCTTGAACTTAAATCCCAATGACGTTATTGCCGAAAACGTAAACAAACTCAAGAGTCGCTATCCAGGCGGAGAGTTTGATGCCTACTACAGTGAGAATAGGCAACTTGGAGACTTATAATGCACCCACTAACAGCAAGCTTCGCTGAGTTATCAGACGAAGAACTACAACAGAAAATGTCCAAGCTCATGAGCGCAAGACGTTTTGCCAGAGATCCAAACATGGCAAGACAAGCAGAAATGATCTTAGACGATTTACGAGAAGAACAATCCAAACGTTCACAGAAGTATCTTGACCAGCTGGCCAACAAGAACAAAAAGAACCTATCAGATATCATTGATATCAAATAACCCCCGGAAATAACAACAATGAATGTAAACCTAGAATGGTCAACTACTTTTTTAGCAATAGCCACACACGACGGCGCAATCTTTCCAAACGCATACAGTGTACAGCTGGCGTTTGTGACACAAACCTCTGACAACAGGGAACAAAACGTTGCCTTTGAGCGCATGAAGTTTATATTTCGTGAAATGTTCTCAGACGGAATATTTGTAAGTTCAACCAGCCCATTGCTGGAACCCTTGTTTCAACTGGCACCTGGTAAAATGGTTGTACTGCCCGAGGATGCATTTGATCAAATTATCTCTATGGCCATACTCTGCAAGATCAATGCTGTGATGGAAGGTAGAATTATCTTGGAAGAAGTCAAACTGTCCAGCATTGCCGGCGATGATGTATGGTACAGCTTTGACATCGAAGATGACATGGGTATGTTTGCCGCGGTTCCAACAAAGAACAAGAAGTTTAACAAAGGCAAGCCCTGGTGGCATCGCAGTGACATTATGACCTTTGATGCCAAAGGTAAGTTCGAAGTTGCCACTTGGGAAGATGTGGGATTGACCTGGGAAGAACCTAAAGAAGAAGTTCAAATTGAATTTGAAGCAGACCCCTCACTGATAGAAGGTGTAGTGGATGCAAAAACGAAGACTAAAGTCATTGACTTCAGCAGTAAAAAGTTGTATACTGGCTTTACACCCGAACTAATTGACGGCGGAAAGACCCAAGCAGATGAAGATTGACGAATATGGTTATGTTGGACGCACTGAACAAGAGTTATGTACACTCTTACGGCAGAACCCTGAGTTTGATCTAAACTGTGTTCCCATGCAGAATGCACAACAGCATCTGCAGGCCTTGGAAGACTTGTACTCAGACCTGTCTAAGCCCATAGACTATGATTATTTAGATCGCAGTCTACCGTTACAAGCATATCATCAGCGTCTACAAAGCCAATGGCAAATGCCAGAAGAATATCAACAGATGGATATTGCTAGATGGTTACTTGAGCAATGCTCCAATGATGTAGAACTACAGCGCATGGGCCGAGAACTATTGTTGTTTCAAGATCGGGACTTGATGACTCTACTACAGTATCTTAAATACTTGGTAGACACACTACAAAAGAATTCTGTGGTAATGGGTGTAGGACGTGGCAGCAGTGTGGCCAGCTTTGCGCTTTACAAAATTGGAGTACATCGTGTCAACAGCATAGAGTACGATTTACCTATTGAAGAATTTTTACGATAAATAAACTACGCACATTAAGGAGAAAGATATGCCAGACGTTATTATTACCTCAGAAGGTAAATCCATCGATATTGAGGGCCTGCGCTTGAAGAACGAAAGCACTGTGGCCGTTGGTAACATGCGGGTTAACGCTCGCGGCGACGAACTGGATCCAATCACTGGAGCCGTTTTTAGAACACGAGCAGAACGCATGAAAGATCACTATAAACTAAACACTGTGATTCCCGCAGACGAACCTGTTAGTCGCAGTGCTCGCAGTGCTCGAGCACCTGCACCCAAGTCAGAGAAGCCGGTGGTTCCTGCTGTATCCGAGTCTCCTGCTTTCCCGTCAGCACCTGCTATGAGCATGTTTGCCCAAGAGACTGTGGTTGAAAAAGTCATTGACAACAGTATTGACCCCAACACCTGGATTGACACTCCTCCAGCACCTGCTGTGGTAGATGAAACAGCGGAAGAAGTCACAATTGTTAGCTCTCGTCCAGTAGATGGCGGCATTGAAGTTGAATACAGCGACGGCAGCATGGAAGTAATTTCTGCACCCAAGCCCACAAAGTCTGTGCGGAGACTGTAATATGAAGGCAGCATTTAGTCCTACACAGCTTAAAAAACTTATTCCTTTGCAGGACAACGTTATTGTCACAGACATGAACTTTGGGCAACGTGTGTTGAGCAGTGGCATTATTGTTGCCAGCGACGACGGCAAGGGCCGCGGCATTCGCCCACGTTGGGGCCAGGTCTATGCTGTAGGCCCAGAACAAAAAGATATTGAAGTAGGTGATTGGATTCTTGTCACACACGGGCGTTGGACTCGCGGTGTTAAGATAGAGGAATCTGGCACAGGAAAGGTACATACTATACGCAAGGTGGATCTTAAGGACGTACTAGCAGTGTCCGTAGACAAGGAATGCCCTAGCGATGACACCATGGGAGATGGAATATGAAATACTTTATTGGAATTATTACAGCACTGGTTCTCAGCACCAGTGCCTGTGCCGCACCTGCCGGCGTTACAGCAGACGTTAAGGCACAGATTGCTGCCGTTGACTGCACTGATGCCGTCAAGGCTGAAGCCAAAGCAGAAGCCGTTGCCAAGCTGGTCAAGCAGTTGGAAACAGAAGTCAATGCCACCAAGCCCAGCGCAGACCTTGCCAACCTAGTTGGTATTGCTGTTGCTGATGGCGACAAGCTGGTCAAGTACACCAAGAGCACTGGCCAGTGCAAGCTACAGGTCAAGATGATGACACGTAACCTGGACAACATCCAGAAGATGCTGGAGAAGAAGTAATGACTGTTGAAGAAGCATTCTCTGGACTAGCCTATCTAGTACAAAGCACTAACCCATTCATCCAAGAAAGCGGACAACGTGCCGCTGACATCTACAATGCATTTGCAGACAACGAGTTGACTGCTGACGAGTTTGACGAAATGATTGAAGACATTCGTGTACTCAAGCCAATTGGCGACGATGAAGAGTTTGTTGAAGAACTTGACAAGCTCAATCAAGTCTTGACTGCACTGTTGACCATCACCAATAGAAAGTAACATTATGGGGTTTAAGAAACCTAATCCAACCGATGCGTTTGATTACATTCGCCAAATGTCAGGAGAGATTTCTAGTCCCTACAACGATGGGTTTAATGCCATGGGTCTCAAACAAGACCTATGGCAACTCAAATGTTTCCTTGACGATGCCTACGAACGGCTACCGGCCTTTGTGGGCGAAGATGAATGGTACCGACAAAGAACCTTTGATCTATTAAAAAGGAAGTAGCATGACACAGTGGATTGAAGACATGGATGGCAAACAATATTGGTGTCAACACTTCCCCAAAGATGAGCTTGTACTACTTAAAAAGTATCACTCAGCAATTAATAGACTGACAAAACTAGATTATAGTAGGATTATAAAATGGGATCACGCTTAACCCCTGGTGCTACTTACATCTACGAAAGCCCCGACGGTGGCGACACAGTGTACGCTAGAGAATCCGGCAGCACAGAACGTATAATGATTGGACAGAATACCCGGGCCAAAAGTCTGGTAGATCAAATACAAGAAGACAAACTCTGGGGCGAAATTAGACGCATGGCCGTGGAAGACCCAGGCATGGCAGAACTACTAGAACGTGCCAAAGTCTACTACTACTTAAAGAATGAAAGAAATGCTTAAAGAACTCACAGTTAAAAACCAACGTATACTTGAATTATTCAAGGAAACAGAAAAATATGATCTAGGTGTGGGACAAACACTACGCTATCGTAATTGCAACGAATCAACTTACCCGGAGTGCGGAGAACGTGCCACCAGCGAGACATATCTTAAAGACATGATTGCCGCACAGGATCCTGGACACATTACACACGGTGTTAACTTTATATTTGGTGAAACCCCGGGTGCTGAATACTTCTTAAAGAACCTTAAAGAAATTATCAACTTTGATCAGTACTATACCAGTGGCTATGTGCCGCATGGCTTTGTTGGCTGGCACAGCGATGGCGACACTGGTGGTTGGTACTTGATGATTACCTACTGCACCGGAGATCAGGGTTTCTTTCGTTATTATGAACGAGACAAAGATTCTATTGTTTCATTGAATGATAAACCGGGTTGGGCTGTACGTACAGTAGAGTTAAAGAAGGACTACAACAACATGTTCTGGCATTGTGCTCTGAGCCACCAACCTCGCTATACTTTCTTAATGTTGTTCAATGACTACGATAAGTTCCTGGTAGCGCAAGAAGCGGTGGAGAACCTATAATGGACGACAGTTACTTTACAAAATGCTGTGAACTGGAATCAAGGTTAGAACTTGCCAACCAAAAGGCTTGGCAAGCTGAGCAACGTGTGTTACAATTAGAACAAGAGCTAGCATACAAGGAACTTGAAATCAGAAATGCCCGGGCACGACACCGCCATATTCGATACATGTGGGATAACATTGATCCTGCAACTAAAGCCAAATTTAAGCCACACGAAGTAGAAGCCAACGACACCTGGATAAAACAAAACCCCGACCTTTAATCAACGAGAAACAATCAATGAAATCGCTTTGGACAGAAAAATATCGACCCGCCGACCTTGACACCTATGTATTCAAGGATCCAGATCAACGCAAGCTGGTAGAGCGGTGGATTGCCAGCGGCATTATCCCACATCTGCTGTTCAGCGGTGCACCTGGCACAGGTAAGACCACCTTGGCTAAGATCTTAATTCGTGCCTTGGGTGTAATGGCTGTGGACGTACTGGAGATCAATGCCAGTCGTGAAAACTCCGTGGATGTTATTCGCAACAAGATCACAGGCTTTGTTGAAACAATGCCTTTTGGTGCCTTTAAGGTTGTACTGTTAGACGAGTGCGATTACATGACGCCTAACGGTCAGGCAGCCCTGCGTGGCGTTATGGAAATGTACGCAGAGCAAGCACGTTTTATTCTTACCTGCAACTACCCACACAAAGTTATTCCAGCTATCCATAGTCGTTGCCAGGGTTATCACATTGAACGTCTGGACCAGAATGAGTTTACTGCTAGAGCCGCGCAGATCCTGATCGAGGAAGGCGTACAGTTTGATATCGACAACCTAGACACCTACGTTAAGAGTACATACCCAGACCTACGTAAGTGTATTAACACACTACAGCAACACAGCGTGGGCGGCCAGTTGGCTTCTACAGCTACAATAGAAGGCACACAGGACTGGAAGATTGCCGCAATTGAACTTATCAAAGGTGGCAACATCCGTAGAGCACGTGAGCTGATTACTAGACAAGCTGGCAGAGACGAAATGGAAGAAGTATTCCGCTGGATGTATGATAATCTTGCACTCTGGGGCCAGAATGACAATCAGCAGGACGAAGCTGTGTTGATCATTCGCAAGGGTTTGGTCAATCACGGACTTGTGGCAGATCCAGAGATTAACTTGTCAGCTACATTGATTGAACTAGGTCAAATTTGAGGTCAAGATGTTTTTAATCGCCACTTATATCATGCGCCCTCGTTATCCGCACAAGACTAGCCAGAAGGGCTGGATGAATGATCCCGAGAATGTCGTCTATGACGAACAGGTAGGCTTTGTTAAAAAGCTACGAAACAAAGATACAATGAACTCCAATGTTATATTAGACCTGGCCAATAAGAAGTTGGTCAAGTGTTCTGTTGGAGCAACTTACGGCGACAACTATGCAGCCGCACACGAGTACTTTTATGAGAATTATAAAAAGTACCTGGACGAGCTAGGATATCCTTATGTCACTGAAGAGCCTGCCCAGGCACCCACGGAAGAAGTTACTGCTGACTCATAGGCATTATTCCTCTCGATAAATCTTTAGTATCTCGGCCACAGCAGGATGTCTTTCGATGTCCCGATAGCCAAACTCGCAGCCAGCCACGTACTTACTGCCTTCGTACTCCTTGAAGAGTCGCTTGAAGTCCAGTAGTCCATTTTCGCCTTCGCGCTTGTCTGTTTGAGCGATATCGCCGGTTACTACGATCTTAGAGCCATCGCCAATACGTGTCAGTAACATTTTCATTTGACCTGGGGTCGCGTTCTGCATTTCATCTGCAATTATCCACGCATTTTTAAATGTTCGTCCACGCATAAACGCTAGGGGAGAAATCTCGATCGTTCGGTCTTCTAGCATCTTGGCAATTGTTCTAGTATCAAAGTATTCCATGATTACGTCAAACAGTGGTCTTGTCCATGGTTCCATCTTAGCATTAAGGTCACCGGGCAGGAAGCCGTGGCTTTCGCCCTCGACACCAACCGCTGGTCTTGTTAATATTAGTCTGGAGATTTGTTTCTCACGCAAGGCTCTAATGCCTGCCAGCATGGCAAACAAGGTTTTACCTGTGCCTGCTGGTCCTGTGGAGAAAACGATTAGTTTACTTGCATCGTTGAGTAGTTCTAGATATTCTTCTTGTTTAAGGTTCCTTGGTATGATTTGTACTGGTTTGTATCTTTGTTGCCTTTCAAATTGGATGGTGTTGTCTTGACTTTCTTGATAAACTGCCCTACGTTGTTTTTTCGACATGTAGCTGGACCTCCTATGATGTCACTAGTATTTAAAGAACGGTTGGTGACCTTAAACACAGGCTTTAAGTCTGAGATTTTGATCATAAGTATTATGCTCCACTCCGAACATACAATAAGTACTGTATGAGCTATCTAACAGAATTCATTGTCAACTTTGGTGATGTTGTAGAACTAGATTTCCCATTATGGGATTTAGAACACGCAAATCAAATACTAACAAAACATCCCGGCTGGACCAGATATCAACCACACAAGCCTAACAATCGTTGGGGACTAAGTGTCACAAGCCTCACTGGTGGATTCAGCGGTGAGCCAGACCTATACAGCCTGCGCGAATGGAATGCCATGAAAGGCACTACTTACGGCGAATCAGACTTCCAGGCCCGCACTAATTTGGTGGAGTTTATTCCCGAGCTTAATCCTATACTAGACTTCTTTGGTCCAAGTCTTGGTAGAACACATTTTATTAAACTTGATCACGGTGGATTCTTTCCCCCGCACCGAGACAACGGCGCTATTGTCAGCAGTCCAACTTTCAGAGTACTTGTGCCCGTTAGTCGTTTTGGTGAGAATGATGTAAAATGGCTACAAGAAGATCGCCCGCTAAAGCTAGAAATGGGCAGGACATATTTTATTAATACCACTAAAATTCACAGTGTGTTTAGCTTTGTAGATAACTGTGTGATGTTGGTGCTAAATGTAATAGCCACGGATGAAGCACTGAATAAAATGGTACGACATGTCAAAACAATTTGAAGCATTCTACAATGATTGGTGCTCTTATCAGTATACGTTTACTATAGGACTTGAGCTATGGTTTGACCTAAACCTTAAAAGCAAGTTTTTCAATGAATTAAAATTTGATGCTGATAGCCTTAAAGGTTATAGAATTCAAGCGGCGGAGCGTTGCAGTGAAATGTTAGGTAATCGCCCTGCATTATGTCTGAGCGGGGGTATTGACAGCCAGGCAATGATTCAATGTTGGCAAGAAGCAGGACTAGAATTTGATGTTGCTATCCTGGTATTTGACAACGGTTTAAACCGTCAAGATGTTGACCATGCCAGACTGTACTGTGCTGAAAATAACATCAAACCCATTGAAATTCCATTGAATATTACTAGATTTTTAGCCATTGAAAGTTACGAGCTAGGGCTTCGATATAAATGCAACAGCCCCCACTTTATTACACACTATAAGCTGTTTAATATTCTCAGAGACCGTGGGTATACAGGTGTGTGTGCTGGAGGAACCTATCCTTTCCGTTACAGTAACAGTTGGAAAAATCCCATGAGTGCTGCCACAATGAATTTCATTGAATATAGTCATTTGTCTAACTATCCAGCAATGGGTAATTTCTTAGGCTATAGCCCCGAACTTGCGTGGACCTTGGGTATGCTATCATTTCCTTTAAAAGAGACCACAGGTAGAAACAACAACTACTATAATCTACAGGAAATTAACCAGGTAACCCACGAAAGATACCAACTTAAAGTTGATGCAATGAGTCGTCATGGACTAAAGATTATACCGCAGAGTCAGAAATTTACAGGATTTGAACTGGTTAAAGATTACTTTGCTAAAAAAGCCGGCGGCGACGGATGGGCGTTTGAACGTAATTTCAGACATCCACTGGAAAAACTATTCCCTACCACAGGAACATCTATTATGACTATGCCTGCTCTTACTAAGAAAACCCTAGATAAATTATACAGTAATCAGCTGCTGGCGAGCATCGACGCCGGAACCGGGGTTGCTGAACAGCCTGGCGCCTCTGACAATAGACCCAGAAAATTTTACACCAGACGTAATCCACAAACGATTGTATAAATGAAAATTAGGGTACATGATATAGGCTAGCCCAGTACAGAATGGATCTTGAATTGGACTTAATGCAGTTATGAGAATCTTATATCCGCTAGTGTCGTCATAGTCCAATTCCCAGTTGCGTATTACTTTTTCTTCCTGATCGTGACGCTGATTAATTTCTTCTACCGTGGCTCTTAGAGGAAACTGTCCGTGATAAACTTCTGACGCATCGGGCGGCCGAAACAATGAATGGTCCGCTGTGGATCTGAAGCTAATGCTTTTGTACCAAAATGACTCTTCCCATTGTCCTGGAGAAATAATCTTAGGAAACCCAAAAGCACACATGATGTCGTATTTCTTGTCCCCAATGTTTATCTTGACAGCAGATAAGCGAGGAAAATGTAAATTTTTTGGCCAAAACGGGGAGGCCTGTTGTCTGATACGCATTGCATCCATCTGGTTATTCTTACCAGATGACTTATCGAGATGGCCGCCCTCATACATGCCTGGATTATAAATAACAGGTATATCGGGATATTTGTTACACAAAGTTTCTACAAAAAGCATACTTCTTTTAGGGGTTGTTGCAACATTACCGTTAACAACCAGTAGATCACAGTCTACTGGTATAACTTCATCTGCCGGGTTTGTGTGTTCATGAAATTCTAGATTCAGGTCACTGATAATATGAATATTCGCCATGCAAATACTTATCTCGTATAAATACACTAGACACCAATTAGACTTAGGAAACCCACTATGACAATCACAATTACGTTTGATACTGCTGAAAACTGTGCCGCTTTTGCCAGCGCCACAAATACCTCTGTTGCCGCAGCCGCAACTACAGCCACCATTGGCTGGGAGAAGTTAGCATTAGCCAAAGCTGCCGCCGGCACCACTGGTTTTGTACAAAATAGCACAGCAGTAGAACACTTTATTATTAAAGGTACTGTCACTGATCCTGCGCTGAACGTAACAGTAGTTGACGACTTAGGCAACAGTTTTTATCACATTACCACCGATCAAGGACTTGCTGTAGCCGCTGTTGTTACCAGCTTAGATCCCTTAGAGGTTGGTTCTTTGTCATTTGCTGGCGTTACTACAATTGATGGAATTGACCCTGCAGAAGACGTAGCAGACCCAACTAGTTCAGCAGGACAATGGGCACGTATTCGCGTAGGCAGTGGCTATCGTCCGCTACTAGCTTCTTACACATTTTACGACACGCTATCAACTGTATCCACTCCAGAAGTTTTTATCATTGACTCTGGCATTAATTGGAGTCACCCCGAATTTGCAGGCCGCGCACATGAAGATCTCTGGAAACTCAGCGATGCCACTGACTTCAGCGACGAAATTGGTCACGGTACAATGGTTGCTTCTGCTGCCGCCGGTGTAAACATTGGCGTTGCACGTGATGTTAAATTGTTTAATGTCAAGATTGCCACTGCCAGCAGAAAAGCAAACGTCCTGGAACTTGGGCAGGCCATCGATGCAGTTATTGCCCATGCATTAACTAACCCAAATGCCACACGTATTGTCAATGCTAGCTGGGGTGTTCCTAAGAACGCATGGCTTGAACATAAATTTCAGCAGTTGCTTGATGCAGGTATCTGTGTAATTGCTGCCGCAGGCAACAGTGGCATTGACGTTGCTGCCATTACTCCAGCTGGCATGGCTGATGTTATCACCGTTGGTGCCATTGATCGTTACGATATTCCAGCTGGTTTCAACAACATTAGTCCTAGTGACAGCGGATTAACCACTAATAGTGGTATGAGACTTGATTTATTTGCGCCTGGTGACGGTGTTGTTGTAGCTAAAGCCGCAGGCGGGTATGCTAAAGCATCAGGTACTTCGTTCTCAGCAGGTTATGTCTCTGGGGCATTTGCTCAAACTGCCGCTGTTCGTGAACCCCTACTAAGACCAGTGTTGGTTCCGCTTATGCTAGATCTAGCTACACCGGATGCACTGTTATTTGAAGATGATCGTTTCTCAGAGAATCAGAACAGACTCCTGAGCGTGTTTGGCAACAAGCACGACAAGGGTGTTGCCTTAGATTTATATCTAGGTGCATTCAATGAGAATGCCACAGTACTATCTGGTAACTTCCAGATGTATATCAACCCACACGGTGCAGAATTTATTCTTCCGGACTTGACATGGACTTATACTGTTGAGTTTGAGGATGCAGCAGACCAAACAGTTTACTCTCCATTTATGTCATTGGTTGGAACTGACATTACAGTCACTAAACCAACAGTTAGTTTGCCAGCTGGTGAAAAACTCAAGATGGTACGTTTCCGTATCAAAGCTGAGTCTGACAGATTTGAACTGTATTCACCATGGCTGTTCTTCTTCCACTCAGATCCTGACAGCACTGAAGACTTAACCACTGATATTACACTGGCATTGACTAGTACTAACAGTACCAGTTTCTTTATTAGCTGGGCAAATTCGTTTGAAATGTATGTTGTTATAAAATAAATCATGCCAGATGTAAGGAAACTTTATATTGGTAAATCAAAATTATTCAAGATATACGGTGAGGAGATATATGCATATCTCATTGAGAATTTGCTAACCAGTGCTGATTTATTAGCACTGACTACGGCATTTTCTCACCAATTCAACAATCAAGATTTAATCTGGGATAAAACACTGATTACTGTTAGCGGCCGCGTACATGGTATGGGTCGTCAAAGAACCATGGGCAAACAACGATATGTTAAAATATTTGATGTTAGCCAACATCCTGACTACTACCACCAAACCGCAGAAACTGTCTACAATTGGACTGAGGACTCTGCCAGAGAAACACTCCCTCCAATTTTTTATAAAGTAATTAAAATCATTGAACAGTTGGGTGCTTTGGCTGATGAGCCGGGTAAATGGGTAGCACTGAGATCACATATTAACGTACACGAATGGGAACATTTTCAAGAGGCTCACGTGGACCAGGACCCTGGTTTATTCAGCGACATATATGAAAACAGTCGGCAGTTTAGTGTAACCATATATCTTGATGAATTAACACTAGGCGGCGAATTCTGGGGAGATACAGATATAGGTTTTGTCTACAAGCCCAGGATTAATACGGCATTAATGATCCCCGGGAATAAGTTTGTACACGGTGTAAACTCTAATATGGACGAATTTAAGCGTCCACGCAAGGCTTTTACTATACGTTTTGTACATGTAGATTCATTGTACTTGCCTGGGCATCCAGACCGATGTTTGTACCAACCAGCTTATATGGATCAGATTACAGCGTGATAAATATCAGTAAGGAAAAAGAAAATGGCCTCTGATATTAAAAGCGTTATTGAAAACACCAAGAGCATTTACATGAGCGAAAGTGCGCTACAGATGCTCATGGACTTTGAGCGTGTCATTGACGAAATGAACCTATACGCTTTTGAAAACTGGAAAACAGGCGAACTAGTGCGTGGACCAGACATTGGCAAGTATCGTGTCAGCTGTACATTTATGTGGCCCTTGACCAAGATGCCCGACCCAGCAGGTGCAGAACGCCTGCTACAGTTTGGTGCTAAGATCAAATGGGGCAAGGATTGGCTAACATATCCCATTAAGATCAAGAGTGCTGACGATTTTATCCCCGGCACAAAGAAAGCCCGACTGGCACGTACACCAATTTGGTTGGTGGACATTAACCTGCCCAAGAGTCTGTTGAAAGACATTCAAAAGGGCAGTACAGAAATCATGGACCAGGACATTGATCTTGGTGATGTTGAAGATGCCTATGAACAGGGTCTGGACAACGAGGGTATCGCACCCAATGAAGGAATGCAAAATGCAGCACCAGTCGCCGCGCCAGCTGTTTGAAGGCTTTGAAGTAGGAGACCTCAAGGACGTACTTGAGGACTGGCTGCACATTGACCAGTTTAAAAGCAAGATGGGTCGTGACGACAAAAACATTGTCGTCAGCTTTGGCGTGTATGACAAGAACGCTGCCGGTGACCTAGTTGACTTCCTGGAACGTGGCTACGAGTTTGTGCTAGATGCAGACGTCAGCACCAGCGAAGTCAGCACAGGCAAGTACCTGGTGTTTGTTGAGTTCTTACGTCGTCGCAGATTCTATGATCAGCTGATTAAAGTCATCAGCGATTTACGTTCTGCGTCAGGCATCAAGCCTGCTAAGTGGACATTCCGCTATATGAAAGACACAGTAACACACCCGCTTACAGCAGACGCCATTGAACAGGTGGTTCCTTTGAGTCCCAAAGAATATCGTAAGCGTTTTGAAAAGCCCATCGATGCCATGAAAATGAATGCCGGTTTAGATATTGGCACCAAAGGTCCGTTTGAAGATCCTGAAATTTCAAACCTCATGTCCTTAAGCGGACAGCGATAAGTCAAGAGGGAGTTAGTCAATGACAATGTGGTTACTACACATGTTGGTGGGTCATCTGCCCACTGGGTTTTGGCTACTGCTGTCAGGTCTAGGCATTGCAGGGTTCTTTGCCGCAGGTGTCCTGGCACACTTTCCCCCACTTAAAGCCTACTCATTGTTCATCAAGCCAGTGTGTGCTATAGCGGCAGGCATTGGCATTTTTATGTACGGTGGTGCCAGCATCAACGACTACTATCAAACACTGATTCACGAACTTGAAGAAAAAGTAAAGATCGCTGAAGTCAAGAGTCAAACAGTTAATACAGTGATTGAACAACGTGTCAAGCTACAAAAGCAAGTGATCAAAGACACGCAGGTGGTCTATCAAGATCGTATTGTTGAAGTAGCCACACAGATTGACCGCGAATGTAAGCTAGACCCAGTTGTGCCCAAGCTACACAACGATGCTGCCACTAATCCCGTAAAGC
>Ga0114970_10002387_pt1 | contig 14021 bp, 11 predicted proteins | sample M_140205_XF_Meta_FD_87030 | JGI IMG/M metagenome (GOLD analysis project Ga0114970, IMG submission 87030) | Freshwater microbial communities from Lake Montjoie, Canada to study carbon cycling - M_140205_XF_MetaG | ecosystem: Environmental > Aquatic > Freshwater > Lake | place: Lake Montjoie... | reverse complement strand
TCTTTTCGCAAGGTCTTTTGATGCAGTCATTGCCGCATAATAAATCGTTTCAAAAACTTCGCGGTTTAACGTTCTTGCTTCTTCCGATTCAAAAGGGAAACGCATCATTATGAAAGCATCTGCTAAGCCTTGAACACCCAGTCCAATTGGGCGGTGACGAATATTAGAATTTCTAGCTTCTTCAACAGGATAATAATTTTCGTCGATTACTTTATTTAAGTTGATCGCTGCTTGATAAGAAACTTCAAACAATTTATCGTGATCAAAAGTACCATCTTCTGTTACAAATTTTGGTAAAGCAATAGAAGCTAAGTTACAAACTGCAATTTCGTCTGGAGATGTATATTCAATAATTTCTGTGCATAAGTTAGAAGACTTAATTGTACCTAAATTTTGTTGATTTGATTTCCCATTCGCCGCATCTTTGTATAACATGTATGGAGTGCCTGTCTCGATTTGAGATTCAAGAATTTTAAACCATAAATCTTGTGCTTTAATAGTTTTTCTTCCTTTTCCTTCTGTTTCATATTTGGTATACAATGCTTCAAATTCAGCACTATGTGTATCAGATAATCCCGGACATTCGTGTGGACACATTAACGTCCAACTTCCATTTTCTTTTACACGTTTCATGAATAAATCAGGAATCCACAACGCGTAAAATAAATCACGTGCTCTTTGTTCTTCTTTTCCGTGATTCTTTTTCAAATCTAAGAAATCAAAAACATCTGCATGCCATGGTTCAATATAAATAGCAAATGAACCTTTTCTTTTTCCTCCACCTTGGTCTACGTAACGAGCTGTATCATTGAAAACACGTAACATCGGAACGATACCATTTGATTCCCCGTTTGTTCCTTTTATGTAAGAACCTTTTGCGCGAATATCATGAATAGATAATCCAATTCCACCTGCAGATTGTGAAATTTGCGCACAATTTTTTAAGGTATCGTAAATTCCAGCTATACTATCTTCTTTCATTGTTAGTAGGAAGCAAGATGACATTTGCGGTTTTGGGGTACCTGCATTAAATAAAGTAGGAGTAGCATGTGTAAACCATCCTTCAGACATCAAATTATACGTTTTGATAGCTGATTGAATGTCACCTTTGTGAATTCCAATAGAAACACGCATTAACATTTGTTGCGGACGTTCAACGATATCACCATTTAATTTCATCAAGTATGAACGAGTCAATGTTTTGAATCCAAAATAATCATATTTGAAATCACGGTCATAAATAATACTTGAATCAAGTAAATCTTTGTTGTCCATAATTACGTTATAGACATCTTCAGCCAATAAAGAGGCGTTTTCTCCTGTTTTAGGATCTATGTATAAATACAAATCAGCCATTACATCAGAAAACGTTTTCTTTGTCTCTTTGTGCAGGTTGGAAACAGCAATGCGAGAAGCTAAAAGCGCATAATCAGGATGATCTATTGTTTTAGCTGCAGAAACTTCAGCCGCTAAATTATCGAGGTCAGTCGTTGTAACCCCATCATAAATTCCTTCGATAACTTTCATAGCAACCGCTTCAGGAGATACTAAAGGGTCTAGCCCATAACACATTTTTATAATGCGAGCTGTTATTTTATCAAATTTTACTGGCTCTTTTCTGCCGTCTCTTTTTACTACGTACATGGCTGTTCGTTTTTTATTTTAATAATAGATTATAGTTCGTTTTTTAAAAATCTTCGTCTGTGGTAAATCCATGACTTTCTTTACCTCCCAATACGCCAGATTTTTGGTATTCTCCAACCCTTTTTTCAAAGAAGTTTGTTTTTCCTTCTATTGAAATCATATCCATAAAGTCAAAAGGATTTGGTGTATTGTACACTTTTTCATTTCCTAATTCATTTAATAGTCGATCCGCTACAAATTCAATATATTTCCCCATTAAGTCACTGTTCATGCCAATTAATCGAACAGGTATTGCATCCGTCACAAATTCTTTTTCGATCGCCACAGCATCCATGATGATTGATTTAACCGCGTCTTGAGAAAGCTTTTCAATTAAATGATTGTTGTATAAGAGACAAGCAAAATCACAATGCAAGCCTTCATCACGAGAGATTAGCTCATTCGAGAATGATAGACCAGGCATTAACCCTCTTTTTTTCAACCAGAAGATAGAACAAAAAGAACCAGAAAAGAAAATTCCTTCAACCGCCGCAAAAGCAACTAAGCGCTCTGCAAAAGATCCTTTGTCTATCCAACGTAATGCCCATTCTGCTTTTTTCTTCACGCAATCTAACGTATCAATTGCATTAAAAAGATGCGCTTTCTCTGCTGTATCTTGAATATAGGTGTCGATTAACAAAGAATATGTTTCTGAATGAACGTTTTCCATCATTATCTGGAAACCATAGAAAAATTTTGCTTCTGTGTATTGAACTTCAGCAAGAAAATGTTCCGCCAAATTTTCATTTACAATCCCATCAGAGGCTGCGAAAAATGCCAAAACATGTTTAATGAAAAAGCGCTCATCTTCTGTTAATTTGTTGCCCCAATCTACTAAGTCAGGGGAAAGATCTATTTCTTCTGCCGTCCAAATACTAGCCTCTGCTCTCTTGTAAAATGACCAAATATCATCATGCACAATTGGAAATAGAACAAATCGGCTATTGTTTTTTATTAAAATTGGTTCTACTTGATTCATTTTTTCTTATTAATTTTTAATCTATAAATTTCCACTGCAGGAATTGGTAAAAACCTACTAATTTGACCTTTTTGGTAAAATACTTGTATCCTCGTTTTTTGATTTATGAAATAATTTTATGTCATTTTATTTCGTCAAATACGGGACTACAAAAATTGTCATTTTAAAGTCTTTTCACAAGTAAAGAAATTCACAACTTAGACATCTTATTAACATTTTAAAGCTACACCCCTTTATTCGTAAAGGTTTTAATGTATTAGTTTATTTTTTTAAAGATATTCACAGTTGTTAAATGTCATTTTGTCGATAAATAATTAAAACTCATCAATCGACTGAAGACAAAGAACTTTACGTTTTATTCCATAAATTTAATGAAGTTTTTTACCTTTGTCAACATAAAATAAATGTTGTTTTTAACAGTCAAATGTGTATATGAAATATAAGTTAACGAGCACATGGAAATGATAGATTTTAAACTACCTTTTATTTCTAAATGGAAGAATGATATTATTCATTTAATCTATCCGAGTACCTGTTTAATTTGTGACAAAGAACTTCCGAATCAATATAAACACATTTGTACTTTTTGCTCAAGTGAATTTAATTATACTTTTTTCGAACGATATAATGAAGCAACTGCGCTGGATCAATTATTTTGGGGCAGAGTGCCTGTTTATAGTACTTATGCGTATTTGTTTTTTGAAAAAGGTAAAAGCACTCAGCCAATTTTACATGCATTAAAATACAAAAATAAACCTGAGATTGGTTTGGAGATTGGGGATTTAATCGGCAAGAACCTTAAAGGAATGAGTTCTTTTTCAAAGGTGGAAGCATTAATTCCAGTCCCGATTCATTCAAAGAAAGAGTTTACTCGGGGATACAACCAAAGCGAAAAAATAGCGGATGGAATAGGAAATGTGTTAAACATACCTGTTGTTCTAGATTTTATGGACCAGACAAAGGGAACAGCTAGTCAAACAAAGAAAGGAAGATTTTTACGATGGGACAATGTTGAAAATAAATTCAAAGCATCACCTAAAGCACCACTAATTTATTCTCATATTGCAATTGTTGATGATGTGATCACCACGGGGGCAACGTTGGAAGCAATTATTCGTAAGATCCATGAAAGAAATCCTGAAGTCTGTATCAGTATAATAAGTTTAGCAATGACAAAATGAAAGCAAATAAGGAATATTTAATCATCGGAGCTGGATTGTCAGGAATATCCATGGCGATGCACTTGATTAAAAATGGAGATAAGATAACACTTCTGGATAGTGGAGAAAATGTTAGTTCTTTAGTTGCTGCGGGACAAATAAATCCTTTGGTCTTCCGAAGAATGACGAAATCTTGGCGAGTGGATGATTATTTACCATATGCAGAAGAATTTTATACAGAATTAGGAAGAGATTCATCAACTCCCATCTATTTTCCTATTTGTATACGAAGAATGTTTTCTTCCGCTCATGAACGTGTTATGTGGCTTGAAAAGCAAGATAGAGAAGGGTTTTCGCAGTATATGGAAAAAATCACGATAGAAGATGATCAGTATGATTTAGCCCAAAACGACTTTGGTTCAGGGCGTATCAAGAAATCGTCCTACGTGAACGCTGTAAATTTTTTAGTTGCGGCAAAAAGATGGATCCAAGAGAGAGGAATACTTCTTTCAGAAAAATTAAACTACGATCTTCTATATCCCGAAACGGGAAAATATAATGGGAAAGAGTATGATTCAATCTTATTTTGTGAAGGGTCTCACAATTCAGATAATCCCTGGTTTAAGAAATATATTATTGAACATACTAAAGGAGAGGTTTTGACGCTGATTTCAACCGCTATATCTCAAGATGAATCATTAAACCGTAAGTGTTTTCTGTTGCCAGTGGGAGATCATACTTTTCGGTTGGGAGCAACGTATGTTTGGAATACACCTGATGTTATTTTAACTCCTGAAGCAAGGCTCGATTTACAAGAAAAGATGAGGTCATTAAGTAAAAAAGAGTATCAAATTGTAGATCAGCAAGCTGGTATTCGACCTACGACTCCCGACCGAAGACCAATTATTGGGAGGCATCCAGAATTCCATAAACTACTTATATTTAATGGATTGGGAACAAAAGGGTATTTAATGGCTCCCTTGTTGGCGAAGGAATTTGTGGAGTATTTGGAAGAGCGAGGTGACTTAGATAAGGAAGTTAGAATAGAAAGGTTTTTTCAAACGTAAAGTACTCTGCTTATCTTTTTTTGGGGAAGGCCACGAGTTGCACTAATGCAGAAATTAGCACAATTCCAACGATAAAAAACACCTCTGGCAGTTCAATAAACTGAACAAGCCCAAACGAAAAGGCACTAAAACCTAGAATAAATAACAGGGATTTTATATGTGGATTCCATAAATCGTGGAGTGTCATTTTTGTGAAAACCCCAGGTTTTAAAAACTCCATTTTATATTGAAAGTATCCCATAAAAATAAGGAGAGGAATTAAAATATATCCTTGCTCAATTCCTCCGACATCTTTTAAGGACCAAAAGGCATAGAGTTCTCGCAGGCTATTAAAATTTCTCTCAATGTGAGGCATTGAAAGTTGTATCAAAAAGATAGAAAAAGATAAAAAAAGACTACTTGTTAAAGCTAATTTTACCCATTGTAAATTTTCATTTTTGTCGCCATGTGTATTTTCACTTTTTCTGAAATCATTAATTTTCTTTGATTTTAGGTGGAGTAAAACTTCCTTTGTTAGAAGATCTAGTCCATAAAATATTAAAATAAAATAGAGATTCCAATTCCAAAAAAAATAGCCTAAAAGAGGTATTACCGAATCCCCGATTAATTGAATATAGGTAGGGTTTAACCGCTTCATTATCTTAATTTCTTTAATTTTTCAGCTAATTCACGAGATAATGCAAAGTTTGGATCAAATTTTAACGCTTGCGAAAAAGATTTTAATGCTTTCGTTTTATCTTCTAAAGTCATTTTAATATGCCTATTCATATAACAAACGCCTAAATTATGCCAAGCTTCCACATAATTTGGGGCAGTTCGAATGGTACTGTTATAAAAATAAATTGCACTATCAAGATTTCTTTGAGCTTCTTCCTGCGTTTTTGATGGTTCAAGCCATTGTTGAATATATCCTTGTTGAAAGAGTGCTTGTGAATAGGCCGTATCCATTTCAATCATTTGACGATAAATTTGTTTCGCCTCATTTAGGTGATTAAATTCTTGTTTCGCATAGGCAATTGCATACAAAATATCAACATTTTTTGGCTGTAATTTTCGCGCCGTTGTATAATATTCCATACAAAGTTCATTTTTTTCGCCTTGATATATTGAACCTAACATTAAATAAGCCTCAAAAAATTTTGAATCTTGTTCAACAGCTGTTTGATAGGAGGATTTTGCTAATTCAATTTGGTTGGTGTGAAGGTAGTTAGTACCTTTCAAAACATAGGCATCCCTATATTTTGGGTCAATTCTTAATGCAGCATTAATGTACTTGAACGATAAATCAAAATTTTGTTGCTGACTATATGTAGTTGCCAAGCTCACATATGCTTTGGTATTTTTGGGTTGTTTTTTTATAATATAAAGAAAGTGTCTTTGAGCAATTGATACATCTGAAAATGTTCGAGTTGGCCGATTATTGAGTACTTCAGCATATAACATTCTTGCGTCTAAATTATTACTATCTAATCGAAATGCTTTTGCTCCATCTGCAATTGCTTTCTCAAAATTATAGTCTTTTATCATTTTATTACCGTGTTGAACGAGTAGTGGCATACTGTCTGGATATAAAACAAGTAAACTATCTAAATTTTGCACTTTAGCTTTGTTGGGCTGAACATCTCCGCAGCTCAATAAAAAAAAGACAGGAATAAAAAAAAGGATGTATTTCATTTAATTATTTTCTAGTAATGGATCTTTCAATTTGACAGCAAAGTTAGCCGATTTTTGTGTCTTACTGCTTCAAATTATTAAATTCTTTGTGAGCAGCCCTATAAAATTAGTAGCTATTAACATGAGGTTGGAAATCGAACAAAGTTTTTTAATTTTAAAAGTGCATTTTAGTCCGTAAAAAGTAATAAATTTGTACTGTTAAACTTTTTTCGGAAACAGTATGAGATCTTATAAAAAAGCTATAAAAATTATTTTATTTTTTGGGTTGTTCTTTTTTGCCTTCCAATCATTTGGTCAAGGGTGTTCTCAATGTAAAATGCTATCTCAGCAAGGAGCAGAATTAGATGAAGCATCTTTTGGATCGAATATCAATTGGGGAATTTTATATTTACTTATTATACCCTATCTCTTATTAATGTTTCTTTTCAGAAATAAAATCATTTCTTTTTTTAGAAGTTTGATAAAGAAGTAAATAGGAGACGATATGCGTATGAAAATGATTTTTTAATTTTCATATACGATTCCTAGTGAGTGACCCATAATGTGGGATTAATTGTCTGAACTGCAGATCCTACAACGAGATGTATTTCAAAATGGGCAACGGAAACAGAGCTATTTGCATTCACTATTAAGGATCCTATCGCCTGTTTTGTGTTTATTTTTGACCCTTTCGACACATAGGTGTCTTGGAGATTTGTATAAACTGTGCGATAATTACCATGTTTAATTATCACTACTTTCCCAGCGCCAGGAATGTTTAAAATACTCGTAACTTCCCCTTCAAAAACAGACCTAACCTGAGCGCTCTTTGGCGCACTAATATCTATACCACTATTATTTGTAAAAACATTTTCCAAGGTAGGATGTGCATTTTTACCAAACCCTTCTGTGATAGTTCCTTTATCCACAGGCCAAGGTAATTTTCCTTTATTACTTTCAAAGTTAAGATCCAAAGCGGAAGATTCTTTTGTCGCTATAAAAACTTCCTCTTTTCGTGTCACTACTTCTGCTACAGGTTCAGCAGGAGTACTTTTCACATCTGTTTTCACATCTGTTTTCACATCTGTTTTGGTTGACGTATTATTGATTGCTGTATTTTTTTCTTGAGCCGCTTTTTTCTTAGCAGCAGCAACTTCTTTTTTCTTTTTTGCTTCAGCAGCAGCTTTACCTGCTTTCAATGTTACTTCTGCAATCTCATTTCGTATGGCACTATTTATTTTTTCTCTCAGAACAATTTTTTTATATTCATCTTCTTTTAGTTGAGCTAGTAATTCATCTTCTTTCAGCTTAAAGCTCTGATAGACAACTTGTTGTTTGTCTTTGTCAAGTAAAATAGCTTCTTTTTCTTTTTTCTTTTCATAAAGAACGACCAATTTATGTTTACGTTCTTTTTGGATCGAAGAGATTTCCTCCTTTATGAGTCCTTGGTTTTGTCTAATAATCAAAAATTGTTTTTTTTGAATTTCTGAGATTTTCTGCAGATATTTATTTCTTTTTAAAGCTTTATAATAAGAATCTGACGAAAAAATGTACATCATTTTCCCATATTTATTTCTGTTTTTGTAAGCAAAAAGAAGTAATTTTTTATATTGTTCTTTTAACTTACTTAATTTTTTATACAAGTCCTTAATCTGTGTTCCTTTTTTATTTACCTGTAAATCAGCTCCTCTTATCTGATTGTCAAAATTATTCAGTAATTCTTCCCTAAATTTTATTTGATTATCTATAATCTTTAATTCATTTAAAGAAGCTTCGGTTATTGACTTTGTTTTGTCTAATAAAGATTTCGTGTTAGAAATTTTTGCTTCTAATCTATCTTGTTCTTTTTTCAGTTTTTGACTAGTGGTTTGAGATAGCACGTGATTACTGCTAATAATCAAAAATAGAACTAACCAAAATAAGAGCTTATTTACATTCTTCATATCCCTCGGGAATTATAAAAATTAACGGTTGTCGATTATTAATTTCAGTTCTTTCATACGTTAAGTCAATAGTAATTGTTTTTCGCGGAGTTTTGATTCGAATAATCACTTCTTTTGGAACTAAATAATTCTCTATCATTTCTCTTGACAGATAATCCACTTCAATTTGAGTAGAATCAGCTGGGCTAATTACCTCCATTTTTACTAACTCATTCATCCTTGCATTTAAAAAATATTGAATGACAATATCGTCAGCGGCATTTCTTTCGTTTCGTCTGATTTTTAATTTCTTATGGGAAGATAGTACGTAATTGTTTGGATCATGCATTTGAAAGTATCGCTGATTCGTGTCATAATCTAAAGGTAATCCTAAAATAATTTCTTCCAAATTTGAATACATTACATCCACTCCAAAAGACTCTTTGATAAATGATAACTCTTCTAATATAATACATTTATCAATCTTATTGACAACGGATAAAGAATCTTTCGTTATCATCGAATTAATGACAGGTATAGTGGCATATGAGACTAAAAGATTAATGGCGCTATCTTTCACCATTCTAATAGAAGTTTTGAATGATTTTTCTGTTGTACTATCCGAATATTTAGTTGTTATTTTCGTGTAAAAAAAAGTAGGTTTTCTTAAAGAGATACTATCCAAGGCTTCTAGTAATTGAACCCTTCTCGTTTTTTCTAATCGCACTACTGGCTCCGTTTTTTCGACTGTTGCACAGGAGGCAACAAAGAAAATGATGAAAAGAAAACAAGAAAACTTAATAGACTGGTTCATAATATTCTTTCTTTTCAATTTTCTGGTTCAAATTTTTGTTTGTTGATCCCGCCATTTGTGCCTTCATCCAAAACTCTACTGCTTTTTCTTTGTTTCCCATTTTAGAATACGCGTCTCCTAAGTGCTCTACAATTATTCTATCCGCTGAATGTAAAGCAAACGCTTTGTCAAAGAATTCTTTCGCCTTCGCATATTCTCCTTTTTGAAAAAGTACCCAACCATAGGTATCAATGAAATGAGCTTGATTAGGAGAAATTAGATTTGCCTTACTTATTAGCACTTCCGCATGCTCTAAATCCAATTTTGCCGACGCTAGACGATACGCATAATTATTCATGTTCAGCGTGCTTAAGGGGTCTATTTTTAAGGCTTTCTCAAAATTTTCTTTTCCCTCTGTATACTTTTTCAACCCGAAATAGCCATCACCTAATTGACTGTAAAATTCTGATTCCAACGCTTTATCATTAACAACTAAATCCTTTCCACTGGTTAAAATACGAACTGCTTCATCGTATTTATTTAGTTGATTGGCTGCAATACCGTTGAACAAATAAATAGAAGAATTAGCCGGGAAAAATTCTAAAGACGCTTTGCTATCATCATATAAATCAGAAAATTTCTTTGCTTGGTATTCCATGACAAGAACTTGATTCCAAATAGTATATTTGTTTTTGTCGTATTTCAGGGCATTTTTATAGGCTTCTAATGCTTTATCATCTTTTTCAGCTTTGATAAAATAGTCACCTTGAATTGAATATGACTTTGAATCATTTGGGTATTTTTTTACTAATAGATCAAGTAATTCAAATCCTTCCGGACTAATTTTGGCACCCTCTTCTAATATAGAAATCAGGATTTTCATTTTTGTATCAATATCAACATCATCACAAATGAATCCTTTTTTTAATTCATCAAAATATTCCTTTTTCTTAAATTGTTGATGATAAACTTCTGCTAAGAACATATGCGCTCTGCCATTTAATGGGTCAACTTCTGCTAACTCTTGTAAGATCTCGATTGCCTTTTTCTCTTGCCCTGATTGAAAATAATAATCAATCAACGTACCAAGTAAATCTGGATCCTTCGGAAATTCAGCGCGCATTTTATTGATTTCTTCAATTCCTTTTTCTGGTTGTTTAATTTGAAGATACAACTTAAATTTTTGTATGGTTAATTCGGGTTGTTTACCTACTTGCTCTTCGGTTTTATCTAATGCCTTAATCGCTTCATTTACTTTGCCTACTTTTACCAAGCATTCTGCATAGCCATACAACCAATCTACATTACTAGGTTCTTTTTGCACCAATTTAGCAAAATACTTTACTGATTCATCGAATTTATTTTGATCGAAATTTTGATAAGCCAATTCTTGGGTGTACCAGATGTTATCGGGCGCTAGTTTAGAAGCCAATTTTAGAGATTCCAGTATTTTAACGGGGTCTTTTTGACTATATAATTGAGATAAGGCATAATACACCGCATCATCATTCTGTCGAACACTCAAGCAATAATCAAATGCTGAAATGGCATTCATAATTTCGCCTTTTGATTTTAATCGTAACCCTTCATGAAAATGCTCAATGTAAGGATAATCCAACATTGAAACCCCTTTTGTTTCAGCGGCAGTCCCCGCTTTTTTTACGCCACAAGAGAGCAAATTGACTGTTAAAATAAAAAGGCCAATAAACGAAAAAAGTCTTACTTTATCCGAAATGCGATTAATATGATTCAATAAAGGGCCCCAATTTAACATCTATTTATATTAACAAATAATTGAATAATCGCTCAAGCTCAAATCCCGCGCCAAACCTTTATATTTTGAATTTGAACCCAGCATAGAATCTTTCATGTTGGCATCTACGATAATAGCATCATCTTGTAATATGCTATTTTTGATAATTGAATTGGTTACCATAGAACCTTTACCTAATGAAACATGGGGGCCTACAATTGAATTTTCTAAAATCACATCTTTTCCTATATAACAAGGAGGTATAATAATTGAGTCTATTAATTTAGCTGAAGGATGGACCATCTGAACACCTTTTACTAAATCATATTCTAAAACACGTTGATTCGTGAACACTGTTACTTCTTTATTTCCGCAATCCAACCATTCAGATACTTCTCCTGGTTTGAATTTTTTACCCGCTTCCGTCATTCTTCTTAAGGCATCGGGTAACTGGTATTCACCACTTTTAATAATATTATTATCAATCAAATATTCGCATTCTCTTCTTAACGCGGCTCCATCTTTAAAATAATAAATACCAATCATAGCTAAATCAGAAACAAAAACATCTGGTTTCTCGATGAAATCAACAATATATCCAGCGTCGTTCATTTTTATCACCCCAAATGCACTAGGGTTTTCAATTTGTTTCACCCATAATATTCCATCTGCATTCGGATCAATTTTGAAATCTGCTTTAAAAAGAGTATCCGCAAAAGCAACCACAACTGGCCCTTCCATAACTTCTTTCGCACATAAAACAGCATGAGCTGTTCCTAAAGCGTTGTCTTGATAATAAATAGAACCTTTAGCACCTAGTTTTTCTGCAACAGCAATTAATTCAGCTTCGACCTCTTTCCCAAAATCGCCAATGACAAAAGCTATTTCTTCAATTTTTTCACTGCACACAGCGGCAATATCTTCCACTAAACGATGTACAATTGGTTTTCCTCCAACTGGTAATAAAGGCTTTGGAACAGTTAAAGTGTGAGGACGCAATCTACTTCCTCTTCCGGCCATTGGTACAATTATTTTCATTTACTATTTTTAGTATGATTTATAAAATTATTTAACACCAGTACTTCCAAATCCACCTTCCCCTCTAGCGGTATCAGATAAAATTTCGACTTCCGTCCATTGTGCTTGCTCCACCTTCGCAAATACAAGTTGAGCTATCCTTTCTCCATTATTGATCAGAAAATGCTCGTTTGATAAATTGATAAGAATAACTCCAACTTCCCCTCTGTAATCTGCGTCGATAGTGCCAGGAGAATTTAACACAGTAACCCCATTTTTGAATGCCAAACCACTTCTCGGTCTTACTTGTGCTTCATAGCCAACTGGAATTTCTAAAAAAATACCTGTTTTCACAAGTGCTCTTTCCAACGGTTTCAACGTGATACTATCTGTCAAGTTTGCCCTAATATCTAAACCTGCAGAGGCGATTGTTTCATAAGTTGGTAAAAGATGTTGGGAATTATTAATGACTTTTATTTGCATTGTAGTATTATTTATATCAAAGTTAATAATAAAAATTGGGAAATTGACTTAATCAAAAACTAGCGGGAAATTGAAATTTAACTGATTTTTTGCTTAACCGACCTAGAAGGTTTTTCCATAAACCATATGAACGCGACGTAAACTAAGATTATCGAATTGTTAATCAATATTTTAGAAAGAGAATCAGAATTTAACACCAACATTTTAGAAAATAAAAACAAGAAAATAGCAAGCCCTAAATACAAGAAAAACTTTCGAAGGTTGTATTTTATAGGGTAGAACTTTTGTCCCAAAATGTAAGATAAAATCATCTGAAAAGCATACACAATGAGGGTTGCCCAGGCACTAGCCATATATCCATACCTTGGTATGAATATAAAATTTATGAGAATGGTTAATGATGCTCCTGTAATAGCTATATAGGCTCCAAATTTTGTTTGATTGCTTAATTTGTACCAAATACTTTGATTAAAATATACCCCAAGAAAAACATTCCCTAATAGTAAAATAGGAACAACTTTTAGTCCATCCCAGTATGCTTTATTTGGAATAAAAAACACTTTGATGATATCCACGTTCAAAGAAACCAGAAGGAAGACAAAACAGATTGCAGCAATAAAATAGTTCATTACTTTGCTGTAAATTTTATTTTTTTCTTCATTTTTTAACTGTGCAAAGAAAAAAGGTTCGGCGGCATATCTATAGGCTGTAATTATAATAGTGACCAACATGGACAGTTTATAGCAGGCGCTGTAAATTCCGACTTCCCTATTTGCTGCGTCCAATGATGTGGCGGAGTGACCATCATAAAGCAGATTTTGCAGTAAGATTCTATCAATCGTTTCATTCACAATGCCTGCCAAACCACCGATCATTATTGGAAGTGCGTAAATAAGCATTTCCCTTGCGATTCGAGGGTTAAACTTTAATTTGATGTTATAAAAATCTTTGTATAAGAAAATTGGTTTTACCAAAGATGACAACAAATTAGCAGCAAGAATAAATATAACCCCTTCTTCTGGTCGTTTTGGATTAAAAACAACTAACATTAAAAATAAGTTTAACCCAATATTTACGGCGATTGATATCGCTTGAATCAACGCGAATTTAGCCGCTCTTTCTTCTGCCCTTAATTTTGCTAGTGGTAGAGAGGAGATAGCATCAATGCAAACAATTGCTCCCAATAAAATAATGAATATTGGATAATCAGCAACGTTCAACGCAACGGCAATTTCACGATTAAAGAGTAAAATTGAAAGGAGAAATACTATATTTATTCCTATTACCGTTAAAAAACTATTGGAGAAAATTTCATTTTTATCTTCTTTATTTTGAAGAAACCTAAAAAAAGCGGTCTCCATACCAAAACTTAAGAAAACTACTAAAAAAGCAACCCAAGCATACAATTGAGAAACAACTCCATAATCTTTTGCATCTTGAAATGATGCAATATAAATAGGAACCAATAAAAAGTTCAACATTCTACCAAGGATACTCGGTAGTCCGTAAAT
>Ga0114970_10002385_pt1 | contig 14022 bp, 25 predicted proteins | sample M_140205_XF_Meta_FD_87030 | JGI IMG/M metagenome (GOLD analysis project Ga0114970, IMG submission 87030) | Freshwater microbial communities from Lake Montjoie, Canada to study carbon cycling - M_140205_XF_MetaG | ecosystem: Environmental > Aquatic > Freshwater > Lake | place: Lake Montjoie... | reverse complement strand
TCGATCTTCCCGAACGAGGAACTCTGGAGTCGGGAGGATCTGGGCCTCGACTCCAATTCCCTCAAACGTGGCGATCAGGTGTTTTCTTCGATTCTTGTTCTCGAGTCTCTTCTCGATTCCCTCTTTCAGGAGAACAATTGTCTGTTGAGCCAAACTGCGATGTTCCTTCTCTGCAAGGAAGTTCAATTGGTTATAGACCTCAGGGGGAAGATCCCTCACTTGTAAAGTAGGCATGTTCACCTCGTTGCATGCAATATACACCATATACGCATGTGTTTCAAGAACTCCTCCTACCGCGCCCGAAGGGTCCGTATCACGCCTACCTAACTTGCGTGACAATTGCCTAAGTTAAGGAGAACTCGATGTTAGGCGAACTTCTTCATTCCCAATACTATCCTCATTCCTTCATCGATCTCTCCGAAAGTCCGTCTGCCTGTCCTCGAAATCTTTTCAAGGAGCCGCCTTCGGTCAATTGCGACAATCTGCGAAGTCACAAGCACTGAATCTTTGGAAAGACCACTTTCCCCGCTATCCAGGAATACATTACCCGGTGCTTCTGCAAGTTCCAGGTTAGTGGTGAAAGGAATGATCACAATCGTGCTTATTGCACTGCGATTGAACTCATCCTCTTGAACGATGAGTACTGGTCGTTTGAAACCTGGCTCGCTCCCAAACGGAATACCAAGGTCTGCCCACCAGATTTCACCACGCATCATTTTTAGTTAAGTTCCTCATGGATTCGATCCCCGCATTCGCGACGTCTTGGAACTGACTCACGTCGGTCTTGCTATAGACACGATTGAGTCTCTCGGCGATGTTTTCCCTTTTATGAAAGGCGATGAACTCTTCGAGAGCTTTCGCGAATAGCTGACTTCGCGGAATACCTAGATACTTAGCAGTCTTTTCAGCCTCTTCGTAGAGTTGGTCAGGCAAGGAAACTGCTGTTTTCATATGCTTAGTATAACACGGGTATAACCCAAGATCAAGGGCATCCGTTTCCTGGTCAATTGTCCTGTACCTAGTGTGTGCAGTACAGACATCCCCTGCACTTTTGGTCGGACCGACTGTAAAAGATGATGTTGTAGAACTCCTCCTTCCAACCTGAACTCCTGTAGCTCATAAACCCGGTTGGTGCGCTTTCTGAACACGCCCAGCGGAACGTGGCGGTAGTGCAAAATCCAGATGCCGTCTTCCACGAGCTCCAGGCCAACATCGCGTCCGGAGAGCGCCGTTGTCACCATGAGGTTGAACTTCCGCTGCTGGCTGACCCAACCTGTTCCTGGCAATCTTCTTGAAGCAAGAGCTCATCGAGCAGAATCGGGCAGCTTCGGCTCCGGTCGGCCCCACACCACGGCTCGTACCGGGATCACAGTTCCTATCAGTTTATGGACAATTGTGGGCAAGCAGGTCTTTTGGCAAGCCAGGGAGAATATGGCTGGGATGGCTGGTTGGGCGCGTACTTCTGCAATAGCCCGAACGTTACGAAATGTCCTCATGAGTACTTTTGATTGAGAAGTTTGGAACAGGTATGGGTGGAGTACCCGTTTCAGCAATCCCCCTCCGAATCTGGGTCGGTGACAGCCCCGTTGATTGCTTGATGGAGTGTGAAAAGTGGTATTCATCCCGAAACGCCAGGTTGGCAGCGATCTGACCTACGGGCAGCTGGGTCTGCAACAGCAGATATCGGGCGGCTTCCACCTTGAGACTCCTATAATACCGGATGGGAGACATCCCCACTGCTTGGCGGAAAATTCTGCAGAAATACGAAGAATTTATACCCAGACGGCGGGCAAGGATGCTCAGATCCAGAGTCCCATGGAGGCTCGATTGCATCAATTCGAGGGCTTCGTTGACATACGTCTGGCCCACCGTCGGTAAAGGGGTTCGTCCTCCTGCCAAATCGTAAAGCAGTCCGTAGAGGCGGTGTTCGGCAGAACGCTGGAAAAAGGTATTGGAGGAGGACGCCCTCTGGCGGATTTCCTCGAAGACTAATTGGAAGCCATTGCCAATGTTGACCACGTCAGAAGAGGCAAAGAGCTTGTCTACCAGTTCGTTCCACTCACGGTCGTCTGAACCGTTCTGAAAACGGACAAAGAAGAAGACGGTCGGCAATTCCCCCGAGCCGTGGGACCGGTGGCGTTGTACCGGTTTGGAGTAGAACAAACTTCCTGGATTCTGCTCATATTCCTTTCCGTCGTTGTAAAACCGTCCTCTTCCGGCCAGAAAATAGTGGAACTCTCCTTCCGCCCCTTCTTGATGGTCATGCTCCCCAAAACCCTGAGAACTGACCAAACCCGATGCGACGATTTTCACCCAGTCAGGTTAGGTTGCCTCTTTTGAAATGTCAAGATTTCACAACCCGGGGACGAAAAGGAAAATGGCTGGCTTCCCGGTTTGGCACTACAGTGATTTTCATGAAACATCTCAAAATTGGAACGCTTGTTGGGATGAATGACCGGGAGTCCGGTCTTTCCTCTCTTAGAAAGTTTGTTCAGGCAGGATTCGAGACCATCAGCCTCACGTGGTGGCAAACCTTAGGGTCTCAAAACCTAGGCGAAACCGCCGACCTCGTCAAGAAAATCCTCAAACCAGCGGGTGTGTCGGTAAGCTGTCTGTCTATTTTCGGCAACCCCCTGACGGGAGCAGGAAAAAACAGCGAAACCCTGGCGGGCTGGGAGCAGCTGATCGACCACGCGGCCGATTTTGGCTGTGACTTGGTGACGGGTTTCACCGGCCGCCTCCCCGACCAGCCCCTGGAGGCGTCGATTCCCCGGTTCGCCGAAGTCTTCGGCCCCCTAGCTCGGCGGGCGGCGGGACGCCACGTCCGACTGGCCTTTGAAAACTGTACGATGGAGGGCACTTGGCATCGCGGCGACTGGAACCTGGCTCACAATCCCGACGCTTGGAAACTGTTGTTTGATGCAGTCCCCGATGCCAACGTTGGTCTTCAGTGGGAGCCCTGCCATCAGATGAGCCAACTCATTGATCCGTTGCCGCAATTGCGACAGTGGGCGCACCGGGTGTTCAACGTTCACGGCAAGGACGGTACCCTAGCTTGGGACGTCATCAAGGCCAGCGGTATCGGAGGGGGGCGCCCGTACTTTTGGCATCGGACCCCTGGTTTTGGAGACACGAACTGGAACGATGTTGTGACCATTTTAATGCAGGCGGGTTACGAGGGTAGCATCGACATTGAAGGGTACCATGACCCCGTACACGGCGCGGAATGGGAGCTTTCGTCGCAGGTCCGGGCCTTGAAGTACCTGAAAGAGTGTCGGGGAGGGGACGATCTTGGCCCCCTATAAAATTGTTGTCGTCGGCTGTGGCGGCATGTCCGAGGCGTGGATAAGGTACGCCGTGGAGCGACAAAAGAAGCTCGGGGATGTTGAGGTGGTCGCTCTGGTCGATCTACGCCGGGAGGCAGCAGAAGCCAAAGCCCGCGCCTTTGAGCTAACCGTTCCCTGTTTCAGCGACCTAGGAGAGGCCCTGCGAGCGACGACGGCAGACCTGGTGTTCGATATCAGCATTCCCGAAAGCCATAAGGCAGTGGCTTTGAGGGCCTTTTCACACGGTTGCTCGGTGTTTGGTGAAAAGCCCATGGCGTCCTCGTTGGCCGACGCTCAGGTGATGGTGGCTGCTGCCCAGAAGGCGAGGGTGCGGTATTCCGTTATGCAGAACCGCCGCTACCTTTCAGGCATCCGTGCCTACCGCCAGTTGGTGGTCGACCACTTGGGGCCAGTGGGAATTATCAATGCCGATTTTTATCTGGCGCCTCACTTTGGCGGATTCCGCGATGCCATGGACAGCCCCCTGGTGCTCGACATGGCCATTCACACTTTCGACATGGCCCGGTTCCTTGCCGGGGCCGATCCCGTCACGGTTTACTGCAAGGAGTCCAACCCTTCGTGGTCGTGGTACCGCGGTGCAGCGTCGGCTACCTGCGTGTTCGAACTGAACAATGGGGCCGTGTTCACCTACCGCGGCAGTTGGGCTGCTGAAGGGGCTCCCACCACCTGGGAAGGGGATTGGCGGGTTGTGGGGGCGCAGGGGACGGCCCAATGGAACGGGGCCGACCCGCCGTGGGCCGAGGTGGTCTCGCCCTTGCCAGCCGGTGAAACCATGCCGTTTCAGCGTTCTGTGGAACGCCGAACACCGGGAGGGGGATGGTCGGGGCGCGCAGGTCACGACGGCTGTCTGGATGAGATGTTTGCTGCTTTGAAAGAAGATCGTCCGGCGGAAACCGACTGTACCGACAACTTTAAGAGCATCCAAATGGTGTTCGGAGCCCTCGAAAGCTCCCGTACAGGCAAGGTCATTTCTTTGTAGAGTCCCTTTTTCATGGCAGGCTGCCTCAATGACAGTCTCACGACTTTTGCTGGCTCGCTTCTCCTTGGTTCAGACCTGTTACCAGATCGGCACCATACTGATGCTGTCAATTGGTATTTTTCTTCAGTCTGGCGGCCGGGCGCCAACTTCTGTGCGGGTGCGTCGCCTCATACCAAGTCGTGGCAACGTCATCTGGTTTCAGCGTTGAGAGTAAAACCAGAATGTTGGACAAACCAAACAAAGTGGGAAGGGGACCTGCGGATCCCCAGGTCAGTACGCAGTTTGGGGAGCCGTCGGTGAACAACGGGTCAGCTACGATTCGAAGGCTGACGTAGTCACCTGGTCGGCCCAGCAACAATCGGCATTACCCGAGGTACGTGGACCGCCGATGCCCGGGGCAGTTTCGGCTCCGGTCGGCCCCCTGACTGGCAAAACTTTTGTGCTCGATACCAAGGTGTCCAGTTAAGTAGTTGCTCTGTAGTAAGTTCATCGGTCCAGCCAATTCTCGACCGCCAATCCCGGCACCCGGCCGAACTCGCTCGAGTTGTCGGTAACGACAGTCAGTCCAAGGCTACGAGCGTGGGCGGCGATGAGTAGGTCATTCGGGCCGATAGGCGTGCCGTTCATTTCGAGTCTCCAGCGGATGTCGGCGTAGTGGAGCTCGACACCGGGTTGCAAGGGGAGGATTTCAAGAGCGGTTAGCATGAGTTCAAGGCGCTCGCGAAGCGCCGTCGAAACACCTTTTGCCAGTCCAAAACGAATCTCGGCGGCGACAATGAGACTAGTGCAAGCGCAACCATCTCCAACACGCCTCAGGTGCTGGCCAACAGGGCCTTCGGGATCCTTTGCCAGGGAACTCAAAATGTTGGTGTCCAGAAGGTAGAGCAGCCCGGCCGTCATAGCCGGATGTCATCCAGGGGGGGCAAACCGTTGTCAACTTCGGGAAAGGAATCGCCCAGCGCTGGCAGGTCTTCGAGCAGTGCCAGAAGGCCGCGCGGCGTAATGACCGGCTCAATAATCAGGCGGTACCCCTCTCGATGAATCAGCACTTTCTTACCCGGAAGTTCCATTTCACGGGGAATCCGCACCGCTTGATTGCGGCCGTTGCGAAATAGGCTGGCTTGACTGATAGTTGGCATAGGTCAAGCATAGGCCCATTTGGGCCGGCCGTCAAGTTTTGGTTGATGCGCCGACGGCAAACGCGTGAAGAAGATTACCCTCGATACAAAGGTGTCTGTACAGTTGATTGACAATCTGAGTTCCAACGTGACTGTTCAGAATTGACACCTGGAGATGTTGGGGCTATCCTTACTGTAAGGATGTAAGAAAATGTCGCCAGTCGTTGCCATCGTCTCCAGTAAAGGCCAGATCACCCTTCCTCAAACCGTTCGCCAAACCCTTGGGCTCCACCAAGGGGATCCGGTCCTTTTTGAAGAGAGGGACGGAGTCGTCCTCTTAAGGAAGCGTCCGAAGGTCGACGCAACCTGGGCGGCGGGGCTCGCCGCGACGTTGAGCGAATGGGAAGACACCCTCGATGACGACCTTTGAAGCAGGGGACCTCGTGGAGGTTCCTTTTCCCTTCATCGAATCGGGACAGGCCAAACTGCGACCAGCCCTGGTCCTTTCCACGCCCGACTTCCAGCGGCAATCCGGGGCTTGTATTCTTGCGATGGTCACCAGCGCCGAGCGAAGCCGTTGGGGGAATGACTGCGTATTGGAAGCCTGGTCCGAGGCCGGCCTGCAGAAGCCGTCCATCGTCCGCTGGAAGGTCTTCACCCTCGACGACTCGCTGATTGTCAGGCGTCGGGGCCGTTTGAAGGACAACGACCTTTCCAGCATTCGGGAAGCTTTGGCCCGGGTGTTTTCGGGCTGGTCGCTTCCTAGATTGGTGCCGACGGTAAGTGAGTGAAGACTTTCGCGCTTGATGCCAACGTGTCTGTACAATTGATTGACATCTGTGGTGAAATGGGGTCTCGGTTGGACTTTCACACGGGACCTGTCATACTTGTCATACAGAGGTACATTATGCTGGCTGTCCGCCTGGATCCGACCATGGACGAAAAGCTCGCCCGGCTGGCCCAAGAGAAGGGTCGAAGCAAGAGCGACTATGTCAAGCAGGCTATTTCCGACTTTCTCGACGAGCGGGAGGATTACCTGCTGGCCTTGGCAGTCCTTGAGCGCGGCGAACCGAGCCGTCCGCTGGCAGACGTGAGAAGGGAACTTGGCCTGGAACGTTGAACTGGATCATCTGCGAAATCCAAGACAGCCAACTCGTCATCTTGGCCGTTGCGATCGGTCATTGCAAGAATGTCTATGAAAGCTGAATCTCACTTATGCTCTTGAGCGGGAGCCCGGCGACGGCAAGCGCGGTAGTCCGGCGAATCGACCAACGACCGAATCCAGTGTATGTTGACGACATGATCACGATGGAGACGCCCGTCGCGGCCGATGTTCAGCAGGACCTCGATTGCCTGGTGAGTGCCCTCACCGCACACTCGGTTGTCTGCTCTGCCATCCTTTTTGGGTCGACAGCGCTCGGTACTCGCCGGGCGAGTAGCGATATTGACCTGCTTGTCCTTGCCAACTCCGGCGTTGCCGATCTGAGGCTGCTCAACAAAGCCCTCCGCCTCGAGACCTTCGGCAAACTCAAACTCCCTCTGGATCTTATCGTCGAAGACTTCCTGACCTATGAAGAGCTCCGGTTGCTTCCTAGCCTGGAACGGAAGATCTCCCGGGAAGGCAAAGTTCTGTATGAAACTTGAGGGCCTGGTATACGAGTGGTTGGATTTTGGACGGCAAGATCTGGCATCGGCTGAGTTTCTGCTAGCGATGAGCCCCATGCCGCTGGAAGTGATCGGCTTTCACTGTCAGCAGGCGCTTGAGAAACACCTGAAGGCGTTCCTTGTCCAGCAAGGAACTGAGCCTGAGAGAACCCATGACCTGCTGTTTCTTTTGCAGTCTTGCCTGACGTAGGACCCTTCGCTTGAGGCCCTCAAAGAGGCCTGTGCGCAGCTGACGGAATTCGCGGTGAGGACCAGGTACCCACTTCGGCACAAGCTGGACGAGGCTGAGATTCGAGTTTGTGTGGCGGTGGCACGCTCAGCGGCCAATCTTCTGACCTCAAAGTTGCACCTAGTTTCAGAGGAGTGACCCCACAATGCCGACGACACAACCCGGGAAGCCCAAGCTGGGCGCTGATGGAAAAAGGATTAAAACATTCTGTTTGGACACAAATGTGTCTGCATAATTGAGTGACTTTTTGGTCGAGTGACATACGCCGATTGACGTCTGTATATTTCTGCAATATACTTTGCTAATGATCAATGCCGAACTGACCGGCTTCGATTGGGACGAGCACAACACAGACAAGAACCGGAACAAGCACGGCGTCGAGCCGACAGAGTGCGAGGAAGTCTTCTTTCACCAAACACTCGTTGTTAGCCCAGACGTCAAGCATTCGCAGGTCGAGCCGAGGTTCCATGCGTTGGGAAAGACCGACAAAGGACGCCTGCTTCTGTTGGTTTATACCGTCCGGAGTCAGAAGGTCCGGGTGATCTCGGCCCGAGACATGAGCAGAAAGGAGCGGGAAATCTATGAAAGCTACCAAGACCCCAATTCCTGAGTTCGCCAACGAAGCCGAGGAGGCTCTGTTCTGGCAAGCCCACGACACTGTGGACTACGTTGATTGGTCCAGGGCGAAGCCTGTGACGTTCGCGAACCTGCAACCCAGTCTGAAAAGCATATCGCTGCGGCTCCCCGAACCCATGCTCGCGCGGCTCAAATCGCTCGCCAACGAGCGCGATGTGCCGTACCAGTCCCTGATCAAGATGATTCTGGCCGACCATCTCGCTCACTCCTGATGACCCAAACTCGGCGACGCCGCTATGCGGCTTGTATCGCCTGCGCCGCGTGGATTCCCCGGTTGACGACTCGACGGATTCCGCGCATATTGTTCGTCTTCTGCCTTGGGGCCCTGACGCATGCCGCTCTTGCCTTCTTCGCAGGTACCGGCTTCGCTCTGGTGCCCGTGATCGGCATCGTGGCGGCGATCGCGGGCGAGGCCTTCGACCTTTCCCGCCAGCTCAGTCGCTTGCGGACCCACTCTCCCACCGAGGTTCCCCTCGTCTTGAGTCTGACGCTCGTGAAGAAATGGGGCCTTACCGAAAGGGAACGCGAGGTTGCGGAACTCCTTCTGCGGCGGCTTACCTACGTCGAGATGGGAGCCCATCTCTTCGTCTCGATTCCCACGGTCAAGACCCATGCTTCGCGGGTCTACGCCAAGTGAGGGTGTCGCCGCAGGGCCGACTTCTGCAAGAAGGTAGCGAATCAACCTTAAAGGCTGATTTCCGTTCCCCGATTTCTCGGCATTCTGACAGCATGAAAACTCTTTTGTGGTCTGTCTTGGTTGCCCTGGCGCTGTTCTTCCCCGTGGCGGCTCAGCCCGTGTACTGGGGCGTCTTTCCCAGTGTGCTGGTGGAGCCCTACGACGATGTCGAGGCTCTTGAAGTCAACCTCATTCCGCTCATCCTCGGTTTTGAATTCTCGCCCGGGCTACGCTTGGAGGTTCGTCCCTTGGTGGATCTGCAACTGCTCGAAGGTCGGTCACCGGCCTTGAGCCATCTCGGTGGAACCTTCGCGTTGACCAAGACATTCCTTGGTGAGAGCCCAAGGGTGTCGTGGCACCTCGGTGGGTTTCTTTCGGCAAACGTCAATGCCATCGACGGTGGCGTCGTCGTGATCTCGGGGGTCGAGCCCGGAGTCACGTGGACTGCGGATGATCAGTTCTCTCTCACGCTTTCACCTCAGCCGGGCGTCGATTGGTTTCTGCGGCCCGGTGCAGGTCAGGCGCCTTTGCTTCCCCACTTGGGACTCGTGGTCCACTTCGGCTGGACAACAGGAGAAACCAACTAGTTTGGTGACGGGAGCTCCGGGGAACGAGTGAAGACGCTTTTGAGGGTTCGAATAGATGCACAAGGTCGCCTTGAGAAAGACTCGGACCTGCTCATCGATCAGCTACGCGCCATTGACAATTCGCGACTGACTTCGGGGGGTGCCGAGGCGCTGGGAAAGTTCGATCTGAAGTTCAAGCAGGTCACCGGCAAGCGACCCCGGCATTTTCGTCCTTCGACTTTTGTGTAATCCAGTCACAAAAGTCCTTTGACTTTTGTGTGAGGGGCGTCTATTCTGGGTCAATGCAACGTCACTCACTCGAGCAACTGCTGGAATGGAAACTCCGCCCCGACCGAAAGCCGCTCATTCTTCAAGGAGCTCGCCAGGTGGGGAAGACTTGGATACTCAAGGAACTTGGGCGGTTGCACTACACCAACGTTGCCTACATCAACTTCGAATCCAACGAACGCATGGAACGGCTTTTCACTGGGAATCTGGACCCCTCGCGCTTGTTGGCGGGGCTTCGCATCGAAGCCCGTTGTTCCATTGACCCTGGAGCCACCCTGCTGATTTTCGATGAGATTCAGGCTTGTCCACCCGCGCTCACATCACTGAAGTATTTTGCCGAAAACGCTCCCGAGTACCATGTGGCTGCGGCCGGGTCCCTGTTGGGGGTTGCCATGCACCGAGGTGTTTCTTTTCCGGTCGGCAAAGTGGAGTTTGTCCCGTTGTTCCCCTTGTCGTTTATGGAGTTCTTGGAGGCACTGGGCCAAGCCGACTTGGCCGTCGCCGTTTCCAGTAGTCAATGGGATTTGATGACGGCGTTACGCGAGCAGTTGACGGAGCACCTTCGAACCTACCTCGCCTTGGGAGGAATGCCCGAAGTCGTGGCCTGCTACCTCGCCTGCCGGGACTGGGCTCAAGTGCGCCGCCTACAGCGGGCCCTGTTGCAGGCCTACGAGCAAGATTTTTCCAAGTACGCTGAACCTTTCTTGGTCCCACGGCTAAGGGCACTCTGGAACTCGATCCCGGCGCAACTGGCCCGGGAACAGAAAAAGTTTGTCTATGGCCTGATCAAGGCTGGTGCACGTGCCCGTGAGTTTGAGTTGGCCATCCAGTGGCTATGCGATGCGGGGCTCACCCATAAACTGATGCGTGCCTCCAAACCTGGAATGCCGCTGAAGGCCTACCATGACCCTTCCGCGTTCAAGCTGTTCTTTGTCGACTGCGGACTGCTCGCGGCGCATGCCGGGCTCGAACTGGAGTCACTGCTGAAAGGCAATGCGTTGTTCGAAGAGTTCAAAGGTGCCTTGGCCGAACAATACGTGAGTCAGGAACTCCGCCTTCGGCAGACCTGGGAGGTGGCGTACTGGTCGAGCGACACATCTCAGGCCGAGGTCGACTTTTTGCTCCAAGCCTCGGGCCAGATCTTCCCTGTGGAAGTCAAGGCCGCCGAGAACTTGCAGGCCAAAAGCCTCAAAGTGTTTCACGAAAAGTTCCAGCCGCCGGGTTGCTTTCGCTTCTCGCTCTCGAACTACCGACAAGAAACCTGGCTAACCAACGTGCCACTGTACGCTTTGGCTAGCCTAAACAGAGAACTCACCCCCGCCTCAGCTCCCTTGGCGCCTTCCCCGAATGGCCTCTGTGAATTGCCCCGGGTTCCCTGAGATCAAAAAAAGATAGGAGAAGGATTAAAACACTCTGTTTGGACACCAATGTGTCTGTATAATTGATTGACATTTTGGTCGAGTGACACACGCCGATTGACGCCTGCTTCTGTTGGTTTACACCGTTCGCAGCCAGAAGGTCCGGGTGATCTCGGCCCGAGACATGAGCAGAAAGGAGAGGGATGTCTATGAGAGTTACCAAAACCCCAATTCCTGAGTTTGCCACTGAAGCCGAGGAAGTTCTGTTCTGGCAGACTCACGACTCGACGGACCACGTTGATTGGTCCCTGGCGAAGCCTGTGACGTTCCCGAACCTGATCAAGATGATTCTGGCCGACCATCTCGCGCACTCCTGAAAAAACCCAAAACTCCACGACTCTTCTTCTGTCGATGCAACCCATGCCCTTGCATTGACAATGTATACTTCCTGTAGTAGATTTCATGCACATGAGAATCATATGGGACGAGGAGAAAGATGCCCACCTGATGAAGACCAGAGGGATTTCCTTCGAAGACTTTGTGGAGACAATCCTGAACAAGGACTTCCTAGACATCGTCGAGAACAAAGCTCGACCCGACCAGATGATCTTCGTCTGTCAATTCAAAGACTACACCTACTGCATCCCCTTTTTACTGAGCGATGACGGTGAGCTCGTTCTGAAGACCATCTATCCCAGCAGAAAATACCATCAAATCTATGGAGTAACGATATGACCGAAATCAAGCTTGATGCCTACGAACAGTCCCTTGAGAACGCTGCCGAGAACTTCGTTTCGGTTAAGGGTGAGAAGCTCGCTAAAATTGAAGGCATGCTGGATGGGATCAAGAAGACCCGGAACATCAATATCAGGATTTCTGAGTTTGACCTGGATCGACTGAAGAGCATCTCTTCTAGAGAAGGACTGCCCTACCAGACTCTCATCTCCAGTATCCTGCACAAGTTCGTCACGAGGCAGTTGGTCGATGAGAAGAGCATCATCCAGTCCATCAAGCTGATGAGCCACTGAGGAAGCCCCAGGCCGTGTACGGGACTATTCGGTCCTTGGTGGCCGACTTCGCGGTGAGAACCAGGTACCCACTTCGGCACAAGCTTGACGATGCGGATATTCGAAATTGTGTGGCGTTGGCAAGCTCAGCGGTTGGGTTCATCGGCTGACGACTTCGCCCAGTTTCAGAGGAGTGGCACCCCGTGCCAACCACCACACCCGGTGCGCTTTGAGCGACGATACCGTGCCTCCGCAGTTGTACGCGCCCAAAACTGGTTCAGCTCGGCGTTGCCGAGGTTGTTACCCTAGTTCAGTTTGAGAGAGGTTACACCGGCATAATATGGTCCTGTGCCTTCCTGTCCGGACAGGATCAGGGTGCTGGCATCTGGCTGGGCCCAACCATAGGGAGTCATGTCCACGGCAACGGGTGACCTTGGCCCGTTTGGGGACCTTGGGGACACCGCGACTTACTTTGGGAAGTCCCCTCTGCGCGAAACTTGTTCACCAAGCGAACAGCGTCTATGGCACTTCGCGACTTCCTGACAACCGAGTCTTCCATTTGCACCTCCAAGGTTATTCTACCGTGTTTGCCGTGTAATTTGCCGGCCTAGTCCATCGACCACTAGTTCTACCGTAGAACTAATCCCAACTAGGCTTTTCGTGGGTTTCCAGTTGGTGCGACTGCATTATACTGACAAGGGGGGGGAACAGCAAGTCGAACAACCTTGAAGTGAGACCAGGTCCCAAAGACAAGAAAAAAGTCAAAGTGTTTGTGCTCGATACAAATGTGTCTGTATCATTGATTGACTTACAACTCGTTGACACTAATTGACAATGTATTGACTTTGCAAACAGCGAGGACTAGGTTATCTTATGGAAATCGGGTGGGACGACTCTAAGAATGAAAAGATCAAGGCTGAGCGTGGCATCAGTTTCGAAGAGATTGCCGCCGAACTGATTGCCGGCAGGGTCGTCGACATCGTGCCGCATCCTTCGCGGCTCGGCCAGAGGATCTTCGTCGTCAAACTCGGGGACCACTTTGTCATGGTTCCTTTTGTTGGCGATGTGGATGGCGTCTTTCTGAAGACCGCCTATGTCAGCCGCAAGGCGCGAAAACAGTACGGAGGTGCCAAATGAAGCCAATCGAAGCTGCCATCCTCGACTCAGAGGAGCAGGAAATCGAAGACAACATCGACTTCAGCAAAGCTATCCCAGTCGCCGAGAAATCGGCGTTGATGTCCTCCCTGCGTGAAGCTTCGGTTCGCAAACCCATCACTCTCCGCATGGAAGGCGCCGACCTAGAGGCCATCAAACGTCTGGCAGAACAGGAGGGAATGCCCTATCAGACCCTCATCGGGTCGCTCGTTCACAAGTACGTAACCGGCGCGCTCGTTGACATCAACGAAGTGCGCAAGGTCATCCCGCTTGGCCGCTGACTTTGGTCTACACCGTTCGCGACCGGAAGATCCGAGTGATCTCGGCGCGAGACATGAGCCGAAAGGAGCGGGAAGTTTATGAAAGCTACCGAGCCGATTCCTAAGTTCACAAACGAAGCCGAGGAAGCCCTGTTCTGGCAGTCCCATGACTCGACCGACTACGTCGACTGGTCCCAGGCGAAATCCGTGACTTTCACCAACCTGCAACCCAGCCTGAAGAGCATTTCGCTCCGCCTACCCGAGCCGATGCTAGCCCGGCTCAAGTCGCTGGCCAACGAGCGCGATGTACCTTACCAGTCGCTGATCAAGATGATTCTTGCCGACCACCTCTCGCACTCCTGAAGGAGACCCCCCATGCCAACCAACCACCCTGGAAAACCAAAAATCGGCGCCGACGGCAAGCGCGTGAAGACGTTTGTGCTCGATACAGAGTCTTTGTTCTGAGTTTGAACCCCAACAGAACGTCAGAGTTCTTCGCGATTCCTCTGGGGCGTGTCATCCACGCGGGTTTCTACGCCACTCACGGGGCGCCAGTCCGGTTGCTCTACGGAACACCCGGGAAAAATGCAGGGGGTCTTCATAGCCCACGGCCCGGGCTACGCCGGCAATTCCCATCTGAGTCCTTTCCAGCAGAGCGCAGGCTCTTTGAACCCGCAAGCGTTGTAGGTGGGCCATAGGCGTTGTTCCCGTTTCACGCCGGAACACGGCGTTGAACCG
>Ga0114970_10002384_pt1 | contig 14024 bp, 14 predicted proteins | sample M_140205_XF_Meta_FD_87030 | JGI IMG/M metagenome (GOLD analysis project Ga0114970, IMG submission 87030) | Freshwater microbial communities from Lake Montjoie, Canada to study carbon cycling - M_140205_XF_MetaG | ecosystem: Environmental > Aquatic > Freshwater > Lake | place: Lake Montjoie... | reverse complement strand
GGATTCTCTGGATTGTGTGGCGTATGTAACGCCTTGAGAATAAAATCGTAATGAAATTGTAGCCGGCTCTCTAAGGGTACTAACGCGCCCGTAAAGATTCCGCGTAGTTCTTCAGGTTCTAACGGATTTCGTGACGGTAAATATAGAACAAGACCTTGTGTATCTTTGCCACGCCGACCCGCACGACCTGCCATCTGTATATATTCATCCGGTCGTAGTGGACGAAACCCGCCGCTATCCGAAGGTTTCTTGAGGTCTAAGAATACAACCGTTCGTGCTGGCATATTGAGACCGACCGCAAACGTTTCTGTACAAAACAGCACTCGGATATACCCACGTGCAAATAGGATTTCAACGATTTCTTTGAGAAGTGGTAGAAGACCACTGTGATGAAACGCGATTCCGCGTTCTAAGAGTCGTGTGATTTGATGAAATTGCGGAAGATGTTTGAGTGTTTCGTCGTATTTATGAAGATGAAAACTGATAATATGTTTGACAGCCGATGTATCTGAGGAATCTATAAGCGAACCTGTGACGAGGTCTGCGTACCGTTCGCATTCTTTACGACTGAATACGAAGAACAAGGCGGGAAGTAAGTCTTTCCGTTTCAGGTCATCGATGCATTGATTGAGTGTATGTGTGAAATGTACCGCTTTGACTTTGCCTTCTTTACCGGCTACAGAATCACCGGCGGCGTTTGCTGCGGCTACGCGTTTCACCCAATCCTCGGCAGCTTTTATCCGTGCATCCTTCGTACGCAACCAAGCTTTATAGACCTCTGCTTGATACGGCGCTTCATCACCTGATTTGAGCGCCTGTATTGGCAAGGGCTCTTTCGTAGGATCGTACAAAGCATGAACAAGTGGTACAATACGATGGCTTGTTTTTAGGAGCACAATCGGTTTCTGTTTCGCTGCCCCGACCCATTCCGCGAATAATTCAGGGGAATCTATGGTTGCTGAAAGAAGAATCAACCGAATCGCTGGTGGTAGAAGGATCAGAATCTCTTCCCATACGTGACCGCGTTCAGGGTCATTGATATAATGAACTTCGTCAAATACAACCGCTTCAACATCCGCAAGAGATAATTGCGCGGATATACCGATTGACGCTGTACTCGTATTTTGTTTATAGAGTAGATTTCGTAGAATTTCGGTTGTCATAATGACAATATCGGCTTCTGGATTTGATTTAATATCACCTGTCATAATTCCAACCGAATTCCCAGGGAAAAGATGTTTGAGGTCGTGGTATTTTTGGTTACTCAATGATTTTATAGGCGTTGTATAAAAGACACGTTTCTTATTCCGTAACGAATATGCAATTTGATATTCAGCGACTAATGTTTTTCCTGAACCCGTTTTTGCCGTTACAAGTACGTTATCTCCGCGATGTATCGCAGCAACCGCGTGTTGTTGCCATATATCGAGTGGGAATGTATAGTTGATTGCGGGGTCATCGGGTATTGTGGGTGCATCTGTAGGTATTTTAAGCATGGTTGTTGATTTGTTTGTGTTTAAGATGTGAGAATGTCAATTTTGTGCTACATGGCGATATTGTGAACCAACACTTTACAACTCGCCCCAATAATTCAAGGTAGGGCTGGATAGCTCCAATTAATACTATATGATTAATTAGTATCATAAACAGAAATTTAATTTATGTTTATACAATGTTAATGATACTAATCTATATTCATGGATTTCCTTGCAGGGGTTAAAAAGGGGGGGAGATATCCCCCTTAATTAAAGGGAAAGATCCCCGTGAAATTTTAAAACTCGCCCCAATAAATATGAGCCATCCACTTAATGATACTTTTGATGCGTTTTTATCAAAAACAGGAACGGGTAAGAAACTGATATTAATAGGTGAAGTACATCAGGCTTCACCTTCTAGTAGAAATCAAGCTGGTGATTTTGATACTCTAGTTGGAAAGCAAATACATATAATTGAAACTATCAAACAAAAAATCCCATCACCGCATTTGTATTTTGAACTACCGATGTCAATCGCTACGCAAGTTCGTACAAGTTCTAAATTTGAAACACTAACACCATATCATTTACTAAAGTATAATACTACGAAAGGTCATCTACCCGAACATTTTGCGAAACTCGAAGGATCCACGGCAAAATTAATGGCTAGAGCGGGTCCTCCACTAGAACGAGCGAACGACCACATTTACGCGGCAGAAATAAAAGACGTTATGAAATCTTGCGATTGCTTAATCGTAATAATTGGATTAGCACATTTACCCGTGTTACGTTATTGGTTACGTGAATTCAATCCGCTCTGCGTGAATGCTACGTTTAAATTAGATACAGTGGAAACCCGACAAAATGTATATGAAATGATTCCTGAATTAAGAGGAATGGGTGAGGATTTTGATTTATTTAAGCTAGCACCTTTTTTTGAAGATCCAGACGCAAAAAAATGGGGTAAAGAATGGATTATGAGTGCGAGACCTTCGGTGTCACCTTTATCCTCGGCTGTAGGAGCAGGAGTAGGAGCAGCCGTTCCTGTAGCAGGAGCAGGACCAGGAGAACCAGGATCAGCATCCGCGAATATGAATTCTATAAGTAAAAACATATCAGCTAAAGAATTAAGGAAAGTGTGTCAATCAAAAGGTATAAATTGTACTGGGTTTTCTGAAAAATCTGAATATTTAAATGCTCTTAGAGCAAAGGGTGTAACAATAAGAGAGAGGTCTAGAAAATCCCGCAGACGAAACACTAGAAAAAATAGGAATATCTAAAATGGACCTAAAACGGTTGGAGCCGTAAATACAGCCAATGCATCTAACAATCTCGTCTTATTCAATATCATTGCCACATGTCCTTCGCCACATTTTAGATACAATTTCTGAGTTTCCTCTGGTGAAAAGAAATTATAAATCCGGCAGACAATTTCAAGAAGGAATACAATATCTTCAAAACAATATCCAGACGACCAAAGATTCAATAATGATTTAAGAGTATTCACGCGATTTCCGGCAAGAATAGCGCGTCCAAGGGTTTCTAATTGCCGTACCGGTGGCGCATTCACTATGGCTTGTACATCTGCAGCACTGACTTCCGTCATACCCGTGGATTCTAAAATCTGATGGAAGAGTTTATACAAACGGGCATTTCCGAGAGACATACTCATCATCCATGCGTCAGCATCGGTACCAATATGTATCTTTGAATTACGATGAAAAAACGATTTATGAAAGACTAGATTCACAGGTAGAAACTGTAACATCACACATCGGCTTTGTAGTGGTTCAATAAACGGCTCAGGACCCGATGCGACAAAAAGGAACCGTGTGAACGGTTCGTATATTTCTAGAATACGACGGAGCGCCTGTTGACTCACAATCGGTACACTATCTGCGTCGTCCATCCAAACCCATGCTTTCACGCTCGGATAACGTCGTGTTCGTCGAACAAATTCGGTCAAATGACCACGAATCGTACCAATCCCACGGTCTTCTACGCTATTGAGTAGTAAAATGTAATTATTATGTTCATTTTCAGGAACGTTCTGTTTTGTTAAATACGCATGAATAAACGCACGCGCCATAGATGTCTTACCGCATCCCGGTGGACCAAAAAACATTAAATGGGGTGGATTATCAATGTGATTCTTTAGAAACGTTGTTATATGATTTTGACTAACGAGACTGTCCATATTTGATATACTCTATGATTTCGTGTTTTAGACCTATGGAACCAGTCTAAAACAAGTAACATTGCGAATACATAGAATGCCCGATTACTATAAAGCACTCGGAGTCGATCGTGATGCGACACCCGAGGTTATTCGAAAAGCCTATCGTAGTTTAGCGCGTGAAAAACATCCCGATAAGGGTGGAAATGCGGAGGAATTTCAGGTTATTCAGCAGGCGCATGAGGTTCTAACAGATGCTGAACGGCGTAGAATTTACGATATGACAGGGTCCGATAATCCACAAGGCAGTGGAATGAGTGGTATGGCAGCGGGTGGCATACCCTTTAATTTTATGCCTGGCATGGGACCGTTTGGTATGCCAGGCGTGAATTTTGATTTTGGGGGTATATTTGGGCAGATGTTTGGAGGACAACCGCAAGCACAAAATCAACCTCGTCGTGGCAACGGACCGAATAAGCATCACGATATTGGACTCAAATTATCGGATTTTTTCAAAGGAAAGGATATTAAACTCAAATTCAATCAAGCACGCCGTTGTATTCCGTGCAGCGGTTCAGGCGCTGAACATTCTGAGTCATGTGGTCAATGTGGAGGTAGCGGTGTGCGCACGATTACGCGTCAAATTGGACCAGGTATGATGGCACAAACACGTGCGGCGTGCGATATGTGCCGCGGCGAAGGACGTAAAGTTGTTCGTTCTTGTAAAAATTGTAACGGAAAGCGATTTTCAGAACAGGAAAAAGAACTTGCGATTCATATTCTTCCAGGAATGCGAGAAGGTGAAAACGTTGTATTCTCTGGTGAATGTTCGGATACCCTAGAGTACGAATCGCCTGGTGATGTTGTACTAACACTACGCCGCGCGGATATGGGTATTGGTGAAACAGACGAATTTGAATGGAAAGGCGATGATTTATGGATTCGTAAGGAGATTTCGTTTGCGGAATCGGTTTTAGGATTTCAATTTGAATTTACGGACCATCCAAACGGAAGTAAACCAACCTTTGTATGGCGTAACGGTCCATTGATTCATGGTGCTGCGCTAACTGTTCCGTCCCTTGGTATGCCAAAGAAAGGCGGAGGATTTGGTAATTTGGTTGTTCAAATTCTAGTCATTCCACCACCTGTTGTTGGATTTACAGCGGAAGATGCTGCGAAACTACAATCCATTTTAGGTGGTACATCAGTATCACTTTCCGAACCAGCAGAATCGTTTACACTCTTTTCTGCGCAATCACTTCTAACAATTGAAAAATAAATACCTCACAATATAGAATGGCAGGAAGACCACCAGCAGAACCGTTTCCTATACCTGAAGGAATTTCAAGATATTATGGTGATATCGTTGCTGAATTAGGAACCTTAAATGGTGGAGAAGCTGGGCGTAATCCTGTCGCGAAAGCATTCGTGTATGAGATAATTCAAAGACAAAGTCCAAGTAAAAAAGTTGGAGCAATTTATGGCGACCTTCAGTGTGCTATTTCGCATAATTTATTAGGTAATTGCGGTCATAGTAAATCCGCGAATAATGAGCCTATTACATTAGCATGCGGACATACGTTTTGCCGCGGTTGCGTACTTTCACTAGGTGCCGACCCTTCGTGTGTAACATGTGGTTCGCGTGTATTAAAGCCTGAGACGCTTGGACTACGTGCAACCAATCATACCTTAGCCGGTATTCTAGTACCACTGAATAGAGTTCCCGGTTTTTTTCCAAGTGATTTTCCAGACCAATTGAAGCATGTAACAAATATATTTTTATATGGATTTGACGAAATAAAAAGAAATGGCTATGAACCAGGCATACATCCTATGATTCGTATAGCAATCTATAGTATTATTCAATCACAAAGCAGAAGTCGCGAAAACGGCGCAGTCTATGATGAATTAAAATGCGCAATTCATGGTGGATTACTCGGAAACCGAGGATATCCAAGTATGAATCATAACGATCCGGTAACATTATCGTGTGGTCATACGTTTTGTAGGGGATGTTTACTTTCACCTGCGGTTGTATTAGCGTGTCCAACATGTCGTGAAAATATTGTGTATGATGTTGTTACTATGCCTCCTTCTGCAGAAATTTTAAAACTTGTGCGAGACCGATTGAAACCGGCAGGCGCAATTGTAAGGGCAGGAGCAGGAGGGGGAGCAGCTACGGGAGTCGCAAGAGGGGGAGGAGGAGGAGCAGGAGCAGGAGCAGCGGGAGGCGGAGCAGGATATTACGGAAGAGGAGGAGCGTATCGCTATCGTAGAGGAGGCTCACGAAAGAAAATAGTAAAACGCAAACACAATTCCAGAAGACGTAGGTAAATGTACAAGTGTTGAATTTCAAACATTTTATCGTATTGAATACTATAAAATGTGTATTATTTATTGACTCATGTTGTCACATTATTTGCGGTTCTTACGGGACGCTTTGCGGTTCTTACGGGACGCTTTGCGGTTCTTACGGGACGCTTTGCGCGAACGGCGTGCCCCCTTCTGTACATACGAATTATTCGGTCCTACGAAACTCGGTACAACCTGGTTTTCTGTGTACCACTGCGGGTTTAAGAATGCCGCGGGTTCTTCTTGAGGCGTAAGAATCATAGACGGTGCTTTGATATCCGCCATACCTCCGCGTTGCATGTGATTACTGCGATTACGGCGCGTTCTACGCGCACCACCATTCATTCCGTATTTACCCGCAAACTGAGGGAGTTGTCCAAACGCACTATCTAATTTTCCAATATCCGCTGCGGCACGCATATCCTGAGGCAATACCGAATCAAACGATGTCGGGTAATCCGCAAGAGCACCTCCACGCATCCGGAAACGTCGTCCGCCCTTTACATTGTAATTTGCTTTACGAACCATCTCATTAGGGGGGAGAAAAGAAGATTGAATTGTGTCAAGATACGACCTGTCGGCTTCTGCAACTCCACCACGCTGACGGCGATGACTGCGATGACTGCGATAACTGCGTATACGCCGACCACCATGGTACGAACGCGTCATACGCGCGAATTCCTGACCTTGCGATAAAGACGATGTAGCGTTAAATTGTTGAACGCACACAGGGCTTGTGCATCCGTCGGTCTGAATAGGGTAGTCTACTTTCGGTTGCATTTCTATTCTATTATCATTATTTTATTATTGAATAATGATAATAAGTTTGTATTGCTGTGACCAAAAAACCAAAAAACCAAAAAACCAAAAACCAAACTCGTTACGCCGTTGGAGCAGATATCGTCTTCTTCTTCGTCGCACCCGAAATAATATAAATACTGTTTTCTGTAATGACGATGAAATCTTCCGAAACCTTGAAAATCTTTTGAATAGGCGACGTGTATTCCTCTTCCGAACGAACGAGCATCTTTTCCTTTGTTCCAGCATCCTCACCTAAAAATGCCTTTCCGTCACGGGTATCCATGTAATAATCGAACATAACAGGCTTATCCTGTTCAATCGCAAGGCGAGCAGCGTGTTTCAGTGTTTTCTCATTTGGCAGACCAACTTCGGTGGCTGTGATAGCGGAGGACGGTGCAGACATGGTTTCTGTTCGGGAAAAGGAAGACTTTTGTTGAATTTAGACGCATCCCATTTTGACAATATTTCGTGGGCACGGATGTGCAATCCATCCCGATGAACTTCGGGAACTCTTTTTAACTTTTTCAACGACTGCGGTTTCCGATTCCGGAAGTACATATTGTTTTCTCAAAATCTCATCCGCGTGTTTTGTAAAGACACTTTTAATAAACTCATACGCTTCATTAATTTGAGCGATTGTTCGAGCACCTGTAATAATAACTTGCCCAGTTTGAAACGGACTTATCGTGATTTTTTTACATTCTCCGATTTTTGAACCATCCCCTGTACCCTTACACAGTTTCGCACACGGACAAATACCAGGACGATGTGTCAGGGGTTTTTGCGCATTAAAGAAATACTTTGTTTTCACACCTTGATATATTGCCGATTCGTAACTGGAATTTAAACCGTACGTATCCATCAAAATACGATGTAGATTATCACGTCGTACTTTCGCACCAATACTAAAATCAGTATTGACCATTTGTATTTGCTCTTTTTGAACAATAGGGTTATCCACGAAAATAGGTTTTGCTGTGCACGTTCGTTGTAAATAACCGATTAGCCAATGAAGGGCTCCTGAAGCCATCTCTAAACTTCGTACACCCGTCATTTGAATACCACCATTCTTGAACAGTTTAATATTAATCTCCTTCCAGACCAGCGGGGATATTTCGCGTCGAACAACAAGCGTCGTTTGATTGTAGAATCCCTTCGATTCCTTGGGTTTCTGCATAATATCTTTAAAACACGTGCCTTTGAACTTACCACCATGTTCCATTTTCAACACACAATCCGTAAGGTCCCAGTATGGCGTTATGGTAATCTGGTCAAAGAGTTCATCGCGGTTAATTTTTGTACCGAGTTGCGCTGTTGTAGTAATCGTACTGATACGGAGATCTGAGAAAGTCAGCGTCGGTGCGATAAACGTTAGGTTTGCAATATCGGTTGCCATCTTGAGTATTTAAAGAGATGAAATCTTTAAGCACCTGTCAGTTTTTTCCATATCCTTACTAGAATGCCAATCAGTCGTAGACGTAGTCGCCGCGCAAGTCGCAAAAATAGCCGCCGTAATTCGCGTAAGCAACGTGGTTCGGGATATTTATCGGACCAGCAATATTTCAATCCGCAACACTTATCCGGAGTTTCGTATTCGCCCGACTTATCGACTGCGCCTACAGCCAGTATGACACGTCCTATGCTTCCTGGGACATATGTATCGCCACTTTTATCGGGCGGCTCGCGTAGAACCAGTCGCCGCCGTCGCAATAGCCGTCGCTAAACGATTATCTAACTGTATAATAAGATGCCGTACAAAAGGCGTCAAACACGAAAACGAAAGAGTCAATCTCGAAAAACCCGAAAATCGCAGATTGGCGGGTTTTTCCCAAGTGTTATGGGTGGATTTCTAGCGAATGCACAAGCAACTGTATTACCAATGGCAGCATTTCGGGTATTTCGTACCTTTACATCGAGTCGTAAAAATAACAAATAACTGCGTTTGAATTCAGAATCATCCTATCTAAACGCACCATTATGTTCGTATCTCATACGAGCGTAATGGAAAACAAAGCCGATTATGTATTTTATGCTCGAACCGTGAAAGCGTCCCCAATACGTACATTGGTCGACGCAGTCAAGGATATTTTGACGGAGGTCAATTTGGAGATTGATGCGGCGGGCATTAAAATCATGGCTATGGACGGTACGCATACAATCCTTGTTCATATGCGACTGTATGCTGACCGTTTTGATGAATTCCACTGCTCCCAAAAATGTATTCTTGGTGTGGACTTTGTGAATTTCAATAAGATGGTCAAACAAATCAAGAATGAGGATTCTCTGTTGCTCTTTATGGAACGTTCTAATATGTCCCGGCTTGGCATTCGTATCATGAATGGCGAGAAACAGATGGTTACGAATAAATACTTGAATCTTATGGAGCTTGATATTAAGCCTATTGAAATTCCCCCGGTTCACTTTCCGTCGGTCATCAGTATGCCCAGCCTTGACTTCCAAAATATCATTAAAGACCTTCTACAACTCGGCGATAAGGTCGAAATCAAATCTGCTGAAAACGAATTGAGTTTCCGGCTAGAGGGTGGCGAATTTGGGTCGCAAGAAACGATATGTTTGATGCCCAAGCCGCAAAAGGAGATTGTGCAGGGTTATTTTTCGCTGAAACCCCTTGCTCTTTTTACGAAATGCACGGCTATGTCGACAGATATTATGATTTATCTCAAAAACAACTATCCCATTATCATTGAATATTCCGTTGCGGGGCTTGGTGAAATTAAACTTGCTCTCGCACCAAGTACTCGGTCTGAGGCTTCCGGAGCAGCGACAATTCATAACTTGTAGTATCGGAAAAAATTGATAGTTAGTTTACGGTTTTGAATATGTTGGTTTCCTTACTTTCCTTACTTCCGACAATTCTTCCGTTTAATTTTCTATTTCTCTTTCTTTCCTTTGACTATAATGGCATCGTCAGATGTTTCCGTCTTTCCGTCTGGGTCATGGACACTGTATTTCCATGACCCAGACGACTCCTCGTGGGCTCCCGATTCGTACAAGAAGATTGATACCTACAGCGACTTCTCGACGCTCTGGGGAACACTCAAAAGCATTTCAACAGAACGTTTTCTATCGGGTATGTTCTTCTTGATGCGCGATCCGTATCTACCGCTGTGGGAGCATCGTTCCAATATCCAAGGCGGTTCCTACTGCCTTAAGGTACCGGAGAGTGCGGCGATTGAAACGTTTCAGCGCTACATTGCGGCGGGTCCGCTCGACCTTATTTCGCGCGATGCTGCGAATACGATTATGGGCGTCAGTATTAGCCCAAAGAAGGGCTTTCACATTATCAAAATCTGGAATACCTCGTGTCGGTTGTACAATAAGCCGAGCGAGATTCAACTGTATGGCGAGAGTATGAAAGCAGCGGACGTTTTGTATCGCCCTCACGTTGACCAGAAGTTCTAAACGCCATAGTTTTGTATTATTAGTATGTATAATAATAATATAAAAAAGATTTTTCAATTAGCGTTCTATTTAGGGCTGGATAGCTCCAATTAATACTATACGATTAATTAGTATCATAAACAGAAATGTAATTTATGTTTATACAATGTTAATGATACGAATCTAGATTCATGGATTTCATTAGAGGGGGTTACGAAAGGGGGAGATATCCCCCTTTAGTTCTAATACGTTTCTGTAATCTCTTCACCATCGCGATTTGTCCATGATACAGTAACATTTCGAATTGGAACATATTGACTTGTTACAAGACTCCATAGAGTTGCGAGTTGTAACGGAGTAAGAGTATTGCTGACTGGATTGACACGTAAATCGCCAATCCAATCTGAAATATCTATGCTTCCTACAATCTCATTCTCGAATTTCATTGAAATGAAGGGTAAGGGTCTGTATCGTCCTTCTACCGCACCGTATTGACTAAGGCGATGTGTATGTGGGTCATACCAATACGTTACGGATTGTATTGTTCGTGGTAAACGCACACACGAGGGTACAATACGTCCATCTGGAAGCAGATGCCATTGCTGTGGTTCAGGTCCTAGCCATTCGCGTGCCTTTGATTTTGTATAATTCCAATAGTCTAGTACGAGTGTACGAGCACGTTCGTACCAGGCTAAATATTCCATACTGAATGTATGTATTTGTCGTTTTTTTAGACTCTGCGATGTCTGTTTTTACGAGGTGTTTTTTTACGATATCTACGGGCGTTTTTGGTTTTACGACCTCTGCGGTGGTATCGTGTTTCCCACGTAGGACTTTGGTTATTGTTATTGTTATTGCTATTATTATTATTATTGTTATTGTTATTATTATTATTGTTATTATTGTTATTGTTATTGTTATTGTTATTGTTATTGTTATTGCTATTGCTATTTCCCTGAACCGGTACTGCACCCAGTTGTTGACGACGAATTTGTCTTCCAGCATCACATTCTGCCTGCATTCTTGCACGAGCAACCGGATCTGAAGCCCCTCCGCCATGAGCGGGTCCTCCAGCAATACAATATGGACATGGAACTACTTGCTGCGCTCCTGCGACTGCGACTGCCATTTGAGGAACGGCTTCTGCGACTGCTGTGACTTCTGTGACTGCTGTTTTGCCAGTAAAAGAAGCATTCATAGCACGTAATTGCTCTGCTATTTCGGGTTCTGTTTCATTATACATTTGCGCAAATTCTTCATACACCTCTTGTCTTTCGTCTTCTGTCAAAGGTTCATCTTGACTTTCACCGCGTAATTTTATTTCCTCTTCAATTGTGGTAACAACTTCATGTATGTTAGTACCTGTTGAAGACGCCATCTATTTATAATCATATAATTATTCACTTCCAGTACAGCAACCGCACTCCGGTTCTTCATAACAATTACAGACTTCCTTACATTTCTTATATTTATGTTTTACACTTATGAGCGATTGGTCAAAAAATATTAATGCAAGCAAAAAAATGAAAAAAAGTACGGGAAGACCTAGTAACATATATGCGGCGAATTCTAATTTCGCAGCACATAACACCCATAAAAAGGTTGTACCAATGGCTAATAAAACAAGATGTGATAGTGCGTATCTATACGCACCCCGATACAAATCAAAAAGTATAATTGATGTCATAAATAATGGGTATATTTGTGCCGGGATACACAAAGAATCCCATTTTTTGAAAAGACTATTTGCGTTCATCTATTGTAGGGGAATAATCTTTCCATTTACATACTTTCCTAGGCAATCACCGGCTTCTTCATCTGAAATGTATATATAGACTTTTGAACTAATCGTATCGTGGAAGCATTTCTTGGTCTTGCGTCCAATTTTGATATCAACGACTTCCATGTTTTCTTCTGCGTCGTCTGCCTCTTCGTCTGCGTCTGCTGCCTCCGCATCTTCTGCCTCTTCGTCTACTGCCTCTGCGTCGTCTGCCTCTTCTGCTTCTTCTGCTTCTTCTGCTGCGTCGTCTGCCTCTTCTGCCTCTTCGTCTGCGTCGTCTGCCTCTTCTTCTGCGGCGTCTGCGTCGTCTGCGTCTTCTGCTACAGGAACGACTGCCGCTACCGTCTCATCTACTTTATGCTCTTCATCCACCTCTTCGACTGTAGCCTCTTCATCTTCAACATCCTCATCTTGTTCTGTGTCCTCTGTGTCTTCTACTGCGTCATCTTCATCTGCGTCTAGTTCCTCGTCTTCCAATAAATCATCTTCCAGTAAATCATCGCCTTTTTGTACCGATTCCGGTAGTTTTGGAGAACTCAATGTTAGTACATCGTTCCGAATAGAAATCTGCTTCACCGTATCATCATCCTTCGTTACTAAACACGTGAGTGGTGGGTCCGGGTGAATAACTAGCGACGGTGGTGTATTTCGCATAGGTGGCAATGTAACTTGGATAGGCTCATACGTTTCGCGCGCCAAATAGGCGTTTGTTACAGTATTACCGAGTTCAGACGATAGAACACTATTCATCATTTTCTCATTTTCCTTCGCTTCACACAATTTAAGAACAAGTGTCAGTATTTCTTCTTCAACTATGTGAACTCGGTCCTCATGGTATTTAGAGTCTGTTCTATGCCGACTCAGTAGCACAGCAACATCGCGCATAACATATAGAGATTCATTGGGCGCCGCCATTCTAATCTTTGTCTACGAAGATGAGAATAATTCAATTTTGTTCATTTACCGAGGTGTTGAATTTGCATAGCCCATTCCACTGTAGATTCGCGTGTCTTTGTAGGTTTGCTACGGCGAAGTCGCAAACCCTGTGCTCCCGGTGAATCATATTTATGGAGAATATCATTGCGGATAAATACATTCTTTAGATTCTGGTCATAGAAATCAACCGGTTTCGTATCCATCGTCTGAATAATAGATACCATGGGTGGTGTTAATACATCAATCCGTAGTTTCTTATCTGTAATCACACCGCGGTATTCCGAAATATCGATTGACCCGCCAAACATACGAAGAACTTCACGTGGTGGTGCAGGTCTTACACCACCGACTGACGGCTCCGCATAAAGACTATTCAACAGCGCATAACGCTCCCATTGAATCTGGCTATCAATACGTTCTTTGAAAAGATACGATACTGCGCACTCACCGGTACAAAAGTTTCCATACATATACCATAATTCGTTGAGAATATGGCTGGGAATCGCGTAGGGTGCGTTTGTAAAACTGTGACAACACCAGAAACATGCCGTTTCCGTTTTTTCGGGCAGACGATTGTAACGATTCGCATCTTGAAAGAGAACCATGAGTTTCTCGGAATAATGTGATGGAAGTTTGCTCGTTGTAACTGCAGGAACAGTTTGTGTCTTTTTCGTAACCGAATCACTTTCAACACCTGAACCTTCTGGAATTCCTTCAAGAAACGAAAGTTCATCAGTACCATCATCGTACGGTTTCGGAATATGATTCACATCTGGGTCGTATTTTAGTAAATTCGAACTATGAAAATTCATATCCGATGATGTAACGGGAATATGAGCGATTAAGGGTCTTTGTTCCGATAAAAACGAACCCGTGATTCCTGAAGGTGTTACAATCGCAACAACGGGCGGCGTTTTCTTTGACGTACGCGGTTTTTTATCTTTTGCTTTTGCTTTTCCCTTTGCTTTACTCGCTACTGGCACTGATTCCTCTGCGTTGTCTTTTTCGCCTGTGTCTTCTATCGTTATTGTGTTTTCTTCCATCAGATGAATTGTATCAGGTACAGGAACGACAGTAACGACAGGAACGACAGGAATGACAG
>Ga0114970_10002383_pt1 | contig 14029 bp, 12 predicted proteins | sample M_140205_XF_Meta_FD_87030 | JGI IMG/M metagenome (GOLD analysis project Ga0114970, IMG submission 87030) | Freshwater microbial communities from Lake Montjoie, Canada to study carbon cycling - M_140205_XF_MetaG | ecosystem: Environmental > Aquatic > Freshwater > Lake | place: Lake Montjoie... | reverse complement strand
CGTCACTGCTTTCTTAGATATTGACAACAGCCTCACCCTTGGTCATTTCAGCGCTTTCTTTTCACAAGACTTAATGCGCGAGTCGTTCATGAACAGCTTGTATGTGGCGCTCATGTCGGCCTTTTTTGCAGCATTGATTGCAGTGCCGTTGGCGTATTTCACAGTGCGATTTGATTTTCGGGGTGCGCTTTTGATTCAGACCTTGGGTGTGCTGCCACTCATCATGCCGCCCTTTGTGGGTGCTGTGGCACTGCAACTGATTTTTGGGCGCTCTGGCACATTGAACCTGTTGCTCAACGACGCCCTTGGCTTCACGCTGCCCATCATGGAGGGACTTAATGGTGTGATCTTTGTCGAATCTATCCATTACTTTCCATTCATTCTTATGAATCTCACAGTGGCACTGCGCAACATTGACGGCGCCATGGAGGAAGCCGCGATGAATCTGGGTTGTAAAGGGTGGCGTCTTTTTTGGCGTGTGATTTTTCCCCTGGGCTTGCCAGGTTTTGTGGCGGGTGCTTCTTTGGTATTTGTCAAAGTGTTTGATGACTTGGGTACGCCATTGGTGATGGGTCAGACCAACATGCTCGCGCCTCAAGCCTACTTGCGCATCACGCAGGTTGGCTTGGAAGATCCCATGGGCTATGTCATCAGTGTGCTGATGATTGTGTTTTCGATTGGTGCCATGTTCCTCTCTGCCCGCGCACTAAATGGGCGTGACTTTTCCACCTTGCAAAAAGGCGGCGCCAGCATTCAACGTCGCGAGCTTTCCCCATTGGAAAGTGTGTTGGCTTATCTTTGGATTGGCGTGATTTTGCTCATTACCTTGTCTCCCCATTTAGGGGTGTTGTTACTGTCGTTTGCAAAAGTCTGGAGCTTCTCGCCACTGCCGGATGCCTACACACTTGAACATTACGCCACGGTGTTTGAGGACGCCAGCGGCATGATTCAGAACACATTGATTTACTGCGGCCTGGCTGCAGGATTGGATGTTTTGCTTGGGGTCACGATTGCCTATTTGATCTTGCGCACCAAATTGCCTGCACGCCAATGGCTTGATTGGATTGCCTCTGCATCGCTGGCTGTACCTGGCATTGTGTTGGCCATCGGCTTTTTGCGCATGTTCAAAGGGGTCACGGTGCCAAGCACCGATGTATTGCTGACCGGCACCTGGGTGGCCATTATGTTGGCCTATGCGGTGCGTCGATTACCTTATGCATTGCGCAGTTGCATGGCCGCGTTGCAGCAAGTTCATATCTCGCTTGAGGAAGCGGCCGAGAGTGTGGGTGCTAACAAAATGCGCAGTATTCGAAGGGTGCTGGTGCCACTTATGATGGGCGGCATCCTTGCGGGATTTGTCACGAGTTTCATTACAGCTGCGGTAGAGTTGTCGGCCACTATCATGCTGGTGTCGGCCGATTCACAAGCGCCTATGAGTTATGGCATTTACTTGTACATGCAAAGTGTGGCCGGTCGCGGACCTGGTGCAGCCCTTGGTGTATTGGCTATTTTGGTCGTAGCTGTTGGCACGTATTTGTCACATCGAGTTGTGGAACGAGCGGCCAGTCGCTTGACCCCCAGCAAGGACCACTCATCATGAAAAAAGTCAGCGTTCAATGCCGCAACATCCGTTTGGCTTATGGCAGTACCGAAGTTCTTAAAAACGTCAACCTGGACATTCAACCCGGAGAATTTTTTGCGCTGCTTGGTCCTTCTGGTTCAGGTAAAAGTACTTTGCTGCGACTGATTGCAGGTTTTAACAAACACCAACATGGAGAATTATTGGTCGCCGGTCATGACATTGGCCAGCAAGAACCATGGGACCGCAACATTGGCATGGTGTTTCAAAGCTATGCCTTGTGGCCTCACCTGTCTGTATGGGATAACGTGGCATTTGGTTTGGTGGAACGTAAAGTGGACAAAAGAACACGACAAACCAAAGTATCGGCTGCCCTTGATTTGGTGGGCCTCTCGGCCTTTGGTCAGCGAAAGCCCAATCAGCTCTCTGGTGGACAACAGCAACGAGTTGCGTTGGCCCGTACCATTGTGATTGAACCTCAAGTTTTGCTGCTAGACGAACCATTGTCCAACCTCGACAAAACTTTGCGCGTGCAAATGCGCCAAGAACTTTTGGCTTTGCAGCGTCGCTTGGGTATCACCACCATCTTTGTAACGCATGACCAAGAAGAAGCCATGACCACCGCCGATCGAATGGCCGTTCTAGAGCAAGGCGTGGTGCAGCAAGTGGGCTCACCCGCCGAGCTCTACGACGAGCCTGTCAATGCATTTGTAGCTAATTTTGTGGGCACCATGAACATGCTCGATGCCATGGTACTCAGCCAACACTCAGACAACTTGGTGCTTGATGTCACGGGTGTTGGCGAGATGACGATTCCTGTCTCGCTCAAAGTCTCGCGGTTGTTTGTGAAAGATCAGCACGTTCAACTTAGCTTTAGGCCGCATGCCGTGACAGTAGAAACTAAGTCAGGTCCTGATGGTGAGCGTACCATTGGCATGCATGGCACCGTAGAAGCTAGCGAATTCATGGGCGAATTGACCCGTTACCGTGTGCGTGTGGGCACTCAGTCTCTGTCCGTTGACCAGGCTCACTATGCAGGTTTGTCTAAATTGCCTGTTGGCACCCCTTTGAGTTTAAGGCTGTCATCTTCACAAATCAGACTGTTTGCAGTCTGATATATCGCATTCCATTGAATTAGAAAAAATGAAACAACTGAATTTACAAGCCATCATGATTGATATTGACGGCACCATGGTCGACACCATTGGCGACTTTGAAGTGGCACTGAACCGAGCCCTTGCAGACTTGTACGTACCCACGGCCAACCGCGCCCTCATTGAACGCAGCATTGGCAAAGGTTCAGAACACCTCATTCGTTCTGTGCTAAAACACCAACTGACTTTGCCAGAAGTGGCTGCAAGTGCACGCGATGTTGAGGAGTTGTTTACGCCAGTGTGGGAGCGCTATGAGCATCATTACCTCAGTATCAATGGCGAGTTTTCAAAAGTCTTTCCTGGTGTGATGCAAGGCTTAGAACAAATCAAAGCCATGGGTTTGCCGCTGGCTTGCCTCACCAACAAACCTGTAGCGTTTGCAACGCCACTTCTCAAAGACAAAGGCCTTTCAACATACTTTGATCAAGTTTTTGGTGGTGACAGTTTTGAACGGAAAAAACCAGATCCTCTGCCTCTTCGTAAAACTTGCGAAGCTTTAAAAAGCATTCCGGCCCGCACCTTAATGGTGGGTGATTCCAGCAACGATGCACAAGCGGCTGATGCGGCAGGCTGCCCTGTAGTTTTAATGACCTATGGTTATAACCATGGTGAACCCATTCAAAACACACCGGCCTTGGCTTGGTTAGATTCTTTGGATCAACTTTGGGATTAATTCAGGGTTGCTTGGTCCATACCGGTCACATGTAAACTTTGTATTGAAGCGGAAAATCTTTTGGGTTTTTGATTGACCTCACTGATTAATCAATGTCGAGTATTGGCCCATACAAGTGATTGGGTGTAGACCACTCAATTTACGCATTTTAAAAACCCCTGCACCAATCAGCTCTATGTTCCCAATTAATTCCCATTGGGCTGTATCAAGTTGCTTTTAACAAGCGAAAGCTTGGATCCGTATTGGCATGCTGTCATTCCATCGGAATTCGTCGTGCAGCAACGATGGTCTTAAAGCGTGCGATCTCTCGTTCACTGCGGTTGCGAAATTCCTCGGGTGAGCTGCCATGAGGTATGGCACCCAAGTCATGGATGCGCGCAGCAACATCCGGCATGGCAATCACTTCCTGCATACCGCGATGTATCCGCTCGACGACTCTGCGCTGCATGTTGCGTGGGCCGAGTACGCCAATCCATGACTCGTACTCCAGCTGCGGCAAGGCGCTGGCAATTGGCGGCACGCCTGGTAGGGCAGGCAGAGGATCGCGCGAGGTGATGGCAAGGGCACGCACTTTGCCACCGGTAACCTGCGATAGACCGAAGGTCATGGTGTCGATCATGACATCGACGCGACCCGCAATGACGTCAATGAGCGCAGCCGGACTCCCTTTATAGGGCACATGCACCATCTCTGCGCCAGTAAGTGAATTGATCCATTCACCAACTAAATGATGGGCAGAGCCGGGACCAACGGAATAGAACGTGAGTTTGCCGGGATTGGCTTTGCCGTACGCAATCAGATCCTCTAGGCGCTTGAACGGTGAGTCGGGTCGGACTCCGACCAACATGCCATAGGTCATGAAGGTGGACACAAAAGTGAAGTCGTTCAAGGTGTCGTAGGGCAGGCTCTTTTTCACGGCGGCGGCAAGCGAGTGCCAACTGGCGGTGATCAGCAGCGTATGGCCGTCGGGCTCAGCACGGACCACTTCCAGTGCGGCGACTGCACCCGATCCGCCAGGCTTGTTCTCGATAATGATGGGCTGGCCAAGGCGCTCCGACAGCTTGCTTGCGAGCAGTCGTCCACTGATGTCGGCACTAGATGCCGGTGGGCCGCCGATCAACATCCTAAGGGGGCGTGTCGAGTACTCTGTTTGCGCCTGCGTGGGTGCTGCACAAAGCAGTCCTAGCAGACCAAGCAGGCCTAAGATTTTCTGGCTGGAGCTTATCGCCAGAGTGATGGTCTTCATGTTGTATCCTTTGTGTCGAGTGCCAACAATTGCAAATAAGGCAAATCTGGGTTTACATAATGCAATTAAACTTTTTGCCAGTGCTAATAAAATTTATTATCGAAGTGACTATGGATTAAAAGGAATAGCAAAAACCCGAACATTGCATCAATTGATATTCTTTTAAATGATCATTCAGCAGAGATTGACAAACAAGACTACGCCCAACGACGTGGCAATATTTAATCTATATAGTAGAAACAGTGATCGACAAAAACTTCATTTACAAGCCTGGGCGCTATATGGGATAACTTTGCGCCAATTTTCTCCATGGCCTTTCGAGATCTGATGTTGTTGATTCCTACATGGAACCAAACGCGCTTTGCCCAATTCAATGCATGCTTGAGCATTAAGTCTTTCATTTCCCCGTTGACTCTTCCACCCCAATAGGATCGAGCTAAAAAGGTAAGACCAATCGCAATCTCTCGATTGTTCGCATCAAGGTCGTAATATCTAGACGATCCAATGATTGAACTTGTCCCTAGCTCAACTGCGACTAGGGTAGATTTGGACAAGATCCCAGATTGGAAAATTTGCGAATCAAAGACCTTGCGTTGATATCGCAAGGGGCTAGGATGCTGTTGCCAAATCAACGGATCACTAGCAACCTGATATAGCCATTCAGCATCATTGGCTTGAAGGGGGCGCAGCAAAATTGAGTTGCCTATTAAATGCGGTTGTAGATCGAATTCGCAATCGTTCATACTGCGTAAGGAAGCCAATAGGCGTGAATTTAAGGGGGGTTTAGGTGACGTTTTTACTTTTCTCATTAGAGAATCAAGTTCAAAGAGAACAAAATAACCTCAAACAACTCATCCATCGACCCCTCGAGATTGCGATTGAAGGAGGGGATGAGGGAACGCTTGGCGCATGTTGTTTACGGATGCCGCCTAACAAAAGCCGCCACCATCGAAACAGCGTCATTGCGCAGAGTATCCAAGTGCTGGTGCATTTTCAAGGAAGCGACGCTCTCATCCATTGCGCGAATCGCGCCAAGGACAGCTTCATGCTCTCGGATCGAAAGACTCATGAGTCCAGGGTGAAAGGTCACTTCGCGCCTGTAGGCTTCTACCCGGTTTTTAAGTTCAATGGTCAGGCTCTCTATATGTGGGTTATGGCTTGCCTTATAAATGCACTCATGAAACCGTGCATTTGCTGCATAAAAAGACTCTGCATCTTGCTCAGTTTCGGCTTGCAAGCAGGACTCATGTGCCTGTGATAGATCTTGAAGATCTTGTGCAGTGTGGCGGCGAGCGGCGAGTGCAGCACACGCTGCCTCCAAATATCCCATGGTTTCAAACATCGCTGCAAGCCGCTCTAAGGTCAGTTGGACAACAAAGGCACCCTGTCTCGGGCGAAGTTCAACAAGCCCCTGCGCGGCCAGTTGATTGAGCGCATCGCGCACTGGTGTGCGCGATGCATCAAATCGTACGCAAAGGGCTTCTTCCTTCAGTTGGGTGCCTGGAATCAGTTTGCCACTAGCCATTTCCTGAGACAGGACTCGAATAATTTCAGCTGACCTCGGTTGGGACGCCAAGTTGGGGTGGTGTTTGGTCATGTGGGACAGAATTTTTGGGGCGTGCAAGTCAGGGCGGTTGCTTTGGATGTTTGCTTCGTCTAATTTGAGTTTTTAAGGCGAGCAAGTCATCGAAAAGCCGGTTGCACCAAAGTTGCGCGTTCGAATAGGCTTGATTATTGCTGAAAACATATTTCTTTGTATACTTTTTTGAAATTATCGTATACTTTGATCAGACAGTAGGCTTTCTCAACACCAAATGGAGTTAGTAATGGAACAACTTTCCCGTCGTCATCTCTTAAAGGCCGCCGCCGCTTGCGGCTCGATCGGCTCCTTGGGCTTGTCAGCACCAGCAATTGGTCAAGGGCTCACCAAAGTCACGTTCACCACTTCCTGGATCCCCGAGGGCCCCAACCTTTTTGCCTATGTGGCTCGCGACAAGGGCTTTTGGAAAAAGAACGGATTAGATGTGAGCGTTGCACGCGGATCTGGCTCAGGAGCGGCAGCCCAAGCCATTGGAGCTGGTGCGTTCATGTTTGGAATGGGGGCGACGCCAACCGTCATCATTCAAGCAGCTAAAGGTCTACCAATTACCTGCATTGGACAACTCAATTACGATGCATTGATGGGCATAGGTGTGCCTTCCAACTCACCCATTACAAAACCCAAAGACCTTGAGGGCAAAAAGCTAGGTGCAAGCGTGAGCTCTGGGGAGTATCCGTTCTTGCCCCTTTATGCACAAAAGGCCGGGTTTGACTTCAGTAAGGTCCAACTCGTGCAACTTGACTCAAAGGTTCGTGACCGCTCCTTGACCGAGAAACTGGTAGATGCCGTAGCCGCTTTTGGATCAAGCACCATTCCTTCGCTGGCTTCAACCGGAAGCGATGTACGTTTCTTACTCTTTAAAGCGGTAGGAGTTGAGTTTTATGGCCAGTCCCTCATCACCCAGCCTTCCCGCATAAAAAACGAACCCGACGTTTGCGCGGCTTTCGTCAACGGCGCCATGGAGGCGATCCGCTTTATCATGACCGAGCCTGACGAGGCGCTAGATATTTTTCTAAAGGCCAACGACGAAGTGTCAATGACCGCTTCCGGTAAGGAATATGCGCGAATCGGTTTGGGGTTGACTAACCTTACCAATTTGGTGCCTGAGGTGCTCCAAAACGGACTTGGATGGGCTGACCCCGCCAAGGTAAAGGCTCAATCAGAATTGATCCTACAGTATGCGGCAGGTCAAGGCGCAAAAATGCCCGATTTGGCTCAGCTATTTACCAACCAATTTGTTGGAAAAATAAAATTCTCGGAGGCCGAACTTGCCAAGGCGCGCAAGGGTGTGGAGCCCTTCCGAAAGTACGTTGCATGACCGTAGGAGGCGACTTTATTTCTGCTGTTGAGGCCTGTAAGACTTACACAACCCGCAGCGGCCTAGTTCACGCAGTACAGGGTGCAAATTTTTCTGCCAAGGAGGGGCAATTCATCTCTCTTCTCGGGCCAAGCGGCTGTGGCAAAAGCACACTGCTCATGATGCTTGCAGGCTTGGAGCCAGCAAGTTCAGGCAGACTTGTTTTGGCAGGTGAGCCCGTCCTTGGTCCACGGCGTGACACTGGGGTCATCTTTCAAGATGCCACCCTCTTGCCATGGAAGTCGGTGCTGGACAATGTGCTGTTTCCCGTTGATATTTTGAAGTTGCCGCGCAGCGAATACTTGGATCGCGCGCGTGAGCTTTTAGAGCGCGTGGGCCTTGGAGGCTTTGAGGACAAACGCCCTCACGAATTATCGGGTGGCATGCGCCAAAGGGTGGCCATTTGTCGGGCGCTCATTCACGACCCAAAAGTTTTGCTCATGGATGAACCCTTCAGTGCACTTGATGCCATCACACGTGACCAAATGAACGTGGTGCTTTCCGAGTTGCTCGAGCGCTACCGTAAAACTGTGATCTTTGTGACCCACAGCATTCGCGAGGCGGTGTACCTGTCGGATCGCGTGCTTGTCATGGGTGGCAGGCCATCATCGATGCTGCTTGACCTTGAAATTCCATTTTCCCGGCCAAGGCCTTTTGAAATTGAAGAAACCCAAGAGTTCGGTAGTTATTGCAGGACATTGCGTTTAACGATTGAGCAAGGTCATGCACATTCTGATTCTTCGTGCGCCAAAGTTTCATTTGCCGAAGGGGCGTCATGAGCCCCCCGATCGTACAAGCACAAAGCATCGATAACAGTTCTTCTGGCGCAAAAAAGAAGGGTGTTTTGCTCACTTTGGTTTTGAGCAGTTCCACTGTCATTTTGCCACTCCTTTTGGCTTTGGCCGTTCTTTTGATGTGGGAATACGGGGTGCAGTTGGCTGGCATTCCCGAGGTCATTCTTCCTGCGCCAAGCTCCATTTTTAAAGTCATGATTTCAAAAAATGAAATTTTGTTGCGCCACTCTGCGCCAACCATACTGGAGTCTGCTGGAGGGTTCGCGCTCGCCAGCATCCTAGGAATCAGCTTGGCTATTTTGCTAAGTTACTCTCGATTTGCAAGCGAAGCTCTTTATCCCAACCTGGTCTTCTTTCAGCTCATCCCAAAGATTGCGCTGGCACCACTGTTCATTATCTGGTTTGGCATCGGGTCTGAGTCACGTCTGGCATTTGCAGTTTTCATTAGCTTTTTCCCCATCGTTATTTCAACGATTGCTGGCTTTGCAAGCGTTGACACGAACATGGTTAGGTTGTGCCGTTCATTGACCGCCACCGAGTGGCAGATTTTCACGAGTGTCAAGTTTCCAGCTGCCTTACCCTATATCTTCAGTGGAATGAAAGTCGCCATGACGATGGCCATCATTGGGGTCATCATTGGCGAATTTATCACCGCTCAGCAGGGATTGGGCTACCTCATCGTTTTTGCAACTGCTCGTGCTGACACCGTGGTTGGAATGGCGGCAATCACCACGTTGTGCGCAGGCGGGCTGTTGTTGTACGGCCTTGTAGCAGCCGCCGAAGCGATTGCGAACCGATATTACGGAGTTCCACGCGGTTAGTGCCGCGTATTTATTTACCTCAGCCTTCTCAAGGACCCACTCAATGGATCTTCAACTCAAAGGAAAAACAGCGCTCATCACGGGTGCTTCCAAAGGAATAGGGCATGCTGCCGCCCTTGCGTTTGCTCGAGAGGGCTGCCATCTCCACCTAGCTGCTCGCTCAGGGGACGCATTGGAGGCCCTCAAGCATGAAATCATCACAAAGTACGGCGTCCAAGCTTATGTTCATGTCATGGACCTCAGTGTGACCGATAACCTTGTCAATTTAGCGCACAAGGCGACTGGCTGCGACATCCTAATAAACAATGCAGGCGAGGTCCCCTCCGGCCCTATTGAATCGCTGAGCGAGGCCGATTGGAGGCGAGGTTACGACCTCAAGTTGTTTGGCTATATCGGCTTGACCCGTGAAGTCTATGCACAGATGAAAGCGCGTGGCGCTGGCGTGATCATCAACGACATCGGTAACTCCGGAGAGAACTGGGATGCCAATTACATTGCAGGCAGCACAGGCAATGCCGCTTTGATGGCTTTTACCAAGGCCTTAGGTGGACAAAGCCTGGACTTTGGTGTGCGCGTAGTTGGCGTCAATCCTGGGCCCGTCGAAACAGAGCGCATGATAAAAATCAACAAGCGCCGCGCAATCGACATGTATGGCGATGAGTCACGCTATGAAGAGCTGCGTGCCATGTACCCCGGGGGTCGACCGGCCACTGCAGATGAAATCGCCGATCTCATGCTCTTCTTGGCCTCGCCGCGTGCTGCCTACATCACCGGCACCGTGGTCACCATTGACGGCGGCATCTCAGCACGCGGATCAATCATTAAGTCAAGGACCTAAAACCCATGCGTAATTTTGAAGCCCGTAACCAGCATTTTGATGCGCTCGTTAACGAGCCTGACTTGATGTGGTTGGGTCAAAACACCAATCACTTTAAACCACACCCTAGTGTAGTTAAAGCCATGCTGGACTCCATCAATGCAGAGGAGTTTCATGCCTATGCACCTCCGGCAGGGCTTGAGGAGCTAAGAAGTCTGATCCTACAAGACCTCGGGCTCAAAGCGGAAAATGCATCTGTACTTGTGACGGATGGTGCGGTTGAGGCGCTTTATACAACCTGTCGCGACCTGTGTGAACCCGGTGTGAATTTCGTCACAACAGACCCGGGATGGAAATGGCCAATGGCGTTTGCAAAGGCAAGCGGCGCGACCACCATAGAAATTCCCATTTACAAGCCCGAGAATGGCTACAAGCTGACAGTGGCTCAGTTGGAATCGGCAGTTAATGAAAAGACCCGTATCATCTATTTGGTTGACCCCAACAACCCGCTAGGCACTTGCCATACCGAGCAAGAAATCAAGGCCTTCACGGAGATTGCACGCCGACATAAAGCCTACTTCTTGCATGACTGTACCTACCGTCATTTTGCCGATGGTCATTCACTCGCCGCACAGTTTTATCCGGAACGCACCATCACCATTTACAGTTTTTCAAAGTGGCTTGGGCTGGCAGGCATGCGCATAGGTGCTCTGATTGCGCACCCTGACGTCGTTGAGCGACTGGCTGGTGCACCACCCAATAATTTAGGTTCCAACATCGTGTCTCAACGCGCTGCCATTGCGGGTTTGAAGATACGCGATGAGTGGTTTCCCGAGATCAACCGGCGCCAAAGAAGAAATCAGGCAGAGATCGTGCGAGCTGCTTTGCTGGTGCCTGGTTTGAAAGTCGTGAACTATCCCTCACAGGCAAATCTGATTGTGATGGAGTGCATTGAGGCTGGTATCACACCAGAGGCCTTGTGCCAGGCCTACCGTCAGGAGGGAATCATGATCCGACAGGGGAGCTACCACACTGCAGCCTTTGGTCATCGGTTTGTGAAAGTGAGCACGACGGTGCCAGAAGAATGGGCCGATGCTTTTTGTCGTTTGCTACCTGCTATGGTTGAGAAGGCGCGCGTTTTAAAGCAAGTTACAAACCTCTATTAAGGATTGATATGAGTTGGGCCACCACAAAAGACGCCGTGCGTTTGTATTACGAAGAATCTGGCTCGGGTTCGGCCATCATCTTCGTCCACGAATTTGGCGGTGATTATAGAAGCTGGGAGCCGCAGATGCGACACTTTTCCAGGCGCCATCGCTGCATTAGTTTTTCTGCACGGGGGTTTGCGCCATCTGACGTGCCCACCTCTGTTTCTTCATACTCGCAGCGACATGCAGTTGATGATATTCTTGCCGTGATGGATGCTGCTCAAATAGAAAAAGCCCATATTGTCGGTCTGTCTATGGGGGGGTTTGCGACCCTGCATTTTGGACTTGTTGCACCAAAGCGCGCCCTGTCACTGACAGTGGCAGGTGCTGGCTACGGTGCTGAAAAGCAGCATGAGGCATACTTTCGAGACGTCTCGCTTGAAGTGGCTCGGCAATTTGAAACGCAGGGGAGCGAACAATTTGCCAAGACCTATTCGTTGGGTGCATCTAGAGTTCAATTTCAGAACAAAGATCCCCGCGGATGGGCTGAGTTTGCAACATGGCTGGGACAACACAACAGCACGGGCAGCGCCAACACCATGAGAGGGGTTCAGGCGGAAAGACCCTCAATCTATGACCTCGAGGCAGAGCTTTTAGTCATGGAGGTGCCGATGCTTGTCATTACCGGAGATGAGGACGACCACTGTCTTCAACCTGCCATCTTCATGAAAAAAACGGTGCCTTCCTGTGGGCTTTTGGTGCTGCCCAAAACGGGACACACTGCCAATCTTGAAGAACCTGAACGTTTCAACAGCTTTGTTGGTGAATTTATTGCAACGGTAGAGTCAGGTCGTTGGCACAAGCGTGACCCGCGGGCGCTTCCTGGGCAAATTATGAAAACATCATGAAACTGCAGGCTGCACACTTCATTGATGCCCAACGCTTGTGGGAGCGCCACATGCATATGGCGAAATACGGAGCAACACCAGCTGGCGGTGTTGACCGCCAGGCGCTCTCTGCAGAGGACATCCAAGCGCAAAAAGTCCTATTGGGCTGGGGTTCTGAGTTGGAGCTTGTACCTGCAAGGGATGCGGCTGGTAACTTGTTCCTGCGCTTGCCCGGATTAGAGCCAGGTGCCGCGCCGGTGATGACAGGCTCTCACATGGACAGTCAGCCCACGGGCGGTAAGTTTGATGGGATTTATGGCATTTTAGCTGGGCTTGAGGCCTTGCAAGCTATTCGTGCCGCTGGCATAGTGCCGCGACGTTCCATTGAACTGGTCGCCTGGATGAACGAGGAAGGCTCTCGTTTTGCGCCAGGCATGATGGGCTCTAGTGTATTTAGCGGCGCATCTACCCTTGAAAGCATTCTTTCGATCAAGGATAGCCGCGGAGTCAGTGTTCAAGAGGGGCTTGAGGAGGTGCAGGCAGCTTTTCCTTTATTGCCCTTATGGCCCTTACAGCGACCAGTTCATGCCTATGTTGAAGCCCACATAGAGCAGGGTCCAATTCTTGAATCTGAGTCGTACAGCATAGGCGTGGTCAGTGGGATTCAGGGCAAACGCACATTTTCCGTATCATTGCAGGGCGAGGAAGCTCACGCAGGAACATCTCGTCGTTGTGATCGCAAGGATGCCCTGATGGCCGCACTTCAAGTAGTGCAGGCCCTTTCAGCGCTTTGCAATGACGATCAGGACATCGTAAAGTTCACGGTCGGCCGTTTTCAAGTGAAGCCCAATGCGCCATCCGTTGTGCCGTCCCTGGTTGAATTTTCAATCGACCTGCGTCACCCTGATTCGTCGGTACTGCAATCTCTTGGTGACCAGTTCGCACTCCTATGCGCAAAAAATGCAGGTCCTTGCATAGCCACAGTGCGGGAGTTGAGCAACGCAAGATCCCTTCAGTTTCCTCAGTCTATGCGTACCTTGATTTCTGAGGTGGCACAAACTCAATCAATCTCGTGCATGGATATTTTGTCAAGCGCCGGACATGACGCCCGCTACATGCACACTGTTTGCACCAGCGGCATGATCTTCATACCCTGTGCTGGAGGGATAAGCCACAATGAGGCGGAATCTGCGAATGAAAGTGATATGGCCAATGGCGCCAAAGTCTTGGTCGAAACCTTGTTGCAATTGGCTTCCTAGCTGCTGTTTTGTTCAACCCACTTTGAAAGGTCGCGTCGTAGTTGGTTTCCCAAGGAAGCCCAGGACAATAAGCCTGCGGACAAGATTTTGTTAAAAAGGTGTTGAATATTCTTGATAAGCTAAGCATCCAGCAGTTTGGGATGGTTTAGAGTTGCTTGAAGAAAAAAAAAGTAGTCGCTCCCTTTGTTCGGATCAATCAACTTACTTGTAATAAAATCCACCGCTTTAAAGGTTTAAAGTTGGAAAACACATTGACAACTTAAGCAAGCGAATATTCACCTGGATCCAACTATGCATGGCGGTACCTATTTAAATCTTCCTGGTGTACGACTTTGGTATGTCGATAGCGGGGGCGAAGGCATACCCTTGGTTTTACTTCATGCAAATACTGGTACTTGTGAGGCTTGGCGAAATCAAATAGATTTTTTCTCCCTTGAGGGTTTTAGAGTGATCGCATTTGATCGCCGTGGCTGGGGCAAGAGCTTGGCAGATCCATTAACGGGAGTCCAACCCAGTTCGGTTGCACAAGATTTAGATGCTTTGGCGGATCACCTCCAACTGTCTCCCTTTTACCTTTTGGGTATCGCTGGGGGCGGATTTGCTGCTTTAGATTTTGCCGCTTGGAGGCCAGAATGTTTGCGTGGCTTGGTCATTTCTGCAAGTAACGGGCAGTTCAATGAGCCAGAGATGCAGG
>Ga0114970_10002382_pt1 | contig 14032 bp, 14 predicted proteins | sample M_140205_XF_Meta_FD_87030 | JGI IMG/M metagenome (GOLD analysis project Ga0114970, IMG submission 87030) | Freshwater microbial communities from Lake Montjoie, Canada to study carbon cycling - M_140205_XF_MetaG | ecosystem: Environmental > Aquatic > Freshwater > Lake | place: Lake Montjoie... | reverse complement strand
GGAAATTTGACCGGAGGCTTTGAATTTAGAATGAAAGCCATTCAATCCACAAATTGAAATATGTAAACCATTATTGAATACTTCTTTTTCAATAGGTCCTATAAAAATTGTGGATGTGTGGTTTTGAATTTTGGAGGAAAATCTACTCTTCGAATTTAGGCATTTAAGCTTAAAATCAAATCTGGAAATAAACCCAATACCAAACTTGCAAGCATACAAATAATCAATACCAAGTAACTCATTCGATCGATTTCTATGGCTTGCTCATCCATGGCTTTTTTCATATACATGGCAACGATGATTCTGAAATAATAATACACTGAAATACACGAGTTGATGATGGCAATGATAACCAACCAAAAATTTTGTTGTTTTAGTGCGAGAGAAAAAATATAAAACTTTCCGAAAAAGCCTGCCAAAGGTGGAATACCGGCAAGGGAACACAGGGATGCCGCAACTACAAATGCAGCGAAAGGATTTTTCTTTGCAAAGCCATTAAAGGATTCTATGGAATCAAGTTTGTAATTTTTTTGTAATGTAATAAAGACGGCAAAAAGTGCAATCGTAGCCAAAGCATAGGCGGTGGCATAAAATAGAATACCCGATACCGCAGCCTGATTTAAGGCAAGAATAGCCATCAGCATATAACCTGTATGGGCAATACTAGAATAAGCCATCATTCTTTTTACTTGATTTTGATAAATGGCTGTTATATTTCCAAGGGTCATCGTAAGGGCACAGATCACCCAAAGCGTTTGATTCCACATCGGAGGGGTGTGTGAAAAGGCCAAAAAGAAGAGTCTGAAAAATGCGGCAAATCCTGCTGTTTTTACTACCGTGGCCATAAATGAGGTAACGAGGGTAGGGGAACCTTCATATACATCCGGTGTCCAAAAATGAAAGGGAACGGCACCTACCTTAAAGGCTAAGGCGATAAGGACCATCAGTATGCCTGCAATGAGCATGGGCGAATTGGCAATGGCCGGATTTTGTATTTGTGCTGAAATCATTGCCAAATGAAAACTTCCGGTGGCACCATAAATGAGGGTGATGCCAAATAAAAGAAAGCCTGAGGCAAAGGCACCCATCAGAAAATATTTCATCGCCGCCTCGTTGGAGCTTAACTCGCTGCGCCTGCTTCCTGCAAGTACATATAAGCAAATGGAAAGGGTTTCAATTCCTAAAAAGAGCATCACCAAATGGGTATAGGAAACCATAATCAAGGCCCCTGTAATGGCAAATAAAAATAAGGTGAGCAATTCAGGCAAAGGGATATCAGTTTCCCCCTCAAACTTTTGGGCCTGAAAAACAATCAATAAAGTCAATAATAGGATCAGGCCTGAAAATAAAATAGAAAACTGATCAAACTTCATCATGTTGTTAAACATCGGTCCATTTTCATTGATGATGGATATGGATGATGTGTGTATCGCAAATACAACCAATAGCCCTGAAACGACAATGGGTAGAATATATTTTTTGACGGTAAACAGTCCGGTGATTAATGTAATCAGCCCTAATAATGAAAGCAATACAATCGTTGTCATGAGCTATAGGTCTTTAATTCTTTTGCGTATTGTTGAAATAAGGGAATTATTTTAATGTTTTGCAATCTCAAGCAAATGATTTGCTGCTGGTCTTGCGAGGTGTAAAAATGTTTCAGGATAGATGCCAATCCAAAGAATGCATGCACTTAATACAAACAATGCCGTATTTTCTGCCATACTCAAGGATTTAAATTCGCTGCTTTGAAGAGGGGATAGGCCGTACATCGTTCTTTTATACATGTTCAACATGTAAACGGCTCCGAAAATAATTCCCAAGCCCGCAATGCCTGCCAGATAGGGATTATACTCATAAAGCCCTGTCAGCATCAGATACTCACCAATAAAACCGCTTGTTAGGGGCAAGGCAATGCTTCCAAGCATGATTATCATGAAATAGATGGCAAGCGCAGGTGATTTCTCCGCAATTCCTCCAAGCTCTGTTATGATGCGGGTTCCTGTTCTCTTTTTGATCAGGTCCACTACAAAAAATAATCCCACTACACAAAGACCATGGCTTAACATTTGAATAATTCCTCCTGTTAACCCTTGTGCATTTAAAGTGAAGATGCCAGCAGAAATCAATCCCACATGCGCAATAGAAGAATAGGCAATGAGTCTTTTCAAATCGTTTTGCACCATTGCAATGAGCGAACCATATACAATGCCAATCACCGATAAAACAATAGCTGTATTTCCCCAATCTTCCATGCCAAGAGGCAACATGGGCAGAATAAATCTGATGACACCATAAACACCCATTTTTAGCATAATGCCCGATAAAAGCATACTGCCCGGTGTGGGAGCTTCTGCATAGGTGTCCGGTTGCCAGGTATGAAACGGAAATATGGGCATCTTGATGGCAAAAGCCAAGAAAAAAGCCCAAAATAGAATTCCTTGTGTACTTCTGCTTAACTCAATATGATAGAGTGATTGAAAATCCATCGTTAGCGTAGGTGATTGCAGGTATAAATAGATAAATGCGATCAGCATAAATAAACTACCTAGAATGGTATAGATAAAAAATTTAAGTGTTACCTGAATACGTTTATCACCTCCCCAAAGGGCTGCGATGAAATAAATAGGAATGAGCGCTACCTCCCAAAAAATGTAAAACAAAAATGTGTTCTGTGATAGAAATACACCTTGCAATCCGCATTCCATCAGAAGAATTAAAAAGTAAAATGATTTTGCATTTGTATATTCTTTGCTGAAGGACGATAAGATGATAATGGGAACAAGAAATGAAGTTAAAAGCACCATCAATAAACTGATACCATCCATTCCCACATGAAATGAAATGCCTAGCGTGCGTATCCAATCCACATGCAAAGAAAATTGAACATTTGAATCCGGAATAAATTCAATGGCTGCAAAAATAGTTACTGCTAGCTCTATGAATGATATTCCTAAAGCAATTTTTTTTGCATTTTCATTACCTGAAAATAAAAACAGGATGGAAGCGAGCAAGGGGAAAAATAAAATAAATATTGTAATCATTTTAATATATGTTTATGTGTGTCTTTTTAACACACCATTTTCATCGAATGAGATTAAATAAGAGAATGATAATGATTCCGAAAACCATAGCAAATAAATAGAATCCGGTATTTCCTGTTTGAAGAAGTCTTGCATTTTTACTGCTAAAAATCACGGAATTTCCAATGCCATTCACCAAACGGTCTATACCTAGTTTTTCTATAAATCTCAACAGGAAATCTCCGAACAGATGAATAGGTTTAACAACCAATGCTTCATAAATTTCATCGATATAAAATTTATTTCTGGTAAGTCTCACCATCATAGGCAGGTTTTCTTTTTCCATGGCAGGCTCTTCGCCTCTTACATAATATTTTTGTCTGGCGAATAAGATAGAAAGGACAACCACGCAAATGGATATAGCCATCAGCACATATTCCGCTTGATGGCTTAATTCATTAATGGATGAATGCATTTGGTTAGATGCTTCCAATATCGGATCTAGATAATGCTTGAATGCCGCTGTTCCGCCTAAAGATTCCGGAATGTTTATAAATCCACCCGCAAAGGATAGTATGGCCAAAACGATTAGCGGAATAGTCATCACATAGGGGGATTCATGCAGATGAGACAATTGTTTATCGCTGCCTTTAAAGTCTCTGTAGAATACCAAATACAACAATCTGAACATGTAGAAAGCTGTCATCATAGCGCCAATAACGGCAAAAATCCATAAAATAGGATTGCTTTCATATACATGTGCGAGAATTTCATCTTTGGAGAAAAATCCTGAAAATGGCGGAATACCGGAAATGGCAAGGCAAGCAGTAAAGAAAGTGATAAAGGTAATGGGCGTATATTTTTTTAATCCACCCATGTTGCGTATGTCCTGTTCGCCGCTCATGGCATGTATCACGCTTCCTGCTCCTAGAAAGAGCAAGGCTTTAAAGAAAGCATGGGTCATCAGGTGAAACATAGCAGCAGAATAACCGCCAACACCCAAAGCTAAAAACATATATCCCAACTGACTCACCGTTGAGTAGGCCAAAACTTTTTTAATATCGGTTTGTGAAATGGCTATCAAGGCTGCTGTCAAAGCGGTTAAAAGGCCAACTATAGATATGATACCCATCGTAAATGGAGCCAATGTAAACATGATATTAGACCTCACAATCATGTATATACCTGCCGTTACCATGGTTGCTGCATGTATTAAAGCGGAAACGGGTGTAGGCCCTGCCATTGCATCCGGTAGCCATGTATATAATGGGATTTGTGCACTCTTTCCGGTAGCTCCAATAAAGAGAAATAGGGTTATCCAAAGTAGCGTTGAATCCCCTGAAGGTAACATTTTTGCTTTTTCAAAGACTGCAGAATACTCCAAAGTACCAAAGGTATGGTAGATGAGAAATATGCCAAGAAGAAATCCAAGGTCGCCAATGCGGTTCATAATGAAAGCCTTGCTGGCAGCGTTGTTGTAGGCGTTGTTTTTAAACCAAAAACCTATCAGCAAATAGGAGCAAAGACCTACGCCTTCCCAACCAATAAACATCACCACAAAATTGCTACCCATTACCAATAGCAACATGGAGAAGGTAAATAAATTTAAATAGCTGAAATACTTACCAAATCCATCATCTTCCTTCATATATCCTATTGAATATACATGGATTAGAAATCCGACTCCTGTTATAATCATCATCATCAATACAGAAAGTCTATCTACAAGAAAAGAAAATGGAATGCGGAGATTACCTGCCTCAATCCAAGTAAACAAAGAAACGGGTGATGAGGGTAGACTTCCTTGCAGGATTCCATTGAAGGCAATAACTGAAAGAATAAATGATGCCAACACGGTTCCACTGCCTATGATACCGGCAAGGTTTCGAGAAATTTTTTTGGCTCCTAATCCATTGATGATAAAGCCAAGGAAGGGAAGTAAAAGTATGAAAATAATGAGTTGATTCATATCTGAAATTCTGATTTTAAATGGTGTAACGAGAGAGGTGTTTTACCATTTTAATTTACTTAATTCTTTAATGTCAATGGAATGTATATTGCGATAAATCATGACAATAATAGCTAGTCCCACGGCCACTTCTGCAGCAGCAACCACCATGGAAAAGAATACAAAGACCTGTGCAGCTCCATCGGAGCGATAGGACGAAAAGGAAACCATCAATAAATTGGAAGCATTCAGCATCAGCTCTATGGACATAAATACTACAATGATATTTCTTCGTATTAATACCCCAATGATGCCAATGCAAAACAATAGCGAACTTAAAATCAGATAAAAGTTCGGTGGTATGATTTGCGTTATGGTTGAAATTCCGTTTTCCATATTTGTAGATCTTTATTTTATATCTTTTTTTCCCAACATTACCGCACCTACCATTGCTGCAAGGAATAAGATGGATGACAATTCAAAGGGTACCAGGAATTCTTTAAACAAAGTATTACCTAAATTTTTAACCAAACCGATATCATAAGCCTGCCCGGAGGCATAGAATGTGGTATCTTTTACAATACTTACTTGCTTAAAGGCACCAATGAGTGTAATCATCAGAATGCCTCCTGCAACGATTCCAGTAAGCCTAATGAGTATGGATTTATTTTGCTCTGCATCTGTATTTAGATTCAATAGCATGATGACAAATAAAAACAAAACCATGATGGCGCCTGCATAAACAATAATATTTACGACCGCTAAAAATTGTGCATTCATCAAAACATAGTGACCAGCAATAGCAAAAAAGGTCATGATAAGATAAAGTACACTGTGTATGGGGTTTTTGGCAATAACCACCATAAAGGCACTGATGACGGCTAGAAAACTTAGAAAATAAAATATAGATACCATAGGATTGTGCTAAAATGTTTTTTTCTGTCTTGCTGAAATATCAATTCTTTTTGTTGGATCCATGGGTTCAACCAAAATATCTTTTCCATAAACAAATGGTTTTCTTCCAAATTCTGACATCACAATTTTATCATCTCTTAGAAAAATAGCTTCTTTAGGGCAGGCATCTTCACATAGTCCGCAGAAAATACATCTGAGCATATCAATTTCATATCTTGCCGCATACTTTTCTTCCCGATATAAATTTTTTTCTGAAGGTTTACGTTCTGCAGCATCCATTGTGATTGCCTCAGCAGGGCAGGCGAGGGCGCATAAACCACATGCGGTGCATCTTTCCGCACCATTATCATCACGCTTCAGCACATGTTGTCCTCTCCAAACTTTGCTAAATTCTCTTTTTTGTTCGGGATACTTTACGGTGACTTTCTTTTTAAATAAATGTTTGATCGTAATTGCCATACCACCAACAATGGCAGGCAGATACATCCTCTCCCAAATATTCATTTTCTTCTTTTCTATAATTTGGGCTCTTGATGTTAGTGGTTCCATTTGATATATTCTTTGCTTATTGTCTTTTTTACTTCACTAGTAAAATAACCAAGCCAGTAATTAATAAATTTAAAATCGATAATGGTATTAATATTTTCCATCCCAGATTCATCAATTGATCATAGCGGAACCTAGGTATCGTCCATCTAACCCACATAAAGAAAAACATGAACAGGAATATTTTGATAAACAATGCTGCTACCCCGATCATGGCTATCAGATTATGTGGTAAGTTTAAACTTGAAATAAAGGGTAGATGATAGCCTCCAAAATACAAGGTAGACATCACAGCAGAGGCCACAAACATATTGATATATTCCGAAAACAAATAAAATCCTAGTTTCATGCTGCTATATTCTGTATGATATCCGCCTACCAATTCCGTTTCACATTCCGGCAAATCAAAAGGGGTGCGGTTGGTTTCAGCAAACACACAAATGATGAAAATTAAAAATCCCAGAGGTTGGTAAACAATATTCCAATGCGAGTTAGCCTGGCCCTCAACGATTTCTTTTAAGCTTAAGCTGCCGGTAACCAATAGAAGAGAAATGATGGCGAAACCCATGGCAATTTCATAACTGATCATTTGTGAGGATGCGCGAATGGCTCCCAATAAAGAAAATTTATTGTTCGATGCCCAGCCTCCGAACATGATGCCATAAACCCCCAAGGATACCACGCCAAAAACATAAAGAATACCGATGTTTAAATCGGTTACAACTAAGGGTAGGGATTTATTGCCAATTTCCAAGGTTGTTCCCCATGGAATTACGGCACTGGTCATGCAAGCGGTTATCATGGCAATGCATGGACCTAGGATAAATAATTTCTTATTGGCATCACCGGGAATTATTTCTTCTTTAAAAAACAACTTAACACCATCGGCAAGGGGTTGGAGCATTCCAAAAGGTCCTGCACGATTAGGGCCATGCCTGTCTTGCATAAACCCCGCTATTTTCCTTTCTGCAAGGGTTGCATACATGGCTATAAATAGTGAAATTCCAAAGATAATGGCGATGAGAATCAGTTTGTAAATTATGAATGCTATATCTAAAATCATATCATTTTGCCTTTATGTGTGTCAATATTACACCATGGTGTAATATTGACACACTTATGTTTATTTTTCCGCAGAATCTTTATTGCCATAAATCTCACGAGGTTGGCGGGAAGCAAGCTTTGCTTTAAAGGTATTTTCATAGTGATTTTGCGAAATCACAGAATGATTGCTAATGTGTCTTGGGCCTTCTATAGTCCAATCTTCAGTTTTTTTCTTCTCAAATCTACATTCGTTGCAAATAAATTCTTCTACTTCACCAAAGCTATTTTTTCTTCCCGTTACCCTTAAGATCTCATTTCCTTTCATCCATAATGCTACTTTTCCTGAGCATTTTGAGCAATTTCTATGGGCATCCATGGGCTTGCTAAACCATACCCTTTGCTTGAATCGGAACGTTTTATCTGTTAATGCGCCTACAGGGCATACATCTATCACATTACCGGAAAAATCATTCTCGATAACATTTTTTATATAAGTGCCAATTTCAGAGGCATCGCCCCGATTGAGCACACCATGAACTCTTTTATCGGTTATTTGATCTGCTGTATACACACATCGGTAACAGAGGATACAACGGGTCATATGCAACTGTATATGTTCGCCGATATCAATCTTTTCGAAGGTTCGCCTTTCCTCTTCGTATCTACTTTTTGAAAGGCCATGCGCATAGGTTAGATTTTGCAAATCACATTCCCCGGCCTGGTCACAAACTGGGCAATCCAAAGGATGATTTATCAAAAGAAATTCCACAACTGATTTTCTGGCATCCACCACTTCAGGGGAGGTCGAATTGAGTATTACCATGCCATCCTGAACCATGGTAGAGCAGGATGCAACCAGTTTGGGCATTGGACGGGGATCTTTCGCTGATCCCTGAGAAACCTTTACCAAACAGGTTCTGCATTTGCCTCCACTGCCTTTTAATTTTGAATAATAACACATGGCTGGTGGAACTACGTCACCACCAATTCTGCGAGCTGCATTTAATATCGTTGTGTTTTCTTCAACTTCAACTTCAATGCCATCTATTGTTACTTTAACCATTTTGTGAATTCCTTGTAGGTTGGAATTTGTTTTTTAAGCTCCTAGAATTGATTTTTCGCGGATGCCATAATTTCTTTTCATGCTTTCTTTTGGCTCTCTTATATGCCATTCAAATTCTTCTCTGAAATGCCTGATAGCACTTGCCACAGGCCATGCTGCTGCATCACCTAGCGGGCAAATCGTATTTCCTTCTATTTTTTTTGCCACTTCCACCAATAAATCAATATCCCTTTCATTGCCGTGACCATTTTCAATCCGATGCAATACTTTTTCCATCCATCCTGTGCCTTCTCTGCAAGGGCTGCATTGTCCACAAGATTCATGGTGATAAAATCTCGAAAAGTTCCATGTATTTCTTACGATACATGCATCTTCATCAAAAACGATAAAACCACCGGAACCCAGCATGCTTCCACTTGCAAATCCTCCATCAGAAAGTGATTCGTAGCTCATGAGGCGCGGTTCACCTTGTAAGGTTTTTAATATCAATTCTGCAGGAAGATTCGGAACCGAAGAGCCACCGGGAACAACAGCTTTTAATCGCTTGTTTTTCCATATGCCACCACAATATTCATCAGAGAAAATAAATTCTTCTACTGGTAGGCCCAATTCAATTTCATAAACCCCAGGTTTATTGATGTTGCCGCATGCTGAAATGAGTTTGGTACCTGTACTTTTTCCAATGCCTATTTGTGCATAAGCATCTCCACCATCATTGATAATTGGAACTACAGCTGAAATAGTTTCAACGTTGTTGACAACGGTAGGCGATCCATATAAACCTGAAATGGCGGGGAATGGAGGCTTCATCCTTGGATTTCCTCTTTTGCCTTCTAGTGATTCCAATAAAGCGGTTTCTTCACCACAGATGTAGGCACCACCTCCAGGTTGTACGTACAAGTCTAATGAATATGAAGTTCCTAAAATGTTTTTCCCTAAAAAGCCATTTGCATAGGCTTCAGATATTGCATTTTCGAGAATTTTAATAGGGGTTTTCATTTCACCTCTCACATAAATGTATGAAGTGTTTGCTCCCAAGGCATAGCTTGATAAAATCATGCCTTCAACCAAAAGATGCGGAATATGTTCGATGAGGTAGCGGTCTTTGAAGGTTCCAGGTTCACTTTCATCTGCATTGCATACCAAATATCTAGGCTTATCTGATTTTCTATCCAAGAAACTCCATTTCATCCCGGCAGGAAATCCCGCTCCACCTCTTCCTCTAAGACCAGATTTTTTTACTTCCTCTTGCACTTCATCAGGACTCATCGTTTTGAGGGCTTTTTCTAATGCCTCATAACCGTTTTTGCTCCTATACACCGCAAAATCTTTGATTCCCGGAACATCAATGTGCTTAAATAATAGTTTTTTGCCCATCCTGAATTTAATTGTTTCTGAAGGATTGAAGAACCGTTTCTATATTTTCTTCATTCAGATTTTCATAATATTTGTCACCAACTTGCATCATCGGAGCTGTACCGCAAGATGCAAGACATTCAACGGTCTTCAACGTGAATAATCCATCAGCGCTGGTTTCGCCTACTTTGATGCCCAATTTTTCCTCGATCTTGTCAAGAAGGTTTTCGGCACCACGCAAGCAGCAGGGCCCTGTTCTGCATACTTCTAGGACATATTTACCGGTAGGTTTTAAATTGAACATGGAATAAAAGGTAGCCACCTCATACACTTCAATCGGTTGAATGTTTAAAATGGTGGCAACATAATCCATTACTTCTGGACTAAGCCATCCGCCAAATTCAGCTTCAGCCATATGTAACAAGGGCAACAAGGCAGATTTTTCTTTTCCTTGGGGATATCTACTCAGAATTTCCTTGACCTTTTGTAAATTTTGTTCTGAAAATGATAGGTTTGATGATTCTTTCATGTCTTTTCTGTCTTATGCATCTAACTCTCCTGCAATCACATTTAAGCCGCTTAGGGTGACAATGGCATCTGATATTAAGCTACCCTTGATGATTTCGGGATATGCTTGATAATAGATAAAACAAGGTCTGCGGAAATGCAATCTGAATGGTGTTCTGCCACCATCACTCACCAAATAGAAACCCAATTCTCCATTTGCGCCTTCTACTGAATGATAAACCTCTCCTTTGGGAACATCTACTTCTCCCATGATAATTTTAAAGTGGTATATCAAGGCTTCCATATCATTATAAACTTCTTCTTTGGGCGGCAGCACAAATTCAGGTACATCTGCTTGATAAGAACCTTCGGGTAGATTTTCTAAGGCTTGTCCAATGATTTTAAGGCTTTCCCACATTTCTCTGTTTCTGACCATAAATCTGTCGTAAGCATCGCCATTGCTTCCTACGGGTATGCTGAAATCGAAATCTTGATAGGAAGAGTAAGGCTCCATGACCCGAACATCATAATCTACGCCGCATGCTCTTAAATTAGGTCCGGTAAAACCATAGTTTAAAGCACTTTCAGCTGATATTTTTCCAACATCAATCGTTCTATCCATGAAAATACGATTTCTGTTAAAAAGCTTCTCAAATTCAGAAAGTGTTTTCGGATATCTTTTTAAGAATTCTCTGATTTTACGAATGGCTATCGGGTTGATATCTCTTTCAAATCCGCCAACCCTTCCCATATTTGTGGTGAGTCTGGCACCGCAAATTTCCTCATATATTTCATAGATATTTTCTCTTTCCTGCATCAGATAAAGAAAACCGGAATAGGCTCCGGTATCAACTCCTAAAATGCTATTGCAAATCAAGTGATCTGAAATTCGGGCTAGCTCCATGATGATTACCCTCAGGTAATCAACTCTTTTTGGGGTTTGAATCCCGAATAGTTTTTCTACTGTGGTATGCCATCCCATATTGTTGATGGGGGAGGAGCAATAATTCAAGCGATCGGTTAAAGGCGTAATCTGGTAATAGGCCCGGTGTTCTGCAATTTTTTCAAAAGCACGGTGAATATACCCGATGGTTGTATCCGCTCCTACAATTCTTTCTCCATCTAATTCTAGAATATTCTGAAAAACACCATGTGTGGCCGGGTGTGTAGGTCCCAAATTCAGGGTTGTGGTTTCTCTTTCTATCGAGTCTTTATCAAGTTTGATATGCGACATAGTGTATGCTTTGTACCCTTTTTAAATTTTACCTTCCGAACATTTTATCATCCTTATCTAATCTGGTTTGGTCTTCCAACGGAAACTCTTTTCGCAATGGAAAATCAACCATGTCATCCATATTTAATATTCTTTTTAAGTTGGGATGACCTTCGAAAATAATTCCGAAAAAGTCGTACGTTTCACGCTCCATCCAATTGGCCGTTTTAAATATATCGGTTACGGTTGGAAATTTAGGATTTGATAAGGCTGTAAATGATTTTATTCTGATGCGCGTATTGGTGCGCATATTCTGCAAATGGTAAACCACGCCAAGCTCTGCATTAACCTGACTTGGATCATGTATTCCACATAAATCAGTTAAAAATTGAAAGCCCAAATGGGTTTCTTGATAAAGATATTGAAGCATATCTTTAATGATTTGTTTCTCAATATAAATGGTAAGCAAACCAAAGGGTTCTTCTGAAAAAAGAATTTCCGTGCCGAACTTTGATTTGAGTTTTTCTAATATTTCAGTATTGTTCAGCCGATTCATTTTATCACTTAATATCGTATGAGGCAAGCAATTGTTTATATTCTTCTGAATTTCTTCTTCTTAAAGATTCATTGTGTACAAGCTCTTGAATCTTCATAAAACCGTCCAAAATTTGTTCAGGTCTAGGCGGACAACCTGGAACATATACATCTACAGGTATTATTCTGTCGATACCTTGTAAAACACTATAGGTATCAAAAATTCCTCCGCTTGAAGCGCAAGCCCCAACCGCAATTACCCATCTGGGTTCTGCCATCTGCAGATATACTTGTTTGAGTACCGGTCCCATTTTTTTTGCAATGGTGCCCATTACCATCAATAAATCAGCTTGACGAGGTGAAAAACTAACCCTTTCAGCACCAAATCTAGCCATATCATAATGTGAGCCCATAGTGGCCATAAACTCAATTCCGCAGCAGGAAGTGGCAAAGGGAAGTGGCCAAATGGAGTTTTTTCGGGCCATGCCTATTACGCGGTCAAATTTAGTGGCAAAAAATCCGGGGCCCTCTAAACCATCAGGAGCTGTTTCCAACTTCAAGCCTGATATTGTATTTCCCGTTTCCATCATTTTTTTACAATTAACCAATGCTAAATCGTCGGCAAAGGTAATTTATTATTTCTAATTATAATCAAATTATTCCCATTCTAAAGCACCTTTTTTTAGGATATAATAGAAGCCCAAAAGTAAAAATGCTACAAACAATATCATTTCAATAAAACCCGTCATTCCCAAGCTTTTGAAATTGACAGCCCAAGGGTACATAAAGATTACCTCCACGTCAAAAAGCACAAAGAGGATGGCTACCAAAAAATATTTTACCGAATAGGGCTGTCGGGCATTGCCTGTAGGTTCAATTCCACATTCAAAGGGTTCTAGTTTGTCTTTACCCTTTCTTTTGGGTCCTACAAGATGCGTTATTAGCATAACGGCTATAACAAAGGCCAATGCAAGGCCAAATTGCAATAATATGGGTAAATAATCGCTAGGGGTACTGATGGATGCTATCATTTGATTCCAAGTTTTTTAAGAATGTCTTTTGCGTCTTTATTTTCAGGGTCGAGTTTTAATATTTTATCAAAAAAGGTTTTGGCTACGGTATTTTGATCGGCTTTGATCAGATAAACGCCCATATAATTATAGGCCTCTAAAAGGTCTTTTTTGTTTTTTTCGGATTCCGGTTCTGCCAACTCAATGAATTTTTCATAATAGGGTTTTGCTTTCCCTTCTTTTCCCTCTAGATCTATAGAAGTATTGGCTCTTGCCCTCCATAAATAGCCTATAGGAAGATTGGGTTTGATTTCTATGACCCTTAAAAAGGCGCTGTCTGCTTTATCAAATAGTTTATTGAAAAAATAGGCATTTCCCAAATAATAATAATCCAAAGCCGTAGGATTTTTAGCATTTTTAATTTTGTATTGATACTCTGATGCGGATTCTGTATATTTTTTGGTTTTAAGAAGTGCTGAGGCAATGTCTGAATGCAAATCCATTTTTGTGGAGTCCATACTTAATGCTTTTTTTAGCGCAAGTATGCCCAAAGAATCTTTGCCATTTTTAATTAATAATCTGCCGTAATATTCATAGTCTGTGAAAATAATTTTATTCGGATTTATCTTTTGAAAAAACCTTTCTGCAGACTTTAATCCTTGATCAAACTTTCCTTGTTCAAAGGAAGAATAGGCAAGTAATCGCATCATGGTTGCATTGCTTGAATCCATTTGATTTACTTCATTGATAGTCGATATCACCTGAGGATAATCTTTGGTCAAAAATAGAAAAGAAGCATATCTAGTTAAAGCGCTGACATTGCGGTCGGCCAAGGAGAGATATTTTTTATAAGATTCTGTTGCCTTATCGGTT
>Ga0114970_10002374_pt1 | contig 14072 bp, 11 predicted proteins | sample M_140205_XF_Meta_FD_87030 | JGI IMG/M metagenome (GOLD analysis project Ga0114970, IMG submission 87030) | Freshwater microbial communities from Lake Montjoie, Canada to study carbon cycling - M_140205_XF_MetaG | ecosystem: Environmental > Aquatic > Freshwater > Lake | place: Lake Montjoie... | reverse complement strand
TCCCTCGGTGGGCCTCCGGGGGCAGCAGCTTCCTTCCGGGGCCTCTCAGTAACCAACTGCCGGAGCTCTGCCGACGGCGCACGTCCGCCCCCCCGGAGCGCGATGACTTCGGGCATACAGCGAGAACCCGGATTCCCGGAAATACCAAACTGCTGCTGACATCCAGGCAAAGCCGGGGATCTCCCCGGTTGGCGCAGTGCTGAGCGAACGCTACAATATTGCTTGCGCAAACCTGCGCACCTCTGCAAGAAATAACCGCTGCCAAATGACCACCGTCGGCCTCCTCCAAACTCCTCTCAACGCCACCCACCGCGCTCACGGCGCAAAGATGGTGGATTTCGGAGGCTGGGACATGCCCGTTCAGTACTCCGGCCTTGTGGACGAGCACCACACCGTGCGCAAAGCGGTCGGGCTCTTCGATGTCAGCCACATGGGGGAGATTGAAATCCGCGGGCGTGAAGCGTTACGGGCTACCTCCTTCATCACGACGAATAACACCGCAGGGCTGAAAGACGGCCAGGTACATTACTCAGGCCTGCTCTACGACCATGGAGGCTTCGTCGATGACATTCTGGTGCATCGCGTGTCAGCGACGGACTTCTTTCTTTGCGTCAACGCCGGCAATCAGGAAAAGGACTTCGAGCATATTCGGGCTGCGGTGGCATCGTTCGACTGCGAAGCCGAATACGCCAGCCCGAAATACGCGCAGATCGCCATCCAGGGCCCGCTGGCGCTGGCTACGGCGCAACCCTTAACCGAGACGCTGCTGGCCCCGATCCGCTATTACTGGTTTGTGGACGGCACGTTCGCCGGAGTTCCCGCGCGGATCGCCCGTACGGGGTATACGGGTGAAGATGGTTTTGAAATCTACGTCGCTCCCGAGAACGCAGCCTCGGTGTGGGCTGCCATCATGGCCTCCGGTGCCCCGCACGGCATCAAGCCCTGCGGTCTGGGCGCTCGCAATACACTCCGCCTCGAAGCCGCCATGGCGCTGTACGGGCATGAGATCGGGGCGTCCATTTCGCCCCTCGAAGCCGGCCTGAACTGGATCGTCAAGTTCGACAAGGGCGACTTTATTGGTCGCGATGCGCTGCTTCGTCAAAGAGAGACCGGCCTGACGCGCAAGCTTGCTGGTTTCGAAATGAAGGGCCGCGGGATTGGTCGCGATGGCTACGAAGTGCATATCGAGGGGGCCCCGGTGGGTTGGGTTACCTCCGGCTCACCGTCGCCCACTCAGAATCGGAATATCGGCCTCTGCTACGTGCCCTCTGACCGGGCCGCTGTGGGGCAGAAAATTGAAGTCATCGTTCGCAATCAGCCAGTGGAAGCAGAACTGGTTCCCACACCTTTTTACAAGAGGCCCCAATGAACTATCCCGAAAGTTACTTCTACACCAAAGAGCACGAGTGGGTTTCCGTATCTGGTGAGATAGCCACGATCGGTATCACCGACCATGCCCAGCATGAACTTGGTGACATCGTTTATGTTGACCTCCCCAAGGCGGGGTCCCATGTGGATAAAGGGCGAACCTTTGGCAGTGTGGAATCGGTGAAAGCGGTGTCGGATATCTATTCGCCGGTGACAGGTGAAGTGGTGGAAGCGAATGAGATGCTGGCGGATAAGCCGCAGGAACTCAATGCCGATCCTCATGAAACCGCCTGGCTGATTAAGGTGAAGCTGGAAGGGGATAACGATCTTTCGGGTCTGATGAATGCAGCCGACTATAGTGCGTACGCGGGTGCTGAAGGCTAAGTTTTCAGTTGACTTAGTTGCATGACCAGGTTCATAATCCCGGCATGGAAGTGAATGTCCACGAAGCCAAGATGCATCTCTCCCGTCTGCTCGAAAGTGTCGAGCGAGGACAAGAAGTTGTGATTATGCGTTCCAATACTCCGATTGCAAGACTGGTACCCATAGCTGCGCCTGCACGAAGGGAACTTGGTTGGGCGCGAGGCGAATTCATTGTTCCGGAGGACTTCGATGCGCCACTCCCACCCGAGTTGCAAGATGCCTTCTACCGCTAAGGCTCTCATCGATACCCAATCTTTCTCTGGATGGCAACCGCTCCAGAGAAACTGTCGCCTGTCGCAAGGATTGCTTGTGAATCCTCGGAATTGATCCTCAGTGTGGCGAGTGTTTGGGAGATTGCGATCAAGCAGAAAATCGGAAAGCTCCCTCTGCCGACGGACATCCGTACTTTCCTTGATCGACTGATCGCAGCACAGTCAATTGAAGAGAATCTTTCCTGCATAACGGCCGATCCACAGATAGCGAACCTGGGTGCGAAACGAATCTGGTAGGCTTGCCTCGCTATTCATGGAGGTGGAAAACCTTACGAATCCACTCGACGGCCTGGCCGCCCTCGGGGTGACCAGCGTTGCGGCGGAGCTCAGAGATGGGGCCGTGTGCGATCTTGTTGACGATCGCCTTCGTCATGGTTTCAATCTGCTGTTGCTGTTCGGGCGTTAGCCCCGGCATACGACGCATAGTCCGAATGACTTCGGCGGCCCGAATGTCTTCCAGTTGCTCCTGGAGGCTGACGATGGTTGGTGTGACCGCTTCGAGGCGGATGCGGGCCAGTGTTCGGTCTACTTCCTCGCGAACAATGGCTTCAGCCCTTTCGGCCTTGCGGGCGCGCTCCTGGATGTTGGCGTTTACGACACCGGACAGATCATCCACGTCGTACAGGAAGACGCCGTCAATCTCGTTCACTCTTGGGTCGATATTGCGGGGGACTGCGATATCGATGAGGAACATGGGGCGGTTGCGGCGCAGGCTGATGACACGCTGCATGTCCTCGCGATTGAGGATGAAATGGGGGGCTCCGCTGGAGGCGATCACGATATCGACTTCCGGCAGGGCGGAGATGAATTTGTGGTACTCGACGGCCTTGCCGTCGAACATCCGGGCCAGTTCTTCGGCTCTATCCCAGGTTCGGTTTGTAACCAGAATTCGGCTGGCCCCCGACCGCCGCAGGTGTTTCGCGGCCAGTTCGCCCATCTTGCCCGACCCGATGATCATGACGGTCTGGCCCTTGAGCGAACCGAAAATCTTCCGCGCCAGTTCCACCGCCGCGTAGCTGACGGAGACGGCCATCTGGCCGATTCCGGTTTCAGTGCGGACACGCTTGGCCACATTGAAGGCACGTGTCACCACCATTTCCAGCAGACCACCGACAGTGCCTTCGGCGCGGGCTATCGCGTAGGCAGCCTTTAGCTGGCCGAGGATTTGCGGCTCGCCGACCACCATAGAATCGAGGCTGGCCGCCACTCGGAACAGGTGAGTAATTGCCTCGGTGGCTTCGTGTTTGTACACATGCTGCGCCAGGTCGGCAGCGGAGACATCAACAAAGCCCCATTCCGCGAGGAAACGGTCCACAATCGGGCCTGCGTCGGTGTTTTCGGGTACGGAGAGTGCGAATTCCACACGGTTGCAGGTGGATAGTACTACCGCTTCGGTGGCACCGCAACGCTGTAGTTCGCGGAGCGCGCGGGGGAGTTCCGCTTCAGGAATCGCGAACTTTTCACGCATTCCGACAGGGGCCGTTTTATGGCTCAGGCCGCTCAGCAGGAGTTTCAAGGCAGCAGCCTCTTCTGCAACTGCGCGTGCAGGACCCAGGTGACGGCGCAGCAGGCCAGGGCCGCAATGGAAAGAATAGCTGTTTTCCGTCCGCGCCAGCCTGCGGAAACGCGGAAGAAAACCAGGGCCAGGTAAACGGTCCAGGTGACGAATGAAATGGCGACACTGCCGTCCCCAATCCATCTGGTGCCCATTTCCACAAAGGCCCAGATCACGCCCAGCACCAGGCCGAGGGTGATGAAACCGAAGCCGGCCCCGAGCGAGTTCGAGATCAGTTCGTCGAGCGTTCCCAGCGGTGGCAGGATGCGCGCGTAGGCCGCCACCTTTCGCTGCTTAAGATGCTTTTCCTGCCAGAGATAAATGATGGACGCGGCAGCGGTGAACAGCAGAGCCGCATAGCCGATGAGCGTGGAAGCTACATGTACCACCAGGATACTGCTGCGCGCCGCCGGGTTCGACCAGGTAGAAACGGGACTCCGGAGGGCCCCTACCAGCGTCATTACGAAAACCAGGGGGAAGATAAAGACCGAAAGACTGGCTGCTTTGTAGCGCAGGTAGCTGGCGAAGAACGCGGCCGTAATGATGAAGGCACAGAACGACATGGTGTCGAAAATATCGTTGAGCGGCAGTTGGTTCAGGGCGACACTGTGCTCCACCAAAGAGACAAGGTGGAAGATGGCACCGAGGCCAAACGCTGTCAGCGCGACGCGGAAAAGCGCCTCGCGACGGCGCATGACGGTAATGACGGCATCGAGCAGCCCAAGCGAGTAGAGCCCGGCTGCAACCCGGAGCCAAAGAACACTGGAGTCGCCCATTTTGTTTTCTCCTCCAGTATAAGTGGCAGCGTATAAGTGCCAGAATGGAGTTTTACTCCCGATGCGCTTCTTTGTTCAAAATTTCGGATGCCGTGCCACCCAGGCTGATGGTGCGGCGCTCGAAGCGCAACTGGGGGCGAAGGGCCTTTCCGCTGCGGCGTCGCGAGATGCCGCCGATGTGGTGGTCCTGAACACCTGTACGGTAACAGCTGAGGCGGATAAGGATGCCCGTTCGGCGATTCGCCGGACGCATCGCGAGAATCCCAACGCCCGTATTCTGGTGACTGGTTGTTATGCCCAGCGGGCGCCGACCGAGCTGGCCGAGATGCCGGGGGTTGCCTGGGTGGTGGGCAATTCGCACAAGACGAGCATTGCCGACGTGGTTGCGGGCGAGCTGGAGTATCACTCGATCCTGACGGGTGACATCTTTGAAACCCGCGACATCCTGACGGCTCCGATAATGGAATCGACGGGCGACCGCACACGGCCGAACCTCAAGATTCAGGATGGATGCCACAACCGGTGCTCCTTCTGCGTGATCCCCTTCGTCCGGGGGAAGAGCCGGTACGTTGGGGCTGACCAGGTGGTGGAGCAGGTTCGGCAGCTCTCTTCTGGCGACAAGTCTGGGGGCTACAAGGAAGTGGTGCTGTCCGGTATCAATCTGGGCCGGTGGGGCAGGGAATCGGGCAGCGAGATGCGGCTTCCCGATTTGTTGCGGCGGATTCTCAACGAAACGGAGATTCCCCGCCTTCGGCTCAGTTCTGTGGAACCCATGGATTTCTCTGACGACCTGCTGGGGCTGATGGCGGAATCGCCCCGGATCGCGAACCACGTCCATGCGCCGCTGCAATCCGGGTCTGACAAGATTCTTCGCCTGATGCACCGTAAGTACCGGCCGCGCCACTACGCCGACCGTCTTGCCAAAGCCCGGGCTTTAATGCCTGATGCGGGAATCGGGGCGGACGTGATGACTGGCTTCCCGGGTGAGACGGACGCACTGTTCGAAGAATCGCGCCAGTTCATCGCGTCGATGCCCTATACATATCTCCACGTGTTTACCTATTCCGAACGCCCCGGAACTCCGGCGGCGACGATGCTTGGGTCGGTGCCTGTGCCGGTCCGCAAAGACAGGAACCGGATTCTCCGGGAACTGGCGGCAACCCGGAACGCTGCGTTTCGCGAATCGCTGCTGGGAACCGAAGTTTCTGCAGTCACCATGGAGCCTCTGGGAATTGCCCTGACGGAGAATTTCATTCAGGCGCAGCTGGACATGCCGTACACGCCAAATCGCCTGGTGACCCTGCGTCCGACAGCGTTAACACAGCATGGCGTGAGTGCCTCGATAGTCGCGGCGGCATAGTGGCCGTTGTGTGAAAACAGTGGCAGCTACGTGAAAACACAAGCGGGACGCTAAGCTGGTATTGTGAACGAGTCGCTTTACCTACCGGATTTTGTACTCGGACTCGGACTCGAAGCCAGTGCTCGCGGACTGCGGGTGATTCGTTTCGGCGCCAGGGTTCTTACCGACAGGCCGGGTCCGATGGTTCGGAATGCCGAACGCCAGATTCGCGAATATCTCGCCGGAGAACGTGCCGAATTTGACTTGCCGCTCGATATGGAGGGCAGCGATTTTCAGATTGAAGTCTGGCAGGCGTTGCGCAATATTCCATACGGCGAGACGCGCAGCTACCGGGATATCGCCCGAGCGGTGAATCGCCCGAAAGGCTTCCAGGCAATTGGCCAGGCGAATACCCGCAATCCCTTACCTCTCATCGTGCCCTGCCACCGCGTAATCGCCGTGGATGGTAGCATGGGTGGATATGGCGGGGGGCTGGAACGCAAACGCATCCTCCTGGAAACCGAGAATCGATATGCTCACCTCTTCCGAGAAACTGCAGCTTGAAGAACAGGGTTTTCTGGCCTTTCCCGGCTTCCTTTCACCGGAACAGGTAGCTGCCTTTAACGCGCGGGTGGAGGCGTTGTTCGCGCAGGAAGGCGACAGTGCCGGGAGTGAGTTCAGGACAGAGCCTGGTGCCCGCCGAATTGCCAACGCGGTGGACAAGGGCGAACTGTTCGAGGCAGTCATCCAGACTCCGGAAGTTTTGGAAGCGATCGCGGTCATACTGGGGCCCGACTTCAAACTGAGCAGTCTGAATATCCGTTCCGCCAATCCTCACAATGGCTGTGCACAGCCACTACACGTCGATTCCGGGGCTTTGCCGGATGAAAAAGGCAACTCGGTCTGCAATTCTGTCTGGATGCTGGACGACTTCACGGAGCACAACGGGGCGCTGCGGGTGGTCCCCGGGTCGCACAAGTGGTTCCGTATTCCCGAGGCCGGCGCAAAACCGGAAGGCGAGATGCTGGTGACGGGCAAGGCCGGGACCGTGGTGGTGATGAACGCCCACATGTGGCATGGTGGCAGCGAGAACTTTACCGACAGTCAGCGCCGGGCGATGCACGTCTACTACACGCGCGGGGATAAGCCGCAGCAGCAGTATCAGAAGCGCCTGGTGAGACCCGAAGTACAGCAGCGCATGAGCCCCGTTGGCCGCCGCCTGTTGGCACTGGACGATCCGCGCAACGATGAACTCTCCGCCACGGGCAGCGGAGCCTCCGGCTTCATGAAATAACGCTTGTTACCGTAAGGGCACATGCGGATCGTCCGAGGAGCGCCGGGTACAGGAAAGACTGCACTGGTCTTTCGCGAATTTAAGGCAGCCCTTGCCCGGGGTCGCGAACCCCGTATTGTGGTTCCGACCGCCACTCTGGTGCGTCACTTCCAGCATGAACTGGCTCGCGACGGCGTGATTTGCCGCCCGCGTTCAGTAATGTCCCTGGCCCGGTTTGTAGCTGAACTGGCCGGGGAGGACTGCAAGCTGGCTCCGCCGGCATTAACCCGGTCACTGGTTCGTGCCTCGCTGCAGCTTCTGGATCTTCCTGCCTTTGCCGAAGCGGCTAAAACCGACGGCATGGCGGCGGTGGTGGAAGAGACGATCACGCTGTTCGAGAACGCCGGGTGCAGTCCGGAACGGCTGGCCGCCCGGGCGCTGGCACCCCGTGCCAAGGCCTTTGCGCGGGTCTGGGCGGCTGTCGACAAGGATCTGCGGGCTGCCGGGTATTGCAGCCGGCTGGTGCAGTTCCGCACCGCGATTGCCCGCCCGCTACCGATGGACCTCTGGTTTGACGGCTTCCTGCATTTCAGCCAGCTGGAAGTTGAACTGCTGGAAGCGCTGGGGGATGTGGGGCGCGTGGTTCTGACGGCCTCTGCTGGCGGCGATGAAACGCTCTTCGATGAACGGACTGAGGGTGTTCCGCGGAGACCCCGGATGGTGGAAGTAGCGGCAGATTCGGTGGAGCGCGAGGCCGACGATATCGCCCGCCGCATTTTGGAACTGCAGGCTGCCGGGACTCCATTCCGTGAGATTGGAGTAGCTGTGCGCGACGCGGCAGTCTACGAACCCCTGCTGCAGGGCGTGTTCGAGCGCTTTGGCATCCCGGCACGCTTCTATTTTTCGAGACGCCTGACCGGGCACCCTGCGGCGACTTTTGTTGGGGGGCTGCTTGACTGCGCGCTGAAGGGCTGGGAGCATCGGGAGGCGCTGCGCGCTCTGCGGGCTGACCCGCGCTTTGGGCTGAGTGCGGCCTTCGATCGCTTCGAGTTTGAAGTGCAGCAACGCCTGCCGGATCGTGGCGCGAACGAGCTCTTGAAAATAGCGGCACTGGAGGGCATGGGCGACTATAAGAAGCGCCTGGCTGACTGCACTGCCATTCAGCACTGGCCGGAGGAAAGCCTGCGCCCGGCTGACTGGTCGCGTCGTGTCACCCAGCTGGCGGAGAAGCTCTTTCTGCCGGGGCGAATCCAGCCGGCTGCGTCATTTGCGGATGTGGATAACGCCCGGAGCCAGACGGCCGGCCTTCGGGCATTTATTGAAGCGGTGACGGAGGTAGCAGGGCTCTGGCCCGCCGAACGAGGTCTGATCACTCTGGCTGAGTTTTGGGCGGTAGCCCGGGCCGCAGTCCGCGAAGGCAGCTATCGGGTTCCCGACGACCGACGGGATGTGGTCCATGTCCTGAGTTCCTATGAAGCCCGGCAGTGGGATGTGAGCGCGCTGTTCGTTTGTGGCATGACGAATCGGGACTATCCCAAACGCAGTTCCCAGAATCTGCTGTTTCCCGACACCGAGATTGATGCTCTGCGGCGCGTTGGCATTCCCCTCCGGCGAACGTCGGAGCTGGAAGAAGATGAAGACAAGCTGTGGGCAGAACTCCGCTGCCGTGCGCGTAGTCTGTTGATTGCGACCTGGCCCCGCCATGATGCCGGCGGACGCACGGTGGAAGCGTCCAGATACCTTGCCGGACGCGATGAGCCTGGAACTGCGGCTATCTGTATTCCGGGTGGCGGCGAGCCGAATCGCCGGGGGGCTCGTGGCCGCATAGTGGATGAGCAATTGCTCACAGCCGTGGCTGCCGCACACACGCAGATGAGCGTGACGGCGGTGGAAGATCTGGCACAGTGCCGCTTTAAGTTCTTCGCGGGCCGGACGCTGGGCCTGCGGACGCCCCCGGATCGGCCAGAGGAGCGACTCCAGCCGAAGGTGACGGGGCTGATCATGCATGAAGCCCTGGAAGAGTGGCTGCAGTCGAATCGCCGGGCGGATTTCGTGGCGCTTTTTGACGAAGCCTTCGCAAAGGCGTGTCGCGAGAAGCACCTGCCGCCTGGCTTCCGCCTGGAGGTGGAACGAATCTTCCTGCGGGGCATTGCCGCGAAGGTGAGTACGACGGAGCAGTGGACGCCAATCGAGACGCAAGCGGAGGTTCCGTTCGAGTTGCCGCTGATGCCCGGCGTGGATATCAAGGGTCGGATGGACCGGATTGACCGCATGAATGACACCGACTGCGTGATTATCGACTACAAGAGTGGCAGGGCGAAGAGGGTGGAGAGCTTTATTCAGAACCGAGCGAAGTTACAGGGCCAGCTGTATGCGCTGGCGGCGCGGGAAAAGCTGGGGCTGCGGACTATCGCGATGATGTACGTGGCGGTTCGGGAAGACAAGCGGTTTGGCTGGGGGGCGGTACCGGGAGTCGAGCTGGAACTGCTGCCGATGCCGGAAGACTGGATTGAAGCTGCCCAGGCGATGGTGGTGAGCCGGGTAGAGGATTTGCTGGCCGGGCTGATTGAAGCCAGGCCAACGGAAGAGGCTGATTGCCGTTTTTGCGATTTCAGGGAAGCGTGTCACGTGAAGGAAGACAAACGGGAACTGGTGCGGGTTGCGGGAGCTGAGCTTGTCTGAATCCCGTTTGCCTCAAGCAAAGCCGCGTGAGTTTACTCCGGAACAACAGTCTGCCATCGAATACCGACGGCTGGACGCCTGTGTAGTGGCCGGGCCAGGGTCGGGGAAGACGACTGTACTGGTGGAGCGGTACAAGCGCCTGGTGGAGCGGGAGGGCATGAATCCGAACCAGATTCTGGCCATCACGTTTACCGAAAAAGCGGCAGCAAACATGAAGTCGCGGCTGGCGGCTGAGTTCCGCGGCGATGCCATCCGGCTGCGGGAGCTGGAGCGTGGCTGGGTTTCGACGATCCATGGTTTCTGCAATCGGCTGCTGCGGGAGAACGCGATTGCAGCCGGGCTCGATCCCAGGTTTGTGATGCTGGACGAGCGCCAGGCGGAGGATCTTCGGTCCGGCTGCATGAACAGTGCGCTGGACATAATCGTGGCAGAACGCCGTGAGGAAGCGCTGGGCCTGATCGATACGATTCAGGGGCCGATGTTCCTGGCCGGGCAACTGAAGAGCGTCTACGATGCGATTCTTGCGGCGGGACGCACGATTTCGCAGGTGCGCGTGGTGCCTTCCCCCCAGGCTGGGGGACCTGATGCGTCAGGCCTGGCGGATATTCTGTTGGCGATTGTCAGTCAGTGGACGGACGCGATGACGAATACTCCCACTCGCCGTGAACAGAAGGGCGATTTGCAGGAGTGGGCCTTGCGCCTCGAGGCGGCGAGGGCGGCACCGTTCGACGTCGTTCAGGCTTTGCTCGATGCCTGCCCTCTAAATCTTGGCCGGGTTCATCCGGATGCAAAGGAGCCGTTGCGTTCGTTCCGGGAGGCGGTGGAATTGTACGAATCCGCCGCTGTGGATGCGCATACGGCACCATCACGCGCGCTGGTGTTCGATGTGCTCGAACACTTCGACGAACTCTACCGTCGTCGCAAGACGGAAATGAGCGCTCTGGATTTTAATGATCTGGAGCGGCGGGGGATCCAGTTGCTTCGGGAGAATACTGACGTTCGTAAACGGGTTCGGGAACAGTTCCGGCAGATCATGCTGGATGAGTATCAGGACATCAACGAACAGCAGGCCGACCTGGTGGCGCTGTTGCGGGACGAGGATAAGTTTTTTGCGGTGGGTGATCCGAACCAGTCTATTTATGGGTTCCGCCACGCTCGCCCGGAGATTTTTCGCAAGTATCGTGACGAGGTCGCGGAGACGGCCCGGCACTCGGTGGAAATTCTGCAGAACTTCCGCAGCCGAAAGGCAATTCTGCAAACGGTGGAGGCGCTGCTGAATGCAGCGAACGGCATTGATGAGCGGGAGCTGTTGCCGCAGCGCGTGTTTCACGAGAAGGTGGAGCCTGCGGTAGAAATTCTGAGAATCCTCGCGACCGACAAAGATGAGGCTCCGGAGCGGGAAGCCCGCTGGCTTGCGTATCGAATTCTGGAGATGCGCAACAGCCTTGTGCTTACCGCGAAGGCAGGCACGCGCCTGGCGGAGTTTCGCGATATGGCGATTCTGTGCCGCGTAGGGGATGCGATGCAGCCGATTCTGGATGCGCTGGACGATGCAGGCATCCCCTATGTCTGTGGCCGGCGGCAGTCGTTCCTGGCTCAGCGGGAAGGTCTGGATATTCGCGCTGCCCTGCATACCATTGCGAACCCTCGGGACGAAGTGTCACTGGCGACAGTTCTGCGGTCGCAGTTGGTCGGGCTGAGTGACGAGGCTTTGTTGCGGCTGAAACTACAGGGGCGGTCGCTGGTGTCGGGGCTGAATTCGGTGGGTTTTGACGCCGCGCTCCTGGCTGGATTTGCCCTGGACGATGCCGCTAAACTGGGTTCGTTCCTGCGGAATCTGAAGCGGTGGCGTATGGCGCAGGCGGTGGTTTCGCTGGATGTGCTGATCTCGCGGGTTCTGACGGAGTCGGGTTTCCGTTGGCAGCCTGGTACCGTGAAGGGCGATAACGTGGAGGAGTTTCTGCGTTTGGCGCGGGGTCGGGATACGGGCCGGTCGCTGGCTGAGTTTCTGATTGATCTGGAAAGCGTGGAAGACGCGGCCAGCAAGGAAGCGGAGCTTTCGGACGAGGATCAGGGCAACCGTGTTCAGGTGATGACCACGCACGCGGCCAAGGGCCTGGAGTTTCCGGTGACGATCATTGCTGCTATGGAGCGGGAAGGTCGCAAAGGTGCGCCGACGGTGTCTTACACGCCGGAATACGGTCTGGGGATTCGCTGGAAGGACCCGAAGGCTAAAGCGCGGGACGGCTTTAAAGATACCTGGGCGAAAGCTAATGCTGACCGGCTGAAGGCCCGCGAAGAGGAAGAAGGGAATCGCCTGCTTTATGTTGCCATGACCAGGGCGGAGGAGCATCTGATTCTTTCGTATTCGTTGACGGGCAAGTCAGCGGGGGCATGGGCGAAGAGGGTGGATGAATACTTCCAGTTGAAGGGACAGCCGGCGTCAGAGGAGACAATGATCACCCGTGTAGCGGACTCTTTTGTGACGGTCCGGATTGCGGCGGCGGACCCACCTGTGATGAAGCTGGAGCGGGCAGAATCGGTCGATGCAGTTGCTGTGATGGCGAGGCCGGCGGTTTCGGGACAGCACGACTCCACCGCCAACGTGACGTCACTGGTCGCGTTTGGGATTTGTCCCCGCCGGTATTATCTGCAGCGCTATCTGGGCTGGAGCAGTGGCCGGGCACGGCGTTTTGATCCGGAAGACCTGCCTGAAGCTGAGGATGAAGCGGCGGATCCGTCGGCTGCGGAACTGGGGACGATGGTGCACGGAGTTCTGGCCGGTTTGCCTGGGCCATTCCCCCCCCGTGCCATGGAATTGGCGGAGGTTTTCACCAGCAGTGAACTGGGCCAACGGGCAGCCCGGGCCGGGAAGGTGGAGCGCGAGTGGGATTTCATCATCGAGGTGGAAGGCACGCTGGTTCGGGGAACGGTCGATCTCTGGTTTCGCGATGAGCAGGGGCAGGTGATCGTCGATTACAAGACGGATGATGTTTCGCCCGAGGGCGCTCGGGGCAAGGCTCAGGAGTATGCGCCGCAGCTGGCGCTCTACGCGATTGCGCTGGGGCAGGCGAGGGCGTACCTCCATTTCCTCCGCCCGAACGTGGTGGTGGAGGTGTCGGTGGGTGAGTCGGCACAAGCTGCGGTGCGTGGTCTGATACGCGAACTGGGAGAGGCGCAGAATTCGCTGCAGTTTGAAATGAGGGTCGCCGACCACTGCCGGACGTGCAGCTTCTACAAAGGCATGTGCCCGGCGGAAGCCGCTTCAGGCGTTGACGAGGTAGAAGGTTCGGTCGGTCCCGAATGAAGCGGGCATGCCCATGTCGCGGGCCGCGTAGAGCGTAAGGTCTTTGAAGCCGGCTTCTTCCAGCGAGGCCACCACGTCGGCTCGGTCATGGCAATGCTGCTGAACGGTGAAGTCGCGTCGCGTCCATGCGGGCGGGTGCTCCATTACGGTCACGTCGCAGGTTGCGGTGCCTGTCGATTCCTCAAAGTCCATGCGAATCCCGCAGACCAGGTCGTCCGCTACGATGGCGTGGGTTGTGTTCCAGTTGCGGCGATAGGTGGCCGGGCCCACCAGGTCGAACAGAAAAGGAGCTTTGGACTTCAGGTGGCGGCGCACGGCGCGAAACGCCTGGGTGAGCCCCTCCGTATCGGGAATGTGGTTCAGGCTTTCGAAGACGCAGAAGGCTGCGTGAAACCTCTGGTTCAGGTTGAAGTCCCGAACGTCAGCCGTTGTGAACTTCCCACCTTTGGCGTTGCGCTTCGCGTGGCGAATCATCTGCGATGAGGCATCGATACCGGAGACAGTGTAGCCCTGCTCCAGAAGATCCTTCGAGAAGTGGCCGGTGCCACAACAAACATCGAGGATCGTGCTGCCTGGTTTGACCCGGGAAAGCAGGAGTCTTTCGACTACGGGCAGCGCACAACTGCGGTATTCTGTGCCCCAAAAGCGGTTGTAGAGGTCAGCAAAAGGGTCGTATTCGCGATTGCGGCGGACTCGCGGAGTCCTTTGATCGGGCAAAGCACTATTATGGACCCTTTATGATGGAGTCATCCATGTCCCAAACGATGACGGTCCCGGGGACCGGGGTTTCTCAGCGCAATGAAAATGCACAGGTACCTCTCTACAGTGTGGTGCTGCTTGATGACGATGATCATTCGTACGACTACGTGATCGAAATGCTGCAGAAGCTCTTCATTTTCTCGGCTGAGCAGGCGCTGCGAAATGCCCAGGAAGTGGATGCGATGGGCCGCACGATTCTGATTACGTGTGAACTGCCGGAGGCCGAGTTTGGGCGCGATCAGATCCACGCTTATGGGCGGGACTGGCGTATGGATCGGTCAAAAGGTTCCATGTCGGCGATTGTGGAACCGGTCGGTT
>Ga0114970_10002371_pt1 | contig 14082 bp, 14 predicted proteins | sample M_140205_XF_Meta_FD_87030 | JGI IMG/M metagenome (GOLD analysis project Ga0114970, IMG submission 87030) | Freshwater microbial communities from Lake Montjoie, Canada to study carbon cycling - M_140205_XF_MetaG | ecosystem: Environmental > Aquatic > Freshwater > Lake | place: Lake Montjoie... | reverse complement strand
TTTAGCAGGAATTGCACATAAGCAACTATTTGTATCGCCTAATATTAAAAATGCATCCGGACATAATTCCTCTAATAATGGATCAATTTTAATTAAAATATTTCCTACCGTCTCAGTAGCTGTTTTGCCAGCAGCATTTAAAAAATAATCAGGCTTCCGAATTCCTAAATCATCAAAGAAGATTTGATTTAACTCATAATCATAGTTTTGACCAGTATGAACAATAATATGTTCAATTACTTTTGAATTATCTAAAGCATTCAAGACTCTGGATAATCTAATAATTTCAGGTCTTGTACCAACTACAGTTATTATTTTTAATTTATTCATAATTATACTATTTCAAAATATGTATCTGGGTCGATAGCATCAAATGGTTCATCAATCCAGAAAATGGTGTAAAGCGTGTCCTCTCCAATATTTTTAATATTATGAGTATACCATATTGGCATATCAACATAAGCAGGATTATCTCCATCTAAAAAAAAATTATAAATTTCGCCAGTACCAACTCGTCTTAACTGGATTAACGCCTTTCCTTTGATAACAGCAAACCTTTCTATTTTTCTAGTATGAAAATGATTGCCTCTAGTAATTCCAGAAAAAGATGTGGAAAATGAGGTTTGACCAGATATTCCCTGGCGTGCAATTTCTACAAATCCTCCCCGTATGTCTGAATGTTGCACAAATTTCTTTGGAAAATAATTAGCAATATCAATGTAAGAACGATAAGTATTGAAAAGTTGTTGCTCAAATAAATTGTGTAAAACTGGAATCTCCCCCTTATCTTGGTATACCAATCTAAAGTTTTGAAATAAAGTTATTAATTTAGATACTGTAGCTTCTGCCCTACTTGAAATTAACCATTCATGTGAATTATCATTTATACGTATTAATTTAATGATTTCTTCAACTAATTCTCCAACATAAATTAACCTTAGATTTGTATCTACATCAATTTTAGGTGTTATGCCGCTAGATATTTGATGACAAAAAGTAGCGATTACAGAATTATAGTAGGGATGCCCAAAGGGACCGAAAACATTCGGAATAATCAAACCAGTTAACCTGCCACCATTATGATTAGCCCATTTAGAAAGTAACAATCTGCCATCCTTTTTAGATTTCCCATAAAAATTTTCCTGATCTTCTTGGGTAGAAGATGAAATAATTAAATGGGGCTTACTTGCAGTTCTTTCTAATGAGGCGACAAGGTTTTCAACTAATGAAGTGTTTATTTTATAAATTAATTCAGGATCATTATGGCGATTTAAAGCAGCTAAATGAATAATCACATCGCAAGAAGCAACAAAAGCATCCAATTTGTCATTGTCATTAAAATAAATTCTATCAAATTCAATTAATATAAAATCCTCTTTGTGTAATGCCAAAGTTTGATATAAATGATATCCTACAAAACCTTTGCTCCCAGTAATCCCTACCTTAATCATTATATATCATATTTATTTTATTAAGTATATCAAACAGCTTCTTTTTTAAACTATAAAGTCATCTACTTCCTCCATAAACAACTCTTTTCTAACAAGTGCTAATTTCGAAATAAGATTTTTTACCCCATCCACATTCAATCTTTCAGTATTATGTGAATTGTAATCCTCAATTTCTGTTATATTTTTCTCTCCTTCTGAAAAGTACATCGAATAATTTAAATCTCGATTGTCAGCGGGTATTCGATAGAAGTCACCCATATCCTCAGCTTTAATCATCTCTTCTCTTGTGCAAAGCGTTTCATACAATTTTTCACCATGTCGTGTGCCTATAATATTAATTGCACTATCAACTTTGGCTAAATCTTTTATAGCATATGCTAGGTCTCCAATAGTTGCTGCAGGCGCTTTATTAACAAATAAATCACCTTGATTACCATTCTCAAAAGCAAATAAAACCAAATCAACCGCATCGTTTAAACTCATTAAAAAACGAGTCATATTTGGATCAGTGATTGTTAAGGGCAACCCATTCTTTAATTGATTTATAAACAACGGTATCACTGAACCTCTTGACCCCATAACATTTCCATAACGCGTCAAACAAACAGTAGTATTTTGAAGATTCCTTGACTCAGCAATAGCTACTTTTTCCATCATTGCTTTAGAAATACCCATTGCATTTATTGGATATGCAGCTTTGTCTGTACTTAAACATATCACTTTTTTTACACCATTAACATCTGCTGCACGTATAACGTTTTGCGTTCCCTCTACATTGGTTTTAACGGCCTGCATTGGGAAAAACTCACAAGATGGCACTTGTTTTAATGCTGCAGCATGAAAAATATAATCAACCCCACGAGTTGCTGGTTTAATACTTTCATAATCTCTTACATCACCAATTAAAAATTTTAACTTAGAATTCTTTAATTGATTACGCATATCATCTTGTTTTTTCTCATCACGAGAAAAAATTCGAATTTCTTTAAAATGGTCAGTAGCTAAAAAACGTTGCAAGACAGCATTACCAAATGAACCTGTGCCTCCTGTAATTAGAAGGATTTTATTTTGTATTTCCACTAGTTATTAATTTTAAAGATTTTATTTTTTTCTAATTGATTAGGGTAATTGATCAAAACAGCTTTATAAGGCCCCTTAAAAACAAACAAACTTCCGGCTGCAACTCCGATAACGCCATGTCTATCAATTACTTCTGCCATATCAGAAAGCTTACCTGCTCCTCCTAAAACAGTTAAAGGAACAGAAATCGTTTCAGCTATTTTATCAATCAAATTCAAATCATAGCCTGTCATTAGTCCATCCTGATCAATTGAGTTTATAATAATTTCACCAGCTCCTAATTTTTCCAATTCTATAGCAAATTTAATAGGATTAATTCCAGTGAATTTCTTTCCATTATGGATACATATTTCATACCCACCTAATAACTTCTTTTTTATATCTAAAACAACGATAACACTCTGTGAACCTACTCTATTTGCTATTTGAGTCACCAATTTTGGGTTTTTTACGACTGCACTACTCAAGGCGATTTTTTCTACCCCTAACCCAAATATTTTCTGAGCTTGCTCAACAGTTTTGACACCTCCACCATAACATATAGGCATTCTTGATTGATTGGCTAATTTTTCGATTAAAACATAATCAGGCTCTTTGTTAAGGACTGTTGCATCTATATCAAAAAAGGCTAATTCATCAACTTCTTTTTCATTAAAAATTCTTACAGCATTAATCGGATCTCCAACATATTTGGGAGATTTAAAATTTACTGTTTTTACTAAGCCCTTGTTATGAAGCAGTAAACTTGGTATAATCCTAGGACGTAACATTATCAGAGATTTGCAAAATTTTTTAATAATTTTTCACCGTATTGATGACTTTTCTCCGGATGAAATTGAATTCCATAAATATTATCACGATTAACAGCAGAAGAAAATGATATTCCATAATTAGAAATAGCTATACTTTCTGTCTCGTTTTTGCATTTAAAATAAAAAGTATGCAAAAAATAAAATATTGCTTCTTTTTCTAATCCAATAAATAATGGGTTATTATTAACTGGAGTCACATCATTCCAACCCATATGTGGAAGTTTAGTGCGTTGCTGAATAAAGCTTTCATCAAATTTCAAAATCTCTGAATCGATCCACTTCAAACCTTCTAGTTTACCTTCATCACTTCTATTACCCATCATCTGCATTCCTACACAGATTCCTATAACTGGAACTTTTTTCTTAAGCACTAATTCATCTAATTTCTCACGCATGCCTGAATCATTCAACTGATTCATAGCATAATCAAATGATCCAACTCCTGGCAAAATCAATTTTTCGGCATCAGCTAAATCTTGGCTAGTTTTCGCAATTTTAGTTGGAATATCTAATCTTTTATAAACATTTTGAAATGCAAAAATATTCCCAACGCCATAATCTATTATTGTAATCATCTAAAGAGACGTTTTTCAAGTCCAAGTTTCTGCATTATTCGAGCACCAATACCTATCAATTTTATTTTATTCTTATAATTATGAAAAGTTTTATTCTCGTGATAAAAAATTTTCTGCAACTCTACCCTTGTTAAATCTAGTTTATCTGCAATATAATCAAATTCTTTTTCTAAATACTCTTGTGATAGCTCGGATTTAGAGATTCTATCTAGAGCTTCATCTCGAGTCATTTGTCCGGTCAAAATTAAGCTAGAAAAATGAGCTCGCCTTTTGTCGAAACCAAACTTACGTGGTAGCCAATAATCTTCATAAAATCTCGTAAAACGCGATTCATGATGTTTGTGTTGAAAAGGTTCCCAGCCAAATTTTTCAATTAATAATTTTTCGGCATCAACTTTGACATAGGGTACTAGATTTAATGGTTTAAAAACTTGCATGCCTAAAATATATCTATAGTATAATTTATAGGAGAGTATATCTACTAAAGGAAAGGTTTTTAATGGTTTTTTTCCAAATTTAGAATGAATATCTTTTACCAATATGGTGTCAATACCAGGGAACCCGCCCCATTGTTCCGGTTCTCTACAGCACTCTGTAGAGAAGTTACCTCCAGTTAATACATATTTGATTTTGTTCTTTCGAGCAAATTTATAAAGTGCTGAGCAGAAAGCGTAATCTTGGGGAAGATCATGGTCAGCAATCTGTGACTTTAAAAAAGCTACTTGCAAGTCCTTCATTTCCTCCCAATTAATAACTTCAGTAAATAAATCCAACCCTAAACCATTACACAGTTTTTCAATATTTCCTACAGCTTTATCTGTATTCCATCCTGCATCTACATGAAATAATAGTGGCCTAAGTCCCATAATTTGTTTAGCTATATAGGCAACATAAGAACTATCTAAACCTCCACTCAATCCTATGATACAATCGAAATTCTTACCCTTTCCTTCTAATTTGATTTTTTTTGCAATTTTCATTAACTCATTATAACCTCTTTCATCAGTATGCCAATTCGGCAGAATAACTTCATTAAAATTTGTGTAATAATCACTATAACCATTTTCATTAAATATAATATTTGGATCAGAAGTATCCATTATTGTTTTCTTACAAATCTTATAACTAGATTCCATTAATACTATTTTTTAGTTTATTTTAACAATGTATTCGTGAGAAAGGAAAAAGTTTCATTAGAACAACGTGCCCATGTATATTTATCAGCTTGGGATATAGCATTTTTAGAAAGTTGTAGTCGTAAATTGAAATTAAATAATAATTTTTTGATTGCTTGTACAATTTCATTTGGGTCTTCTGGGTTAAAATAAACTCCACCATCCTTAAGAACCTCTGGCATAGGTCCACGATTTGAACTTGCAATTGGCATACCAGCTGCCATTCCTTCAAGTAAAGTTATAGGCATATTCTCACAACCAGAAGCAAAAATATAAATATCAGAATTACGTATATACTCTGGCAATTCAAATTGTGGCAGAAACTCAACTTGTTTAATATATTTTCTTTGTGGATCTGATAATTGAAGTTGTGTTTCAAGCAATTTCTGCGCTTTCCCATTCCCTCCTCCCACAAGATCTAGTTCAATATTAAATCCATTTTGGCGTAATATTTCTATTGCTTTTACTACATGCCATTGATGTTTGTAAAAAGCGGTATTAGAGACGTACAAACATTTAATTGGATTAATCAAATTAAATGTAACATCATTATTTATTAATTTGAATTCAGTACCTACACCATGTGGTATTACTGTTTTATTAGTTAGTGTACCACAATAACCTTGGATTACCTTAGCCGCATAATTTGTTAAAAAAATTACTCCTTTTGCACGCTTAAATGCAGCATTTTGTACCCATAAAATAATTAGAATCCTAAGCCTTTCCTTACTAAAACCAAATAATTTCATCACTCCCGGTTCATATGACAACATATCTTGACTCAAAACTATTTGATTTTTATATCTACAAAATGTTGAAGCATCTAATGTAAACAGAATATTACATTTGAACTTACTAACTTCATATTTTAATATATAAGCTTGCCAAAAAATTTGAAATACAATACTTTTTTGCAAGAAGGATGGGTTATGCTTAATCAACCAAGGTTGATTAGGAATAAAATCTAATAATTTTTTATGTGACCATAAATGAATTTCACTTATGTCAAACTTTGCAGGATTTAGTTCATTTAATATTCCATAGATATGCGCATATGCACCACCTGAGCGACAGCGTGATGCATCAATAGCAATTTTAGTTCCCATTCTTATTTAAACTATTCTATTTAGATTGATTAAAAATAATACCTAATATGAGTCATGCAATTTAGATATTTTTTATAGTATTTGATTTTATTCTTTTATTGGTTGCATACATCCCAAAAAGAAAAGCCAAAATAAATCCGCCATGACTTTCTTTAAATGTTTCGTGAAATAAACCATATATAAATACTCCAATTAAGCCCCAAAATATTCCAGGATGTGGTTTATAAAGATAGATACTTACTTTTACTAACATATATATGTATATTAAAAAACCAATAATGCCAGTTCTAAAAAGTAAGTCCGTGTATTGATTATGGGAAGAGCCAGAATGATCTTCGAATAAAATCCAAACACCTAAAAAGCCAGAACCAGTTAATGGATTTTGTAAAACAAATTGTGTGATTAATTTTAAAATATAAATTCTATATCCTTCAGATCCATCTTGATTGCCTAGGTCCATTTCTTCAACACCCCCCTTAGCAAAAAAAATAAATAATCTAGAATTAAAAAAATTGAGAATTTCTGGGAAAACTATAAAAAAGATTATTGCAGCAATTATAATAAATAGTAGAAAATACAAAAAATTTAGTAGCTTTTGTATTTTTTTTTGTTTAAATAAGTAAATAATTGTTTTTAAAACAAAAATTAGTGCGCTCGCAATCATTGCAACTAAGCCACTTCTTGAAAATGTCAATAAAATACCAATAAAAATTATAAATAAACAAGTGTATTTTAGCAATAATTTAAAAAATCTGTTCTCTTGTTCAAATAATAATATCCAAAAAGATAATACATACACAAATCCATATCTTTGGGATCCTACAGCATCCTTTGCGGCAGAACCAAGGTTAGATCCGCCTAGTTGAATATATGTAAAAATTGTATTTAATGATAAAAAAACGGAAATTAATATCAATGCAAATTTAAAAGAATTTATCATTTCAGCATCTAAATCAACGAAACAATATGAGAATATAGATAAAAATAGTATTAAACTAACACCCCTTCTTATAAAAAAATCCAAATACCAAAATTGATAAAAAGATGCAACTAGGAAAATTAATAAATAAATAAAAATATATTTATTAAAAAAAACAGACGTTTTGAAAAATTTATTTTTTAAAACTAAGAGAAATGGAAAAAAGACAAATGTGTAATTGCCACTTAAGCCATCACCTCCGATAGAAAATGATAATTTATATAAAAAAACTAAAAACAATGAAACATATAAAAAAGAAATATTATATTTTATATATTTAAAATTTGACATTGATAATTTTTATTGATAAATTAAAAAAGTAAATGGTGGCTTTGAAATTAATGTCATTTTGATAAAGAAGAATATTAGAAAAAATAATAACTTATGCCATATTATTGCTCCGTAAAAAAGTTGTCCATTTTGGAAGATTAGGATCTAAATCAAAAAAGGCATTTTTTTTATTACATACTTTTTCAGGATTATTTAGATTATTAAATAGTTCATTAATATTTGTTACAAAATTTATATTCTTAATTCTAAACAAACTATTAATATTAAGGTTTTCTAATGTGCCTGTAATTATAAGTGGCAGACCAATATAATATGCTTCTAATGAAACTGATGTTGAGTTTGAAGTAAATACCACGTCAGAAGAATTCCATAAAGTAGAAAGTGGGTTCTCTGTTATTAGGTATGGAATTGAAAACTTTACCTCTTCTAAAATTTTCTTAACAGAAACGGATGGATGCGGCTTTATAATTATTTTAGAGTAAGAACTAAGCCCACCTATTTTATCAGCGCCAATAAGAAGATTTAATTGAAATTTTGTTTCTTGAAGTAGAGAACCTGTAACAACTAATAAAATTCTATTATTGATTGGAAGGTTATCCCTTATATCATAGGAAAATGCACTTAGTGAATTAATATATCTTAATGCTTCTACATTGACAAGTCTATCCTCTGACCAACCAGCTAAGACCATTGCTTTTCGGGTATTTTCGCTTGGTACTGCAATAAAATCTGGGCAGGGCCTAGCATAACTACTCAATGATAGTTCATTTGTATGACCAGGAAACCCTTTAAGATTAAAAAAAGCACAACAAGCTGGCGTATGCAATACTCCAACAAAATTTGCCTTTTTAAACACCTGTTTCAGAGATAGCAGGCTTTGTTCCCAAGGTTGATTTTCCCAAAGATATATAATAAGATTAGTATCAGAAGGCAGTCGATTACTTAGTTCCTGAAAGGAAGAAGAATGCAAGCAATTAATAATGGCATTTTCACCTCGAAAGGATTCCCACCAATCATTCTCTAAAATTTTGAAAAAATTTAAATTCGAATCACTAAATGAAAATTTCTTTTGAATTGATTTTAAAAAAAAACTCTTAAAATATAGCTTAAAGTACTCTCTAAGTGCCTTAACTAAGGACTTTGCATTAATATTATCTTCTAATAATAGATAACGTTGACGACTATTTGTATCACTATTATTTAAACGAGTTTGAAATTGAATAGACTCCTTGTATGTAAATTGTTGTAAATTTTCATAAATCCAAATCCAATTTATTGAAATATTTTCTCTCTTAAGTAAGTTATGAAATGGGCCCCAATAATTTGAATGAAATTCACCTAATTGTGCCTTACTTAAATCAATTCCAGGAAAATATGATACTATTGTGCAAAAGGCTTTAGGATTAGGCCTGATTCTTTTTGAATTAATTAGTTTAGTTAGGCAAAAATTAAGCAGATAGCAACAAGATTGCAGCAACTTAGGCAAACGCCTGTAAAGTAATTTAAAATTTAATTTATAGGAATTATTTTTTGCAGATTTTTCCCACCTAAATTGATGGCCTAGCTTATTTAACCATAAATTTAATACTTTAGCGATTTTTTTATCATTGCCTTTATATATTAATGACTCAAAATTGTCTTCTAGATAAATTTTTTCTAGTACCCTTAATTTTAATACATCATATATACTTTTACTTTTATAAGGAGACTTGTCAGCTATAAGTGTTTGCCACCAATATGAACCTCCATTTAATATTTCAGTGCTCAGAAACGCTAATAAAGTCGTAAAATTTCCTGATATTTTATCAATAGCAAAACTAGAACTCCATTCCAAATATTCTGTTCTTAACTCTTCTGCTCGCTGTTCAAGAATACTTGGAATACTCATAGTACCTGTATGTGTATTATACGAGTCCCATAAAAATTTATTTTCATTTACATCTTTAACGCTGGCAAGATTATCATGCGAAATTAAGTATAATATTTTCATGCAAGACGGCCACCATTATTTCGTAAAATCTTCGAAATAAGTTTTTCGGCTTGTTTTAAGTCTTCTTCACAATCTACACTCTTAACTGGTGCGGTACATTCTAACATACGTACTTTAAGGCCATTCTCTACAAAACGTAGCATATCAACGGATTCGATTTCTTCATAATAAGCATTAGGAAGTTCGACAAACTTCTCGAGAGAACTTGCCCACATAGGCATAACACAAATTTCTACTCTGCATTGAAATTTTTTATCTCCTAGCCAAATAGCTGGCAATGCGTTTCTTGAAAAATACATCGCATTAGATTCATTGTCTAATACGACTTTTACTTCATTTTGATCAGTTTCGGATTCGGTATAACTCATCCACTTATATAAATTCACACATGAAACATGATTATTTTTTTCAAGTTCTTTAATGGCATTATCAAGCCATTCACCAGTTACAAGAGGCTCATCTCCCTGAAAATTTACAACAATCTTCCAATTGCCCCCTAATTTTTTATACGCTTCATGAACTCGCTCTGTTCCTCTTCGATGCGTATCGCTTGTTAATATGACTTTTGCGCCAAAAGCTTCGCACGTTTCTACAATTTCCTTATTTGGAGTAGCAATAACTACTTCATCTGCAAACTTAGACTGTATTGCATTTTCCCATACCCAACGTAACATTTCTTTTCCACAAATCATTCGTAACGGTTTGTCTGGAAACCTGTATCCACCCATTCGAGCAGGAATAACGACTAAAACTGAATGTCCATTTATCATATATTATCTATTAATTTTTCTACTTCTTTTAAATCTTCTTCAGTATCTACAGCTTTTGTATCAAAAGATGTAGGGACCATATACACTTTTATCCCATGCTCAAGTATTCGCATCATGTCAACTGACTCAATTTCCTCAAGTGGCGTTGGTTGTAGTTTAATATAATCCAATAAAAAATCTCTTCTGAAAGGAATTATACATACTTGTTTATTCATAATAACTTTATCAAGCTTGGATCTTGTCGGAATTGGTTCCCTAGAAAAATAAAGTGCATTACCCTTCAAATCACAGACCACTTTTATACAATTTCTATCTTCAAATTCCTCTTTTGATTTAATAACACCCATTAGGTTTGTAACCTTAATTTCAGCGTTTACTAACATTGGCTGAACGGCCTCTTCAATCATTTCTGGATGAGTCATTGGTTCATCTCCTTGAACCATTACTACAATATCATAAAGGACTTTGTTTAATTTTTCTAGTTTTTCTAAAGCCTCAGCACAACGATCCGATGCACGTTCATGCTTATCACTTGTCATAACTGCTTTTCCGCCAATTGATTCAATGTAATCAAAAATCACTTGATCACAAGTAGCGACAATAGTCTCAGAAAGTAATTTCGAACTTCTTACTCTTTCATAAACATGACCAATCATAGGTTTACCTAAAAGTTTCGCCATTGGTTTGCCTGGGAATCGACTACTCCCCATTCGTGCTGGTATAATTGCAATAATATTCATATTCTTTTATTTATTGTTTAGTTGAATTACGTATCCAATCTGAAAATTTAGCTACCCCTTTTTCAAGAGTTGTAAAATTATTAATTTGTAATATATCTTTTAATTGTTTATTGTCTGCATATATTCCATTTTGATCTCCAGGGGTATTTCCTTTAACAAAAAAACTAGAATTAGGTACCTGTTTACATATATATTTTAATAAATCTTCAACTGTTGTTTTAATCCCTGTACCTAGATTTATTATTTGATTTTTGGCAGAAATTTCTGTTGCAGATTTAAACCAAGCTTCCACTACATCATCTATATATATAAAATCACGATAACGTGATAAACTTCCTTTTACTTCAATCCTACCTGTATTGAAAGCCTGTGCCAAATATATACTTACCATCCCCTGTCTTAAGTTGGTAAGATCTTGACCAGGCCCATATACGTTAAACATTCGAAGAGCTACAAAAGGTAATTCATTTTGGTAAACTTTAAGATACCCCTCACTTGTAAGTTTTCCGACACCATAACCAGAAAGTGGCTTGGGTTCATATCTTTCACTTATCCTTTGGTCTGGGACATCTCCATAAACAGACATTGAACTTGCATATACTAGTCGGTCAACTTTATTTTCGATCCCATATCTGATTAAATTTAAAGTAGAAATTGTATTCATTTTCAAATCAGCAATCGGATTATCGTAACTAATTTCACCTGATGATTGACCAGAGAGATGAAGTATTATACTGCAATCACTTGGAATATCTTTTATCGATAATTCATCTGTCAAGTCCACTTTTAAAAACTCTACTCCTACTGGAACATTTTGTAGTTTACCTCCAGAAAGATCATCAATTCCAATTACTTCATAACCTTCAAGTAAAAAACGTTTAGCAACATTAGAGCCAATAAAACCGCCAACTCCTGTAATTAATACTTTAGACATATTCTAGTGTTTTAAATATTTATTTTTAAATTTTGACGCTTCTAATAAAAAAACCGTGTCTATTGAATATGCTATGAAACGATAGCCTTCTTCAATTCTTTTTTTCAAAAGTACATCATCTGGATTTACAACATGAACTCCACATGGCATAGAATTTTTTTTACATATTTCTAAAATTACGTTTATTGCTTTAATAAATTTTTCATTTTCAAATTCTGCTGTTATCCCCATAGATGCTGACAAATCATAAGGCCCAATTAAAATTGCATCTAATCCTTTCACAGCTATAATATTCTCTAAATTTTCAACTGCTTTAATATCTTCTATCATTGCTACAAAAAATGGTTTTTGTGCCTCTTTACTATAAATTTCAAAATCATTTCCAAAAAGATTGGCTCTTGAAAATCCAACACCACGATTACCTTGAGGAGGCCAGCAACATGCATCCCTAACTATTTTTAAGTCCATTGCATTTGATACCATTGGTACAATCACCCCCCCTGCACCAGCATCAAGAGCCTGTTTGCAATCTTTAACATTACCTTGAGCTAGACGAACTAGCGGCAAAGTTCCTCCAAGTTCTAATGCCCTGAAAATATCCGGAAGCAAATGTAAACTGAATGCGCCATGTTCTAGATCTACAGCTACCCAATCATATCCTGCTCGACCCATAATTTCGGCGACTGATCCATTTGGTAACTGCATCCAGCTTCCAATTGTAACATCGCCATTATTAAGTTTATGCCTAATCTCATTTATTTTATTAAGTCTATTCATAATAATTCTCTTATGTTTTTTATCGACAAACCATTGTAGTTAGAAAATATTGTTTTGTTTGAACAGTGCCGTCGTAGGATAAAATTTATTTTGTTCTCATTTGCGGCTTCAAAATCTACCCAAGCATCTCCTATCATTACACAATAATCTGGTATAATATTTAAAGTTTCTATTGCTGTTTTAATGGACTCATTTTTTTTAGCAGGCGTACCATAAACTTTCATAAAAACATGGCTCAAGTTCAATACTCTTAGAATTTTATTTATTTCTTCATCTGGAGTTGCAGTTACTAAAACAAATTTTTGGTTATATGGATTTATTCTCAAATATTCTTTTGCACCTACTACCCAATCTGAATGTATAACATCATTAAAAATCAGATTACTGAATTTATCACTCAAATCATTTATACGGTCAAAAGTTACTTCTTCTCCTGCAAAAGCCAAATATATCGGAAATTTATCAAATCGAGACATCCCTCCGTTAGCTTCATGATGTTTCTTTATAAAAGTAATTGTTTCGATACCATAAGATTTGAAAAGCTCAATAAAAGCGTTTGTTTTAACATCGATAGTTTCTTTGATTACACCATCGAAATCCCAGAAAACTACTTTATAGTCTTTCATTAATCTTTTTTGCGGAAATACCTGCAACAATAGAATAAGAGTCTGTTGATTTCGTTACTACTGCTCCAGCTCCAACAACAGTACCTTTACGAATTGTAACACCTGAAGTTATAACCGCATTAGCTCCAATCCAAACATCATCTTCAATTATTATATTATTACCAATACTATCCTGTAAACTAATTAGAACATTTTTTAAAAGACCATGATTAGCAGCTCTAATCACTACATTTGGACCAATTAAAACAAAATCTCCAATTATTATTTCTGCCGGCGTAGAGTCAATTAAAACATTAGTATTTATTGAACAATAATTGCCGATTTTAATCTTTGATTTTTTATCCGCATATAAATATAATGCGCCCATAGATGAAAATCCTATTCCAATTTCGATATTTTTACCTCCTATGATCCTAGTTGGAAAATTTACATGAAATTTCTTCCCACAACTAGACAAAGTGAATTTTACAATTAAACAATATAATTTATTTAAATAAAAAAAAGGATTAATGAGCTTTTTCATAAATTACTATTTCTTATCTCTTCAATTAATTGCAGTATACCTTGACCTAAATCAACATGTAAGGGTGGGTTATATTTTCTTCCTAATTTTGGTTGATACGCATATGGAGTTCTAATATAATGCATTGTATTGGAGGCATCTAGAAATTCAATTTCGTCTTTATACCCTAGTATTTCTGCAAGCATTTTCATAAAATCTTTTACTTTCATTGGTTGATTTCCAGTAAGAACTACGCTTTGATTTCTAAAATCCT
>Ga0114970_10002370_pt1 | contig 14085 bp, 19 predicted proteins | sample M_140205_XF_Meta_FD_87030 | JGI IMG/M metagenome (GOLD analysis project Ga0114970, IMG submission 87030) | Freshwater microbial communities from Lake Montjoie, Canada to study carbon cycling - M_140205_XF_MetaG | ecosystem: Environmental > Aquatic > Freshwater > Lake | place: Lake Montjoie... | reverse complement strand
AGAAACTTAAAACAGCAATGGATGCCGGCAACAAGATTGAAGAAGCATATTGGGACAAACGACAGTTGGTCAAGAAGATTAACCTAACTAGTTTGTATGGTGCTATTCTTAATCCAGGTTGCAGATTCTTTGACAAGCGTATTGGACAAAGTACCACTTTAACTGGTCGTGCTATTGCTCGTCATATGGCAGGCAAAGTTAATGAAGTTATCACAGGTGAGTTTGATCACGTTGGTAAAAGTATTATCTACGGTGACACAGACTCATGTTATTTCTCTGCCTACAATACATTAAAAATTGATATCCAAAAGAAACTTATTCCTTGGGATAAAGATATTGCTATCCAATTATATAATACAATTGCAGATAATGTTAATGCTACATTCCCACAGTTCATGTTAGATGCTTTCCACTGTCCAAAGAGTCGCGGTGAAGTTATTAAGGCAGGGCGTGAAATTGTTGCTATCAAAGGCTTGTTCATTACTAAAAAGCGTTATGCGGTATTGTACTATGATAAGGATGGCAAGAGATACGATAGCGAGAATAAACCTGGTAAGATCAAAGCTATGGGTTTAGATTTAAAACGCAGTGATACTCCAGAATTTATGCAGAAGTTTCTTGAAGAAGTTCTTACTAAAGTTCTAAATGGTAGTCAGGAAGATGAAATTTTAGAAATGATTTCTGAATTCCGAACTGAATTTAAAGCACGGCCAGGATGGGAAAAAGGTAGTCCTAAACGTGCTAACAATATTGCTGAATACCAAGAAAAAGAAAAGAAAGCAGGTAAGGCTAATATGCCAGGCCATGTTCGTGCAAGCATCAATTGGAACACTCTTAAACGTATGAACGGTGACAAATATAGTGCCAACATTGTTGATGGTATGAAAGTTATTGTTTGCAAGGTAAAATCTAATCCGCTAGGATATACAAGTATTGCATATCCAGTTGATGAACTTAGACTGCCTAAATGGTTCCAGGACTTGCCGTTTGATCATGCTGAAATGGAAGCAACAATTATCAATAATAAACTTGATAATCTTATCGGAGTTCTAGAGTGGGATCTAGAATCAACAACCGAAACAAACACATTTAATTCTTTATTCAGTTTTGATTAAAATATTACTTGACTTTCTTCCTAAATCTAAATAAACTAACTAAAAGGAAATTATTATGAAATCTATTCTTCAGGACATCGTTGCACATACTAACAAATTAGGTTTTCTTAACATTGTTAAAATTACAGGCACTGATCAAAAAACTTCAATTGACTCTATGGCAGATGACCGTACAGTTATTATGTATGCCGAGACTGCTAATCCATATCCAGATATGATTGGTACATATGGTATGCCACAACTTGAAAAACTACGCTATCTATTAGATGGTAAAGAATATCAAGAAGATTCTAAAATTGAAGTAGTTACTGCTGAACGTAATGGCGAAACTATCCCAGTTGGTCTCCACTTTGAAAACAAAGATGGCGACTTCAAGAATGACTATCGCTTTATGAATCAAGACATTATTAATGAAAAATTAAAAACTGTTAAATTCCGTGGTGTTAAATGGGATGTAGAAGTTGAGCCAACACTTGCTTCTGTTCAACGTTTTCAATTCCAAGCAGGTGCTAATACAGAACATACAACTTTTTTGGCAAAAACAGAAGGCGACAAATTAACATTTACATTCGGCGATGTTAGCAGTCATGGTGGTGAATTTGTATTTGCCACAGGTGTTGTTGGAAAGATTACTAAAGCATGGACATGGCCTGTAACCAGTGTATTGAGTATTTTAAAAGTTGCAGATGCTAACAACACTAAAATTAGTTTTAGTAATGAAGGTGCTATGCAGATTACTTTAGATAGCGGACTGGCTACTTACAAATATATTATTCCAGCAAACGCATAAAATGAAACAAGTTAATTTAACACCACTACAAAAAGACTATGCGGTATATTTGCCAGCAATTAGTAGTTTTTATAGTACATATATTGCCAAACAAAGAATAGAAAAATTTATACCAGACGATCGTATCCCTAAAGGATTTGATCGCGGTATCGAAGGTATGAATTTTTTAAATCCCGAAGATGGTTATTTTACATACAAATATGGTTTGTATTCTGCAGGTCATGCACAATTAGATCTTAATAAAAGTGTTATTCAAGAATCAATGATACAACAACGAGATCGTAATAACACTATGATCTTAGGCGACTCAGGTGGATATCAGATTGGTAAGGGTGTTCTTAAATTTGATTGGTTAAACTTTGAAGGGCCAGCCGCAACTAAAACTAGACAACAAATTTTAGATTGGCTTGAACTAACTGCTGATTGGTCAATGATGTTAGACGTTCCTACTTGGGCTTGTGATCACATTCATAGTCCTAAGACAGGGTTGAAAACATTCGATGATTGTTTAGATAAAACAAAATATAACAACAAGTTCTTTTTAGATAATAGACAAGGACTTACAAAGTTTTTAAATGTTCTCCAAGGCAACGATTGGGATACTGCTGAGAAGTGGTATAATGGAGTAAAAGAATTTAGCGATCCAGCAGTTTGGGGCGATAAGGCCGCAGAAGGTTGGGCCATGGGTGGCGCTAATATGTGCAAGATGGATATTACCCTAAAGCGACTAATGACTCTTAGAGACGAAGGTTTGCTTAATGGTAAAGACTGGATGCACTTCCTGGGCACAGCACAATTAGATTGGGCTGTATATTTGACTTCAATACAACGACAAATCAGAAAACATATCAATGAAAACTTTACCGTATCTTTTGACTGCGCCTCACCGTTTATCGCAACAGCGCACGGACTTGTCTATACCAACGCACAACACACAACAAAAAGATGGAGTGTTATTATGGACAAAGCCCCAGACAACAAAGCACTTGCAGAATCAGACATACCATTCCCATTCGAAAGTGAATTTGGTCGTAGATTAACAATGGGTGATATTTGTCACTATGCTCCTGGCATGTTGAACAAAATTAAAAAAGAAGGTAAAACATCGTGGGATAGTTTTGCTTATGCTCTTATGATGGGTCATAATGTTGAATGCCATATTGTTGCTGTTCAACGTGCAAATCAATTAGCAGATATTGAAACTACCAGATTTAAACCTGATTGGAGATATTGGAATAAATTAAATGCTAAGGATTCTAATGCTGATCAATACAGCGATTGGGTACCACGTAATATTCTTTATTTCGATCGATTTGTTGAAGAATTGTTTAATACTAAGTCAAAAGCAGAATCATTTGAAATGATTGAGGAAGGATTAAATTTTCTAAGAAGTCTTGAAGGTGCTAGGATGCAAGGTGGTCCTGCTCAAAATATGTTTAATAAACATTTTTCATTCGAAACTGTTACTAAAGTAGAAGAGGTAGATACAGAAGATGTTGAAGATCCAAAGTATAGGGCACTTGAAAACAGATTGGCTGAATAAGCTATTGCATTTAACTAATAATTCTGCTATAATAATATTATGAAACGTGATTATAAAACCGGTGAAACAGATAATGTTGAATTCTTTACAGGAGTAGAGGTTGAACATACTCCTGCATTTGGAATGAAAACATTATTTGTTACAGGAATTCAATCTTTTGAAGATATTGCTAAAAACTTAAATGGTGCAAGGCACATATTCTTTGGTGCTAATCATAGTTTTAATCCTACAAATTATGACGAGTGGAGAAGTTGGGACTCAATGATTCATTTCTTTTTAGAACTAGATTACTTATGTAGTCTTGATATTCCAATTAATCTAGCAGAAGAATTTCTAGAAAGCGGTTTGAATGAGAAAGATAATTTTATTCCACAGATTAGAATTCCACTTCCTTATATTAAATTGTGGAATTACAACACAATGATTAAAATTGATGATAAAGATTTTAAAGCAACTAATCCCGGTGTATGGTCTCACAGTCTGCATACACTTATGGATCGTAGTAAATTTACAGACTGGAATCAATACAAAAACGATGAGGTAATTAAATTTAAATGATTAACGCAAAACTAACTAAACAAGCAAAACAAGAAACTACAGAAGAACGTCTATTCAAATTGCTTGAAAGCATGGATTGGAAACTTTGGGAAATGATGAATATGATGAAAGACAATCTCCCTGAAAAGACCAAGACTCCCAAACCACTTAAATCTGCAACTAAGAAAACAGAAGAATGAACGATCAATCAATGATTTGGGTTACCTTTCGTAAAGAAGGCATCCATATGTATCCCGCAGCCGCAACTGATCCTAAGTTAGCCACAGGCGATGAATATGATGTTAGTTTCCTTGGAACTCCACATCGACATATTTTCCATTTTAAAGTTTCTATTGAGGTCTTCCAAGATGATCGAGATATTGAATTTATTCAGTTTAAGCGTTGGCTTGAGAAGTGCTACAATGATGGCATTCTTGAACTCAACCACAAATCTTGTGAAATGATTGCTCGTGAACTTAACACGACAATCACTGCAAGGTGGCCTGGTCGTAAGACCATCATTGACGTAAGTGAAGATGGCGAGAATGGCGCTACACTTACTTTTTTTAATCAACCCTAATATTAGGAAAAACTTAAATGGCGCAACCCGCTTATATTCAAAAAACTCTTAAAATGAAACCCGAGGTATCTAAGATCTTTGATGATCTTGAGGCTTGGTTAGATCATTGCAGGTTTAATCTTCTTCCATTTAACGAAAGCGATTTGTATCGCAGTCAAGAATACCGTAACTTCCAACGTTGGAGCAACGGTGGAGAACGTCGACCACGCACAGAGTACAAGGGTAATAATCCTCGTCCATACAATCAACGTTAATATGATTTATGTAGTCGATATTGAAGCAGTTTCGACAAGGTACACGGGACAATGGCAGTCTCATGTACCTAATCTCTTACGAAAGGCCGGACACAATGTTCAAATTATTGCTGGACCTACTGATATCCCTGCTGCTACTACCCCTGGTGCTTTTCTTAACTTTGGCGGAACCAATATATACAAGGCTAGTCAGGTTGAGCAGATGGGCCGGCTATTTTGCAACGGAGCCGTTCGCCCAGGTGATCATTTTGTATTTACTGATGCTTGGCACCCTGGTGTCATCAATCTCAAGTACATGGCCGGGCTTCTCGGCATTCCTGTAACTATACACGGATTATGGCATGCCGGTAGTTATGACCCTCAAGACTTTTTAGGTCGTCTTATCGGCGATGCAAAGTGGGTACGACATGCTGAAGAAAGTTTCTTTCACGCTATTGATCATAACTATTTTGCCACTGACTTTCACATTAATCTGTTTGCTAAAACATTTAGCGAAACAGTTGATAACGAATGGAAGATGTCCATAATCGAACAAGGTAAAATTGTTCGCACAGGCTGGCCGATGGAGTATATGGATAATACTCTAAATTTGTACAAGGGTATGAAGAAGCGTGATCTTATTTTGTTTCCCCATCGTATCGCTCCAGAAAAACAAGTTGAAATATTCCGTGATTTAAAAGAGCAGTTACCACAATATGAATTTGTTGTTTGTCAAGAACAAGAACTAACAAAGAATGAATATCATAATTTGCTAGGTGAGGCAAAAATGGTGTTTAGTGCCAATCTACAAGAAACACTTGGCATTAGTTGTTATGAAGGCGCATTAGTAGGTGCTATTCCATTAGTTCCTGATCGTTTAAGTTATACTGAGATGTATTATGACACATTTAAATATCCTAGCAAATGGACTGAAAGTTTTGAAGCGTATAAGAATCATAGACCTAATCTATGTTTCGCTATTTGTCAGCATATGGATCACTATGAGACACGTCTTCCAAAATTACTAGCACAGACTAGAGACTTAACTAATAACTTTTTTAGTGCAAATAAATTACTAGAAAATTTTAAGTAGATTTAAATTTAGTAATTTGCTGATCTCTCGGCGATATGCAATGCATCATTGTACAGGTATGGGACTCATTAGGTAATAGAAAATTAACATCCCATATATTACCTAGTGGTCTATTATTACAATTACTACCAGTAGCCCATCCACCGTGTGATATGCTTAGATACTCGATCCCTGAGTTACATAGCATACCCGTATATCCTAAATTTGCTGCCAGTTTTTCTTCAAATCTTTCTTTAAATGTAGTAGTTTCAAAATGTTTCTGTTCAATTACTAACGGAATAACTTCTATCTTTTTAATTTCTTCTTCTTTTTCTACTTCTGTAATGATAGCAGGTTCAATAAATTCAACACCTGACATTATTGCTAATTGTTTAGAAGTGTATGGAAACATCCCAGCCGCCGTATCTGCTTCGTTATATAGTACTGATTTTCCAACAGTTATTTCATGGTTGGTTTCTACATCTAATGCTCTTTGCATATCTTCTTCAAAATAATCTGGACGAATTGGTACATTTATATTCACATGCTTGTCTTTATTTTTAAATGTATCTAAAATAAATTTAATAAGTGCAGGTTTTTGCCAGTAGTGATATGTAAGATTAAGGTTATCAACATGTGGTTCAATGGCCCACCAATCAAGCCACATTCTACCTCCGTTGGAGTTTAAACTAATTGTGCCATCATTTTCTTTACATAGTTTTAATAGCATAGGAAAATCAAACATGTCTAAAGGTTCGCCACCGTTAAATGTCCAATTAATTTTTCTACCCAACAATGTATAATGATCTATTATTTTTTGTGTAATTTCTAAATATTCAGATATATGATGGGGAGTTTCTCCTCCCCAAAATCTAGTAGGGCAGTATGTGCATTGTGATTTACAATGATCGTGTAAATTCCATATTATTTCTGTTTGCATATTTTATTCAATAGGGTTGACTTTTCTAAATAAAAGTATATAATTACTTATCGAGGTTTAATATGTCAAAAATCAAAATAGCAGAACTATTCTATTCAATTCAAGGTGAAGGACGCTATATGGGAGTGCCCAGTGTGTTCCTTAGAACTTTCGGCTGTAATTTCCGCTGTGCAGGATTTGGCATGCCTCGAGGAGAACTAAGCGAAGAAGCAAATAACATTGATCCAGTTAAATATACAGATTACAAAATGTTGCCACTAGTTAGCACAGGGTGTGATAGTTATGCTAGTTGGGATCCACGTTTTAAGGATCTAAGCCCATTGCTAACTACAGATGCAATTGTAGAACGTATCATGGAAATACTTCCATTTGGTGAATGGCGCGACGAACATCTTGTTATTACAGGTGGTGAGCCATTACTAGGTTGGCAAAAACAATTTCCAGATCTGTTAAAGCATCCTAAGATGAAAGGTCTTAAAGAAATTACCTTTGAGACAAATGGCACAATGAAATTAACCACAGAATTCAAACAATATTTGCATACATGGAAATACCATTCTGATGATATTGACTTCTATAGAGACGTTACATTCAGTGTAAGTGCCAAATTGCCTTGCAGTGGAGAAACATGGGAAGATGCTATTAAACCTGACCGTGTATGTGAGTATGAAGAATATGGCACAGCATATTTAAAGTTTGTTATTGCTACAGAAGAAGATTTTGCAGATGCAGAACGTGCCATTGCTGAATATCGTTCAGCAGGATTTTTAGGCCATGTTTATCTAATGCCAGTAGGCGGTGTAGAAAGTGTTTATGCAATGAACAATCGTAATGTAGCATTGTTAGCAATGAAACACGGATTGCGATACAGTGACAGATTGCAGGTACCGTTATTTAAAAATGAGTGGGGTACTTAATGGGTATTCTAGATCAAGCCGTTATATACATACCAAGAGAAAATAGAATGAAAAAATTTATTAAAAATTTATTTGGCATTGAAGATAAGCCGGTAAAAGTTGAAGAGCCTATAGTACCGGAAGTTAAAGAAGTAGAAGCGGCAACAACAGTACCAAAGGCAAAGAAGCAGAAAACAGCAAAAGAAACTGCAACTGAAAATAAAGAACCCTGGGTAGCAGTTCTCGATACACATGTCAATAAAGATAATATTCGCAATGGTTTTTTTGAACTTGACTGGAACGAGTATTTTGTGTTACAATTAAAAAGTAATGGCTATCAAGGTGATACTGAAGAATCTATTGTTGATCAATGGTTTCAGGATCTATGCAGGAATATCGGAAGCGAAGCAGATATTAATATGGACCGTCGGGGTAGTGGCTATATAATGTTAATAATTTAGGTAATGGTAAATCGGAAATCTCTTAATGAACAAAACATATATTTTAGTAGATACAGCAAATACATTCTTCCGTGCAAGACACGCGACTCGCGGCGATCTTAATGATAAGATTGGTATGAGTCTTGCTACTGTATTAGGCAGTGTTCGTAAAGCATGGCGCGATTTTAAAGGCGATCATGTTATCTTCTTTTTAGAAGGTCGTAGTTGGAGGAAGGATGTGTATGCTCCATACAAACGACAACGTACAGAAGCCCGTGCTGCTCAAAGCCCAAGAGAAGCAGAAGAAGATCGTGTATTTTGGGAAACATTTGATCAGTTTAAAGATTATATTACTAGTAAAACTAACTGTACAGTTTTACAACATCCACAATTAGAAGCAGATGATTTAATTGCAGGTTGGATACAAAGTCATCCCACCGATAATCATATTGTGGTTTCAACAGATGGAGACTTTGCACAATTGATCGCCCCCAATGTTCGTCAATATAATGGTGTGATGCAGATTACAACTACACACGCGGGCTATTTTGATGAAAAAGGTAAGCCTGTTAAAGATAAGAAAACTAATCTACCAAAAGGCGCACCAGACCCAGAATGGTTACTATTTGAGAAGTGTATGCGTGGCGATACTTCCGACAACATTTTTAGTGCTTATCCCGGTGTTAGAGAAAAAGGCACAAAGAATAAGGTCGGACTCCGTGAGGCCTTTGGAGATAGAGTAAGCAAAGGCTATGCGTGGAACAATCTCATGTTGCAACGTTGGTCTGACCACGAAGGTGTTGAGCATCGTGTATTAGATGATTACGTTCGTAATGTACAACTGTGCGATTTAACAGCACAACCGGATAACATTAAAGAGTTAATTAAAGAAACAATAGAAACAGCCACTAAGGCAGAAAAGAACATTCCACAAGTTGGAGTACGATTGCTTAAACTATGCTCTGAATATGATCTAAATAAAATCAGCGAGCAGGTGCAGAGTTATGCAGAACCATTAAATGCGAGGTATATAGCATGAATGCAGTAATTTCAAAAGTTTTAATCCCTAATAAAGAGTTGATTATAGAAGGCAATGGTAAGAAAATTGGAACTATTGCTAAAAATAAAAAAGGATATATCTTTTTACACAAAGGTAAAATGATTAGTATCAAAAATTATAAAGAAATTATTGAAACTCTTGATAGTAACAGTGTTAAACATACATTTGAAATAGAGCCGCTTACATATACCATTTACAATTACCCTTGCAGCTCAAAACCATTTGAACCTGTATATAATGTGAAGAAAAAATTACCGTTATATGCTAAAAGTTCTAAGAGCAAAAGTCAATATTGTGCAGGATATTATGTAATTCAATTCCGTAAAGGATGGGTTAAAAGTTTTTGCCCTAAATTAATTACATTAGAACGCTATCCATTTCACGGTCCCTACAAAACAGAGCAAGAAATGAAGAGTATTTTAAATACCATTAACAAATTATGATGCAACTAAACACATATCCAATTGAGGAATTCTTAAATAAGACTAGAATTGCTATAAAAAGCAATCAGCAAACTGTTCTTTTAACAATAAAAGAAGCAACTGATTTACAAAATAGCTTATCAGTAGTTATGACGCGATTAGCAGGTCAATTAGATCAGATTGTTGCTGCATCTGCCAATATTGAAGTAAAAATGGATGGTGGAAAGTTTTAAAAATCCGATAAATATATACGCACTTTTTGGAGAGTCGTATATAATGTCAAGACCTAAACCTAATGTATTGTTAGAGATAACAAACAAAAAATCATATAAAACAGATCAAGTTTTAGAATCTGACGCCGTTTGGTCTGTGTTTTATCAAGATAAACCGATCAATCTAAAAACCAGTAGTATGGTTGCACAGGAAGTAGGTCCAAAGTATAAGAAAGTATCCTTTGCTAACAGCGGACATGCATTTAATCTAGCCGAAAAGTTAAATAAAATTTTCAATTCTACTGATTTTTCTGTGTATAAACTAACTACAGGTGAAAAAATCACCGATGAATCCAAAACTTAAAATTACCAAATATGTAGCAGTACAGCTTGGGCTTGCTACTGACGATAAATCTATAAGAAAACTAGTACAGATATTTTGGCAAAATATCAGACTTAAAGAAAAAGGTGGGTTATGGCTCACTGAAAAAGGATTTGAATGTTTAGTTGATGCTGGTATCAAGCATCACAGGGTAGAATTTGATGAGTCCATTTATGTTAATAACTCACTTTTGCTTTGGGTAGATCGGAATATTGATTGTCCATTTTATATAACCCATAAAGAAATATATCTTTTTGGAGAAAAGATGGCTGTACAACTGGTGCTATTTGCAGGAAATCTCCAAAAATTACAAAGAGCACAGAAGAGATTTGCTGAAAAACAATAAAGTACTTGACAATAGAAGCAAAATGCAGTATAATTAATACATACTACAGCAAGAAGCAATAGTATTTTTAATTAACTAAACCACTGAAAGTTTTTTATGGCAGAGAAAATTTCCGCAAATCGTACCGTTAGCCCTAACGAAGCTAAACTAGCAATCCGTAAATGCTTGAAAAAGCAGCGCCCTGTATTCATGTGGGGCCCTCCCGGTATTGGTAAATCGGACATCATTAAACAACTAGGCGACGAACAAGCTCGTGAAGTAATTGATGTACGTTTGAGCCTTTGGGAACCCACTGACATTAAAGGTATTCCATATTACAATAGTAACGAAAACACTATGACATGGGCTCCTCCTGCAGAATTGCCCACTGATCCAGAATCAACTGCTATCTTGTTCTTGGATGAGTTAAACTCTGCGGCACCTGCTACACAGGCGGCAGCTTTCCAATTGGTACTGAACCGTCGTGTTGGAACTTATCAACTACCAAAAGGTGTTGCTATTGTAGCAGCAGGTAACCGTGAAACTGACAAGGGCGTTACTTATCGCATGCCTGCTCCGTTGGCTAATCGTTTCTTGCATTTGGAATTGCGTACAGACTACGAAGATTGGCAAGAATGGGCTGTTAAGAATCGCTTGCATGAACAAGTTGTTGGTTATTTGGGCTTTGCTAAACAAGACCTATACGACTTTGATCCTAAGTCCGCAAGTCGTGCGTTTGCTACTCCTCGTTCTTGGTCTTTTGTTAGCGAATTGCTCGAAGATGACGATGTGTCCGATTCTACATTGACTGATCTAATTGCAGGTGCAGTTGGCGAAGGACTTGCTGTTAAGTTTATGGCTCACCGCCGTGTTGCTAAACAGATGCCTAACCCTTCAGACATTTTGGCAGGTAAGGTTAAGAAGTCCAATATCAAAGAGATCTCTGCAATGTACTCATTGAGCATTAGTCTTTGCTACGAACTTCAAGAAGCAGATCGTAAGAAAGTTAAAGGCTGGGATGAGATGGCAGATAACTTCTTTGAATTCTTGATGGAGAACTTCCCAACTGAGCTAATTGTTATGGGTGCTAAAGTTGCATTGACTAGTTATGAACTGCCGTTTGATGCAAGTAAGTTGAAGAACTTTGATCGCTTCCATGAGAAGTATGGCAAATACATTATCCAAGCAATGGAAGGTTAAAATTGGGTCCTTAGGGACCCTTTTTACTTGCTCTTTTGATAAATTTAATGTATAATATACACTTGAACACTAAAAAGGATACACTATGTCGTCAGTAATGAAAACAGAGAAAGTTAAAAAACAAGATTGGGCTAGCAAAGAATTTACCACAACTGAAAAGAATAAGATTCTAGATAAACTTATTACTGCTCGTGTTGGACTATTGCTACGTCATCCATTCTTTGGCAATTTAGCTACACGTCTTAAAATGGTAGATGCATCTGATTGGTGCGGTACATTGGCTACAGACGGTCGTAACTTTTATTACAATAACGGCTTTGTTAATAAACTAACCCCTAAAGAAGCAGAGTTTGGCTTTGCACATGAAGTACTACATAATGTATTTGATCATATGGGTCGTCGTGATCATCGTGATCCTGTATTGTCAAACATTGCCGCAGACTATGCAACAAATCAAATTCTAAAAGATGAACGTATTGGCATTGTTCCAAACTTTATTAAAATTTATCAAGACGACAAATATCGTGGCATGAGCTATGAACAGATCTACGACATTCTTTACGAAAAAGCAGATAAGATTGATATTGCTTCACTAGGTGAATTACTAGATGAACACCTAGATGACGGTGAAAATGGTGAAGGTGGTGAAGGTGGTGATCAAGACGGTACTGGAAACGGTAAAGGTCGTCCTAAACTAACCGCTGAGGAAAAGAAACAGATCCGTGATGAGATCAAAGAAGCAATGGTAGCGGCTGCACAATCCGCAGGTGCTGGACGGGTGCCTGCTGGTATCCAACGTATGATCGGTGACTTCACTGAGCCTAAAATGGATTGGCGTCAGATGTTGCGTATGAATATTCAAAGTATTCTAAAAAGCAATTTTAGTTTCAACCGCCCAAATCGTAAGAGCCAACATTGCGGTGCTATTCTTCCAGGTTTAATGAATGATGAAACCGTAGATGTTTCAGTAGCAATTGACATGAGCGGTAGTATTTCAGACGCAATGGCTAAAGACTTTATCAGTGAAGTTAAAGGCATTATGGACGAGTACAAAGACTTTAAATTAGATCTCTGGTGTTTTGATACAAAAATTTATAACTATGCTTGTTTTGCAGGCGATTCAGCTGACGACATTACATCTTACGAATGTAAAGGTGGTGGTGGTACTGATTTTGATGTCAATTTTGAATTCATGAAAAATCAGAATATTGAACCTAAAAAATTCATTATGTTCACTGATGGATATCCTTGCGGTAGTTGGGGCGACGAAGATTACTGTGATACATTGTTTATTATTCACGGAAACGAAACCATAATTGCACCCTATGGTCAGACTGCACATTATAAATAAAATAGGTATATAATGTCTCTAAATAGAGGAACAATAAATGCTTTGGGATTATTAGGATTAAGAAAACTATCCTTTATCCCAGAACATTTTACGATTCTAACAATAGAGCATAGATTCAATGTTAAGGACATCGAGCATTGGATTGAATATAATCTGAATGGTAGATACGCCATTCTAGAAGGATATGGTTTAGATAGCAACAGGAAAATCAAAGTTACTACTGAAATAGGAATGGAAGATCCAAAAGAACTAACCATGTTAGCAATAGGATGCAATAATTTACATAAGGAAAAATAAAATGGAAGAAAATCAAACTCAAGAAACCGCAGCACCTCAGACACCCGAGCTTACAATCACAGACTTGGCTAATCTACGATCAATTGTAGAAGTGGGAATTCGCCGCGGTGTATTTGCTGCTAATGAAATTTCAGCAGTAGGTGCAACCTATGATAAACTAAATGCATTTTTAGTTGCAGTAGCACCACCAAAAACTGAAGAACAGCCTGCGGCCGCAGAATAATATAAGGAGATTAGCATGGCTAAATTTACCAAACATGTAGGTAAGATGAAAAACAACTCTGCTCGTATTGCAGTAGTATATAGAACAGTTCCAAACGAACCTACTAATGCATTAGTAGTGGGTACTAACGGACTAACTGATTCATATCATGATGCATTAATGAGTCTTATTGAAAGTGATTCAGGACAGCAAGCTAATGAACTAGCAGATATCCTTGCTTCTCGAAGATTTCCAGATGGTACTGTCATGCTACAATACTTGCACGCCAACGGACATCTTAAAAAAGTTCCAACTAATCTTGTATTAATGACTCCTAGCAGTCAATCAACAACACAGTTAGATGAACTCAATAAAATGATTGCTGAACAAAAAGGAATCAGAGTAGAGGATCTTGCGGTTAGTGAAGAAGGAACCGTTAAGGAAACTGCAATTAAAGAAGAAATCATTGTACCAGACGTCGTAGTAGT
>Ga0114970_10002369_pt1 | contig 14089 bp, 16 predicted proteins | sample M_140205_XF_Meta_FD_87030 | JGI IMG/M metagenome (GOLD analysis project Ga0114970, IMG submission 87030) | Freshwater microbial communities from Lake Montjoie, Canada to study carbon cycling - M_140205_XF_MetaG | ecosystem: Environmental > Aquatic > Freshwater > Lake | place: Lake Montjoie... | reverse complement strand
AAGGCGACCATTCTAAATTTGATAATAGTGCGTATGCCTACAACCGAACGATTACAACATTATTGTGAACATCGTTTATCACTTTTATGATCATCATACATGAAGTAGCTACAAATAATATTATAGTAATAGAAAAAAGTGAACGAGAACTTAATACATACGACTTTTCCTAATAAATCGCCAAGATATAGTTATGAAGTTCAAAGTAAAATTACAACAACTATAACCATATATAAAACGTTTTTTACAAAATAATCGTCAAAATGGTTTAATAAGCAATTATAAACATATCGTCACGTGATTTTATAATTGCGTATGTTAACGCAACTAGAAAATATCGAATCGAATTGTATTTACCTTTTGGTTTAAAATAATTATGTTATCAATATATTATATACAACAAACACATATATGGCTATGCTATATTCCAAACGTCGCAAGAATTTTTTGGGGGGGGGGCGCAAAAAGTCGAATCGTTCGAGTAGTCAACGTTATTCTAAAAAAGGTCGACATATGAGGGGTGGTAGTATTGATACGGTGGCAAATATCAACCTAGAAAATTATGGATTCACAGGTTATCAATATAATTATCAACCTTGCAAACATTTAATAGGAGAGCGGGGTGATGAAACCCAGAAAAAAATATATATTCAATGTTTAAAAGAAACACCAGAATGGGATAATTTAGATTCTAACGCTAAAAAAGATGAGATAAAACTACAATGGAACGCATTACCTGAAATAAGTAGGAATTGTTTAATTAAAGCTTCATCAATAGAAGAACGTGATTTTATTAACAAATTTGTTAATTTAAATGATACATCTGCAGTCAATAAATGGGAAAGTCTATTTCCTGAAAAAAAGAAGTTTCTAATAGGAATATTGGAAGATGCAAAGACAAAAAAAGAATTTAGAGAAACCGAACTAATACAAGAATGGCAAACTAACCCTCGAACATATCCTCGTTATAACAGCGAAAAGAGAAACGCAGACATTTCACGTATTGATGCTGAGAGAAAATATAATGCTGCTAAACAACAGTATAACCTAGATAATGAGGGTTATAATGCTCGTAAAGAACAAAAATCTAAAGTTGATAAAATACCTTATATTCTAGGATTTAGTGGTACAAAGTATGAACAATATAAACAATATAAAGAAAAGGCTGAACTTTCGAAAACCAATATGGATGCCGCAGAACAAGAATGGGGAAGATTAAAAGCAAAATATGATACATTCGATGATACATATAGATTACCTGCCACAAATGCTGTTGATGCTACACTTCGTTCAACCATAGACTCAGAAAAGTATATCGAAAATGCAATTACAGAAATAAATTTTTTATTACAAAACAAACTTGGAGAAGAATATTTAAATGAACCGTCATTGTGGTTGGAGAAAAACCCTGAACAAAAAAATCAAATTATCAATGGCAATTATTATTCTAAGAAAGGGGTTGACACATAATAATACGTTAAATAATAAGAATAATATTTAACGTATTAATTATATGATATGATGTTGGAAAATATTCAATATATCGTGGATTTATATCGCAATGAATTTTTAAATATAATATCACATATTAAATCAGCCAAAGTTAGGGTCGTCGAATTTCATATTGATTCACAAACATTTTATGTCGATATGGATAATATTGTATATGAACCAGTAGTTAATAATAGCCGCGTTATTGGAAGTCCGTGTGGATATTTGAAAGATAAAACTATATATTTATATTAGAATTTATATTTATTCATATTCAATAAAATAATATATGATATAAATATAAAAACAAACTATTATGTCAGCAAGAAGTTTATCTTCAAAAATGGCAAATTATGCTGCTAAATCGGCTGTAAAGTCCGCTTCTAAATCCACAACATCGTTAGGTTCAGGTGATGAGTCAAGTGTTATAGATATGATTCTTATGGGAGCGGGTGTTGTTATAATCATATTATTACTTGTATATATTTATAATCGATTCATACATAAACAACCTACTAAAAATGAATATTTTGCTGATCCCAAACCCGACGCATCAGTAAAAGATAATAAATGCCCTAAGTGCCCACCACCCATGGTATGTCCAGAATGTCCTGTGTGCAATCCACAATAAACAAATTTAGATGATTTATCATATATATCGAAATTTGTGTATTGCTTTTATAATAAATAATCGCGCTAACCGATAGTTAGGTGATATCTGATCATATAATTACTATCCAGCTACACAATTCAAGATACTAGATTATTTATGCTAAAGTATAATTGTTATAACTTATATTTAACTTGATTCACAAGCATCAATTTATTGCAAACCATATAAAATAATACCTATGTATATGCATACATTGAAATAATATGCGCATCATTATTGAGAATATTCGCAACTCAAATAGTATTTTATTCTATCTATTTAAAACACAATCATATCTCAAACGGAAAGATGGTAATGACATATCATTTCGTTCGAATGGACAATGTGAAAAAACATATAAAAATTCTGGATACAAATCGCAAAACAGCGATGATACGGATGATGATAATACCAAAGATGATGATGAAAATGATAATTTTTTTATTTCATATGGTGATTACGAATATACATTTAAAGATATACATAACATGGAAATATCATTTATACGCCCACCAGAATCACACGGATTAAGTCACGATATTGACTATTTTAGAGAATTATCAATTCAGTGTGAAAGTATTGAAATATATAACGATTTTTTAAAGACGGCGAATACGCGTCATAATAAAAAAACAAATCAAACTAACATTTTCACGTGTGATAAATATGGGGATTGGTCCGTTTATAGTAAAATACCAAATAGAAAACTCGATACAATTTATACGGATAACAAGATAAAAGAACAATTGAAAAATGATATAACGAATTTTATAGGAAATGAACAAGATTATAATAAATTTGGTATTCCATACAAACGAACATACTTACTAACTGGTATTCCAGGTTCAGGTAAAACGAGTATTATAAAGTCCATCTGTTGTGAATTTGGTTATCATTTATCAATGCTTTCTATATGTAAGGAATTTGACAATAATTCTCTCATGTATGCGTTCAAACATATACCTAAAAAAACAATATTGCTTATTGAAGATGTCGATTGTATGTTTGAAAAACGCAATGGAACTCGTGATAATCCGCTTGTTACATTTAGTAGTCTGCTTAATATTTTAGATGGTGTATTATATAAACACGGACTTATTATTGTCATAACGACGAATCATCCAGAGAGACTCGACCGTTCAATTATGCGCATGGGGCGTATTGATATCATTATCGAAATGAATTATCCACGAAAAGAGGAATTGAGTTGTTTATTTCGCGATATGATGATTGGTCGTATAATCGATACGTCTAATATAACTACACAATTTAACACATTTTATACAATGATCGGTGGCAAACACATAACAATGTCAGAAATCGTAAATTTTTTATTTCGATATCGTGAAAAATGGGTGGATAACATAACTGAATTATTAGACAATACATCATTTATTAAAAAATCAACCGGCGATAGTAGTTGTGATGCAATGTTCATTTAACCACAATGTTCAAATATAAATCAGACTGTTAGTTGGGTTGAAATATATATCTATACTCTATTCTTTATCAAAAGAAAAACAATAGAATATATTATCAACTATAAAAATGACACATATTGGTCATTCGTTGGTTCATTATAACCTCTTCGACGGGGATCATTATAAAATTTATATATGGTATAGCCCAATCCAACTACAGCTACTATACTGAATAAAATGATTATAAAAATTAACATTTGTTAGTTTATATATATTATCATATTTAATTTTATATGAGTGATAATAATCTATCGATGTTAAATGTTAGTAGTATTGTTATATCAAATATACGCAATAGTTTATGTCCTCGTATGATTGTCATGAAAAAAACATATCCAATCGGGTTTGAATTATTCAATGTAAAAACACCATTTGGAATAGATGTTGCTTATGGTAAATCGTATATTAAATTAGAATTTGAAAGTCAAACAGAGCAATATTTGTTGCTGCGTGAAATCGAAAAAAGATTGATGGTATTACAACATCCAATTCCTATTAAATCGTGCCTATATGGTACATGTGGTATAAGTGCTTTAGTAGATAAAAATGTAGAAATATTTATGAAAGATACACAAGAAACCGAGAATATATTGAAACCTATAAGTTCATATGGAATATCTAGAGGTGATATATTAGATATTGTTTTAGAATTAGGCAATATCTATGTTCATAATAATGAGTGCACTTACAAATATATTGTGAAACGGATCATAAAACATTAGAATCTATATTTTGCGTTAAAAAATGATATAAAGAATATTATTAACTTCATATATATCTATTATAGAACACAATGTCATCATATAAAATAGTGAATTACAAAACATTTGATTTGAAAACACTCAAATACGCAAATCCTGAAAAAACGCGCGGAGGTGCTTTTTTCATTAAAGTAGATACAGATTATGAACTTTTATTTTATCCCAAAGAACCATTTGTATTAAATACCGGATTTACATTATCTGAAAAAGGAACACATATAAATATTAATTTAAAAGATACCGAATTTGGTGCTTTTATTCGTTCTCTGGACGATTATAATATCGATTGTATTCATCAAAATTGTAAAAAATGGTTTGGTAATGATTTGCCACTTAATGTTATTAAGCAATTTTATGTTAGTAATATGGATGAGAATTATAATTTAAAACTACAAATACCTATGTCAAAAAAAACAATCGATATAAAAGTGTTCGATGATAAAAAAAATGTTATTGAACATACAAACTTGATAGAAGGTATCCAAATCATAATTGTTGTCAGATATTTGGGAATTAAATTTTTAAAACATGAGGCAGTTATGGATTTGGATGCTGTTCAAATTATGGTACATAAACCAAAACCAGTTGAAGTTATTCCACCTCAACCTACAGCACAAGTAGGTGAAACAATATTTAAACGAATGCAACAAAAGGAATTATTAATCGAAAAAACAGAGCAAGTTCGATTGGCATTTCAAGAAGCAGAACGTGCACAATTGGTGTATCAAGAATTACAAAAAAAAGCGATGGAGTTATCACGCGAATTACACGATATACAAGAAGAATATGACGGTGATGGTGATGGATGCGACGATAACTATGGAGATGATGGAGATGATGATGTTGATGAGGATAGTGAGGATGAACAAGATGACGCAGACGCCGATGATGAGCAAATCGTTGTTGAAAACGGGGGAGATGATTATCCTAAAGAAATCGATTTAATTGTATCGAGTGATAATCCATAAATTTCATAAAAAGTTTGATGATTTTCCAATATTTCACTCAATACAATTCCATTATATTGAGTGTATTTATATACGGTATGCTTTTGTTTATTAAAATATTCATATTGAATAGGAAATGATGGCAATAATGTTAAATGCGTTTTAATGCTTAAACATTCGGGTTGTGGCATATATGTTATTATAGGAGTATGTGATAGAGTATTTGTATTTTCCGCTTTATTCATGACATACACAGAATCGTGCGTGTAATATTTTAATAAATGAGAAACAACCGGTTTTTCATTTTGTTCCAAATTATTTTTAATTGAATTCCACTTTTTTTTATCTATCTTTGTATTAAATAATCGATTGTCACATTCAGTTCTACCTGCATAATATTTGTGTTCTATTTCCATTATTATATAGTATTATGTATTTATAGTGTGTTGGTTTTTAAATCATTTTTTTATAAAGTAATATATGTTTATAACCATATTATAAATTATAAAGATATAATATAGTCATGAATCTACAATTAAGAAAGTTTGATATGGCACATATTAAAGACGATAGCGTTATTGTATTTATAGGTCGAAGAAATACCGGAAAAAGTTTCTTAGTTAAGGATTTTTTATTTCATCATAGAGATTTTCCAATAGGAACAATTATATCAGGAACAGAAGCGGCATCTGGTTATTATGGAAAATTTAATCCAAGTTTATTTATTCATCACGAATTTACAGCAGAATTAGTAGCAAATGTTCATAAACGGCAAAATATTGTCATTGAAGAGCAAAAAAAAGAAATTAAAAATAGAATACCTTACGATTTTGATTGGAAAGACAGAAATAAAGATGGGCAAAGAAATAGTGATGTTAGTTATGATGTTACTCGTAAAGAATGTTGGATATCACGTTCAGAATATCAGTTAAATGTGTCAAAGGTAAATACAATTAAAGAAGAACGTGATGGTCAGTACCTAGTATCGTGGAAAAATGAAAATATTCCGGCTAATATTGACGCGCGAGCATTTTTATTATTAGATGATTGTTTATATGATAATACATGGACAAAGGATATAAATATTCGTGCTTTTTTTTTGAATGGGCGACATAAAGATTTAATGCTTTTAATAACAATGCAATATGTAATGGGTATTCCACCTCTTTTACGTACAAACATTGATTATGTATTTATTTTGCGCGAACCTTATACACAAAATCGAAGAAGAATTTACGAAAATTTTGCCGGTGTTTTTCCGACATTTGATGTATTTTGTCAGATAATGGACCAATGCACTGAAAATTTCGAATGCCTTGTTATTCATACAAATTCTAAATCAAATAAATTAGAAGACCAGGTTTTTTGGTATAAAGCTGAAAATCACACGGATTTTAGAATAGGTGCTGATGAATATTGGAAATATCATAATGAAAATTGTGCAGACCAAATGATATCAACAAATGATGATGCGGAAAGTATTAATAATGTAAATCAAAACAAAAAAGGGCCTAAAATACATGTAAAGAAGGCATATTAATATGATGAAAAATATAGATATGTTGATTTATTAGATAGATAAATAAATCAAATAAATAATTATAGTGTGAGGTTTATAGTTATGGACAACTCTTTCTAAATCATATGGATACTGTTTAAAACGTAATTATTTATTAATATGTGTGCTAATAAGATTATATTATACTTTATAATATTTAATTAATAATTGGATTAATATTCTATATTATTTTATTTGTATAGTATATAACAACCTTACTAAATGTCAGCTCCAGCTTCAAAAGTCATGGCTGCTAAAATATCAGCATCAGTTCAATCTGGTGACGCTTCATCTTTACTCAAAATATCACTCATGGTAGGTGGTGCTGTATTATTAGTGCTACTTCTTGTTTTCTTATACAAAAAATTCGTTGCTAAAAAACCTAAAAATGAATATTTTGAAAATAATGAATATTTTGAAGAAACGACCGGAGAGGCCGGAGAGACCGAAGAAATGACCGAAGACGAAAAAGAAGCAGAACTAAAAAGAAAAAATGCGGGAACTCCCGAACTAACAATGGGTTGACGAATAAACAATAACACAATATATAATGATCACCATTACGTTATAAATTTTATAAACCTTGTAAAATTTATAACATTATCACAATATAATTTTAACTCGGTTGTATAAAATTCATTTAACCTGATTTTATTGATTAACAATAAGAAATAAAATCAAATATAAGAATATATAGTCAATGTCGTGTAATATTACGTGTGCCATAGCAGTAGGTTTAATCGTGATGAGTCTTGCTACATTAATAGGAACCAAAAAATCGCTTTTATTGCATAATTTTATAGATACTCTCGATGATAAACAAAAGGGTATCTATTTTGAAATCATTCAACAACGATTTGGGTATTTTATACAAGGAAAAATATTAGGGCTTCTAATAGCTGGCGCATATTTGTATCACGCTCTTCAAAATAATATGGAATCGAATTCAATCGTGTGCATGGTCGTATTGATTATATTCTCGACACAATACATTTATTACAAAATGATGCCGAAAACAAAATGGATGTTGGAATATTTAAATAAACCCGACCAAATCAAATCTTGGTTAGAAGTTTATAAATATATGAATCATCGTCTTCATGGTGGATTTTTATTTGGTATCATTGGGTATGGTTTATTAGTATGGAGCCAACTATAATTTATACTTATTGTTATTTGGTATAACAATGTTCTATTCCAAATAATAATGTAGTATCTTGAGTTAAAATTATATAATTATTATATATATTGAGTGAAATGGTTTATCAAACATCGAGAAAACAAAATATACATCAGAATGCAAAAAAAACTAAAAAACTATATGGTGGTTCAGGAGCAGTTGCGTGCGCAGGAGATGGCAAAAGTCAAAAATCAACAACGGGACCACTTCAACGAAGCATGAATCAAGCGCTTACTACAGGTAATGTTGCTGAAATGCGCAGGCTCATTGATGAAAACCAAGAACTATTCGCAACAACATGTGAAAGGGGTATTATAACAATGCTTTTACGATTTGCGATTCAACAGCGCGATGATACATTACTATCTACTATTTTTCATCGATTGACAATGAAACGTGATTTTTTCGATTTAATGGTCTACAAGCACGATGTTGATTATAATATTAATTTATTTACAACATATATTGATTCAGCGTTATTAGAATCGAAAGATATTCGATTTATTATTGAGAATAATTTGCTGTATTTATTAAACTATTTGGATGGAAAATTTATGTATGATTCCGGTGGTGTAAAATCAACATTCGATAAATCAATACTCTGTCGATATTTATTACCGGATTGTGCGTATTATATTGCCAAAATAATGGCAGAATCTACTGCTCAAATAATGAAATCTGATCCAAAAATTAAAGCAGAAGGAAACGCATCAGAACGAACGCGTATGGCAAATCAAAAAATGCGTCCAGTTGTTGAAGGAATGCGTCAGTTAGAATATGACGTTATTATTGATGGTGGAAATATTCTACATTCGCGCAACGGTATTCCAAATTCAACTGATTTGGAAACAGTATTAGCGATTGTTCGTGCGCGTCGTCTTCGACCTATTGTTATTATACATCAATCGCATACTAATATTAGAAATAAAAAAGCAGCGTCATATGCTCCACGTGTTAATGAATTACTTGCTGGTGTTCAGCATCTCATTACACCAGCACACGTAAATGATGATTTATTTATATTGCTTGCGTATCTTATGCGACTTGATACTATTCAACAAGGTGAATATCATCACCAACCAAATGGTCCTTCATGCCATATTATTACACGTGATACATATACAGATCATATGGCGATATTCAAAAAAACGGAAAAAAATATGTCAACTGATTTTGGCGGACATTTAGCACATAATTTGGTTTCATTCACGAATGTCAATGGAAATATACAAATTCCCACATTAAAAGGGTATTCGGGTTGTATTCAAGTCATTGGTTCGATGGTATATATTCCGTTATCTGGGGCAAATGTTGGTCATTTTGAAGAAATACAATTATAGTATAATTTATTGCTCATTATGAACGGAACCATTACAGATTTTCATATGTTTGCCAAACGCGTAACGCAACAAAATATGTAATTACAATCGATTGATCATTGCGTTATTTTTACGTTTTAGGGTTATAGAATTCTATGCTTTAGCTACACCTTATAGTCTCTATATCATGTCAAAACGCGGCAAGGGTTATTCATATTTATCTATATATTCTGAAAAATTATTATTAATTACACCGACCGAAAAGAAAAATGAGACTACGTAACAGTTAGAAACATCCGGGCATGTACTTTCTTTTTAGTTGGCGTAATAGTGTTTATATTAGTATTATTGATACTACATAATGAATATAACAATATCATATTATATTCATTATGTTTACATTTCAAATGCCGATTATTATTTATGCACTTTATTCACCAAAGGCAAACGATGGTGTATAGTTTATAATTCTACCAAGCCTTTTTAAATATTGTGGTATTTCACTTTTAAAATTACCCGCAAAATGTAATGTAAATATTTTTGTATTGTATACAGATATATTACTATATGTTGAATTAAAAAAATACCAATCGAAGCTATGTATATTATTCTTATATTTATATAATAAATTTTCACAAAAACTACCTTGTTCATAATAACTTCCAGCCCAGAGACCACTTGTACGCCATCTATTATCATTATTAGTCCAATTAGTTTTATTATATAAATCCATCCATTCATTTATTATAGTCTTACCATTATCATTATTAGTCCAATTAGTTTTATTATATAAATCCATCCATTCATTTATTATAGTCTTACCATTATCATTATTTAAAACCATAAAAACACCAGCGTTGAATGGACTTTTCCATAATATATTATCAGGAGATAGAAAAAAACTTTTATTTTCTATTATAATATCATCCAATTTAATATTACTATTATAAATACATGCATCTGTGTCTAACCATAAAATGCCTTTGTATTTATTTAAAAGTAAATATTCTTGAACTAATTTTACTTTTATCCAATAAGGAGGTAGATCATATTCTTGAGAAATAAAAATATGATCATATTTATGTAACTGGCAATATGTTTTATTGATACTAATTAGACAATTAGCATTAACATTAAGATGTCTATTATCATATTGTATTACTAAATATGTTTTACTAAGAGACATCATATTATATACAAATATTAAAAATTAATAATTTAACCTTTATAGTATTGAATCTATTTTAATATTTATATGTGCTAAAGCAAATAAAACATATCTAATATAAAAAACAGGCGTTTGAAATGTAAAAAGGTGCAACCATATTTTTAAATTTGGGTTGATTATCAAATAATAAAATTTTATTATGTATTTATTTATTGTTTATTACCCATTATGGCGTCGCGCATATTTATTATTTATAAGCAATAAATAATAAATATTTCTAAATTATATGCTTTGGCGACGAGTTGCATACGACATCAAACCACGCTAATGGGTAATTATATTTATCACAAGTCAATATTCGATTTTATTTGACATTGTATACGTCAAATAAATTGTAAATATTATATTAATTATGTTAATTTAATAATCACGTTAAATAAAAGATGTAATGTAATTATATAATTAAATGATAATTGATGAAAATTCTGTGCCGGGTCGTTTATTTTTAGCACGAGGTGAATATTTAGTTATAAACCAGACGGTAGTGTATAATACGGCTCAACGTATTATAACCAATGAACGACAATCATTTGTAAGAGATATTAAATTTGATACATTTCTATCTCAAAATCAAGTACAAGGAAATTCGGTTATATCTCAAGAGTGGTTTTATACCACATTTCCAGATCAAAAAAAAATGGCAAAACATACATTTACATTGTCAACGTATAGTGATAATACTTTTTCTAAAAAAATAGGAGAAATTACATTTAGTTCAAATCTCTTTGACTACGGAACAGACGGAAATATAGTAGCAAATCAATCAACCGATATTCCTTTTGGTGGATCAGATATTAGTACGTTATTTGTTCAATCGGCACATGGTATTTATGATAAAATACATAAAATTGTGCTAGTCAATTATGATATTTTTGGAGCATATATCATTTATTTTGTTAAAAAATATTAATTCTTACAACGTTTTGATGCCTTATGTGTGTCAGCATCTTCTGGAGTTATTACTAACGCATACAATAATAAAATAAGTTGTCGAATAAATAAGAATAAAAGTAAATTATAGATAAAAATATTATAGTTTATGATTGCAAATAATAAGTCTTACAGTGTCATTCATCTTTATGGTATATTTATATATGTTTTAGAGTAAATTAATTTGTAAATTTGATAAACATTCTTACCCCAGCACATTTATCAAATCATATTTCTAGAAAGAGGTATAGAATCATCAAAACAATGTAAAGGTTACGCATAAATAAGAGAATGTTTGATTTTATATTAAATAAACATGGCATCATTGAAACACATATAATTCATCAATTTACACAATTTTTCTTATTCATCTTTTGACAAATAAGAAAAATAAGAAATAACGTGTCTCCCGCTGTTGGTTAAGTTATTGATATATGATTATTGTTATTATATGTATAACGATGGTTTTCTATTATTTATTAAATTATATTCGTTAACCATTTGAGCAATGTGCAGCCCTATTATACCACTACCGAAAAATATAACAATATTTTTGTAGTTATAGATCGCACACAAAATGATAACTATACCTGTTGCGATTGATTTAAAATGAACGAGATATAAAGGTGAATTTGATTTATTGAGGTAATGTAATACTGACCAACATTTTTCTGGTAAACTTGAATGGTCAAATGTTTCAAATTTATAAAAATACAGCATTCCAATAATCAATCCTAGTATTATAACATAAACGGCATACATATACTATTATATTATTATACTGATTTAATTAATCGTCGTTATGTATCTGTCATTTATATTATTTTTTTTTCATGAACATCGTCGAATAGTGTATCTTGACCAAGGAGCATCTTTAATTTGACAATTTTTACTACAACAATCATTATCAAAACTACATCTCTCATTTTGAGGATAACACAATAGATTGGTTGTATTTTTTATGACACCTTCCGCAACTATTCCAGTTAATGACCTTGAGTGTCTATATCCTCCATAACTACTTCCACCCCTATAAGATGATCGCAATGGATCAGTATTTATTCCAGTAGTACGCTTAATAGCTGTAGCAGCAACTCCTAATACAACTGCTTCGGTTAGAGAGGGCGTATATCCATATCTACCTGACCTATATCCATACCCAGACGAACGACTACCTAAATTAATATTAATATTTGTTTTAGACTTGGGTGCTATTGGTGACTTCGGTGTTGATGAAGATTTCGGTTTAGAAGTGGCAGTAGATTTAGAAGCAGGCTTCGCAGCAGGCTTAGGCCTCGCAGCAGGCTTAGGAGTAGGCTTAGGAGTAGAAGTAGGCTTAGCAGCAGGCTTAGGAGTAGAAGTAGGCTTAGGAGTAGCAGCAGGCTTAGGAGTAGCAGCAGGCTTAGCAGTAGGCTTAGGAGTAGAAGTAGGCTTAGCAGCAGGCTTAGGAGTAGCAGCAGGCTTAGCAGCAGGCTTAGCAGCAGGCTTAGGAGTAGAAGTAGGCTTAGCAGCAGGCTTAGCAGCAGGCTTAGAAGCAGACTTACCACCCTTTGCTTTAAATGTCTCTACGCGATAACTATCCATATAAGATAATATGAACACAACACCAATAAGTAAAATAATAAGTATAAGTATCCGTATTAAAATACGATTCATATTATATTATAATCATAGAATATGATTTATCAATGTAATGCGTTGTATTGTAATTAGTATAACATATTTATTACATATAATTAATGAGAATGACCCGAATTCTATTATATTTAGCCAAACCTATCTATGGTGGATGGGTATCATTCACATCGCATTTAGCAAGAAAAGAAAACCTACACTTATACAAAATAGGAACGCGCACAGAAAAAAAGAAACGCCCATATGGATATTCCGTTGAGTATCAAAATATTAATTTGGATGCATTGGATGAATTTATGATACAAGGTTCAACTCCCATTATAACAGCCATAGATAAAAATTATTACCACGTATTGGAACATATGTCACAAAAAATTGCTGAATATCCACATATACGTCTATCCATTGTTCTGCACGACCCTACCGAATTTAGTAAAGGCGCAAAAAAACAATTACTTGAATTATTGAAATCGATGAAAACAAATATCAAAATAATAACTATTCGCAAAACGGTTCACGATATGTTATTATCACTTGGCATAGAATCGCAATTTATTATCCATCCATACGTTCTATCATCGAATGACCAAAAAAGTATTGACCAACGTCAAGGTGCTGTATCTATTTCTCGTATTGATTACGATAAAAATATCGATATTATTGTCAAAGCGAATGCTACAATGAATACCGTACATAAAATTGTATTGTACGGCGACCCCAATGAGCGCTACATCTATCAAAAATTAGTTGAATACGATAGTTTTAAAAAAACGGACCCGGAAAGTATGTACCGTGGCAATTTTCCGAAATCCGCGGATGCTTTACACAATATATTAGAATCGCGATTGTTTGTCGTGGATATGTCGTCCATATATGGAGATGGCGGTGGAACGCAATATACATTTTT
>Ga0114970_10002368_pt1 | contig 14091 bp, 23 predicted proteins | sample M_140205_XF_Meta_FD_87030 | JGI IMG/M metagenome (GOLD analysis project Ga0114970, IMG submission 87030) | Freshwater microbial communities from Lake Montjoie, Canada to study carbon cycling - M_140205_XF_MetaG | ecosystem: Environmental > Aquatic > Freshwater > Lake | place: Lake Montjoie... | reverse complement strand
CTTCGCAGCGCCACTGTTAAATGGCAGACGGTCATGCCGTCTGGCTCCTTGTCAAGCGCAGCGCGGATGCGGGTTTGGAGTGGGCTTACCACGGTGCGTCCTCATGGTTGGCAGGGTTGAATGGGATAGGCTTGGCTGGCTGTGCTGGTGGCAGTTTGGTGGGAAAAGGCCAGTTATCCATTGTTGCGCTCCGCAGCGGCGTAAAGGGGCAGTGGCTCAACATCCACAACAGTCGGCGCAAAAATGCTGGTGGGTTTTGCCCAATAAAAACCATTTCTTGGGTGGTAAAACGCCACAGGCTCCTGCTCTGGCGCTGCGGGTGGGGTGTCAAACACAGGCAGGGTGCCGAACAACTTTGCCACCGGCTCCTGCTCTGGCTGTGCTGTGGGTGGGGTGGTGTACAGGGGCCAAACTTTGTCGGCTTTGTAGGTCGTCAGATCATGCTGAAACCGGGTTATGTACTGCTGGTTTCCGGCAAGCCTACTGGTGTACATCCACGCCACTGGCTCCTGCTCTGGCTGTGCCAAGGCTTCGCGCAGGGCGGCAATTGAGTCGGTTGTGTTTTGCTTTGACTGCTCTAGTGCAGACACAGGCCATACCCATGAGCCGTGATTGTCCCAGCCTTCCAACGCCTCCAGCGCCTGCTGCGCGGCGTGTAATAGTCTGCTCATGTGTTTCCCCTTGCTCTGATGGCGGCGGCAAAATGCAGTCGTGATGGCTGGCTAACATGGCTTTCGCACAGCTTCGCACAAGCCTCACGCTCGGCAGCGGTGACAAGGGCGGCAAAGGCTTCAAGGTAATAGATAAACTTCTCCCTGTCTTTACCCATACCGTAGAACGACAGACCAGAGGCGTCTGCCATGAGGATGATGTCTTCTTTATCCATTGTTTTTCTCCTTTAACCGGGCTTCTGCCCATCGTGCCCCGGAAAGAAAATTGCTGTCACCAGCATATTCTTCGGGCATGTCTTCCCAAGTCAGCCCCACCCAAGGCTTGGCATATACCTGTGTGTCGTCGTCATCGTCAGTTTGCGCTGCCCACAAGCGCAAAGCCTCTGCTTCGATGCGTCTGAATTCGTCTTCCTCTGAGTTCATAGCGTCCCCCACAGAAACCCTGCTAGGCCAGCAATTCCTGTCACGGCAAACAAAATCAAGATTACCGTGGCAATCAAATGCATGAGGTTTGCCAACTCATAGTCATCATCGTCGTTCATAGCGTCACCTTCCGAGTTTTGAAACCACGATGCGTAAAGCACTGCACCGACCCATCTGCCAACATCTTCCAGCCTGCGTTTTCTCCACAGAGTTTTTGAATTTTCTCTTCTACCGTATCTATCCGTGCCTCATGCTCAGACGGGCCGTCAAGCAAGTAGGCCGTGGACATGGCTAGGGCCACCAAAGCCGCAGCGACCCAGTTCATGGCTTCTTCCCAAACTTCAGCACCTCCAGCCGTTCCCGGTTGGAGCGTAGGGTGCAGTAGCGTTGGTGGATGCGCTCCAGCATCTTCACGCGCTTATGCACCAACTTTTCTTCTTCCAACATAGCCAGCAATTGTTCCTCGCTGTACTCGTTAGCCTCAAGATGGAATTTTCTCCAAGTCTTCAATTTTCTTCTCCAAGTCTGTAATGCGTTGCACCACCTTGTTGTAAGCCCGTGACGCACTGTTATGCGTCCGGGTGCGGATAGAGAGTTCAGCTTGCGCCGCCCTCAGTCTTGCCTTGAGTTGTATAATTTTGTTCATGTTGTGCTAAAGTTTACCACAGTTTGATGATTGTCAATTACTTTTTCGCTTGCATCATTCCTGTTGCTGTGCCGGGGTCAATGACAATCCAGCCGTTCTCATGGGCTTCAATCAGTCCGGCGTCAATGAGCGGCTTGATGAAAGTGCCATCTTCCCGCAGGATATTTCGCCATGTTTTGCTCTTGGTTCCAATGAGTCCATTCTTTTCGCCATGCTCAATCAATGCAGATTTGGTAAGGTACGGCGCACCCCCACGGTCTTCTGCGCCTGACTCCCACCATGCTTTTTCAAACGACTTGAACCCGCTTGCCTTCTGGGTTTCTGGTGGCGGCTCACCTTTGACAATCACCGCACTGGTGACGGGTTCGCCATCCTCGTCTAGCCAGCCGGGTATCGCTATCGTTTCAAGTTCAACGTAGACTGACGCTGCCATCTCAGCATCTTTGCTCTTGCGCTGCACGATCTGCATGGCAGCCCCTGGCTTGCCGGGTATGACGCTGATCTCAATGTCCAAGGCTCCACGCCATGCGGATGAGCCACGGGCACGGTGCTGGGCCTCCTCGCTGACGCCTGTGTGGTGAACCAGAATCACTGTGCAGCCAAACTCTTGCATGAGCGCAGCACAGGCGTCCAACATGGTCTTGGCGTCCTGTGCGCTGTTCTCGTCACCAGCCATGAATCGGTGCAGGGTATCCACCGTGATTACATCTGGCTTGATCTTGAGTGCGCGTATGGCCTCGACCACTTGCAAGTAACCCGCTGCGGTGTTGAGGTCTACTCCTGACTTGCTGACCCACATATTGAGGTTGCTGACACTGTTGTGGTGCTTCCAGGCTGCTATGCGGCTTCGCAAGCCGTGATGCCCTTCGCCAGCAAGATAGACCATGTTTCCGGGTTTGACTTTGTGTCCATGCCAGTTTGCTTTGCCACTGGCAATGTGCAGCATCCAATCCAAGGTTACAAAAGTCTTGCCGCCACCGCTGGGGCCATGCACCATTACAAGTGCCTTGTCCTGTATCCAGTGCTTTACAAGCCACGCAATGGGCGCAGGCTGCGCTGAAAAGCCATCAGCATGAATAAGGTAGTCGGTAGCCACCGGCTTCAACAGCAACGCCAAGTCGCCCCCCGCTTGCACGTAATCATTGGCGTCCCCTTGAGTCGGCGGCATGGTCATGCGTACCCCAAATTTTGCTGATGCTTGTTCTGCGTACCGTTGCCCAACGCCTGACGCATCGTTGTCTGCCACGATGCAAATGTCCAGTGTTGGGTGCGCTGTTTTTAAGATGCCTGCCACTGACACCAAGTTGCTGGCGCTGTAGGCCACGGCACAGGGTTTGCCCGTAACCTCCGCTATGGTGGCTCCAGTAGCAAAGCCTTCAGCAAGGTACAAGGTATCGGCGTCCTCCAAGTGGCCCAGCATCCAAAACATGGAGCCGGTCTGTCCACCAGGGTGATACTTTTTGTCGCCGTCACCAGCAATGTATTGGATGCTGGAGAGTTCGCCGCCTGAGTTGTACAAAGGAACCATTAAGCGCCCATCGCCTGTCACCCTTGCGCCGTGAGGCTTGATGCCCTTGCGCTGTAAATATGGATGCTCTGGATTTGCTGCGCTGCCCTCTGCCCAGATAATCTCCACCGTGTTGGCGGCAACCTCACGGGTCTTTTTCTGCTCTGCGTCCCGCTTGGTCTTAGCCTCTGCCAAGCGTCTGGACTGCGCCATTTCTTCAGCAACTGTCAGGCTGCGCCCAATCTCTGCCCTCCAAGTCAATTCAATGCCAGAGCGCCAACATCCAAAGCGCCCTGCTGGTACGCCATCGGCAAAAGCAATGTACCAACCCGGTTTATCGTGCCCTGCCTCGCCCTTGGTTCCTGAGTTGAATCGGTGTATCTTGCCGTCAAGGTGGATAGCGTCAGGTGGCTTCAAGCCTGCGCCAAGCATGGCGTCTTTTAGCTGATCTTCTGGTGCGATGGGCGCTTGTTGCGCTGGCGGCGACCAGGGGCCACCGAGGATGCTTGCGAGGTCTGTCATTGTTTAGTCTCCACAGAAGCAGGCTATTGCTTCTTCGTTAGGGTCAAAAAGATTGGTTTGGTCTTTGCTGTATTGCAGCATTGATGCGTAGCTCGGTCGGTCGGAACGGAAAGTGCCAATGGTTTCCTCCATTTTTGCCCACCATACAGCCCGTTCTGGTTTTTCTTGAATTAAACTAAAAATTTGATGCGGCCCTTTCAAAAAACACAAATCACAATTGCCTGATGCAGTCACACCATCTCTAAATGCAAGGCCAAGATTGAAGGTGTGGCTTCGCCAAAATTCTTGAACAATTTGTTGGGTTACTCCAGCATCAAATAAAGGGATCAGCTTGCTTTCGCGCATCTTCGCCGCCCGTCTTGGTTCGTCTGCCCGTAGTCCCACCATCGTTTCAAACTCCGGCTTGTCAATGCTTTTGAAGTACCGCTCAATGGTCAAAACCTTCAGTTCACCAGTACAGAATCGTGCCACGGGGTTCGGCAGGTACTTACGCTTGCGAATTAGCGCCTCAAATGGCTCACCGTCACGGCTGGCGGTCTTAAAATTCACCACTTCAAACTTAGATTTGGTGTCTTGGAACTCCAGCCACACAATCGGCACGTTCCACTGCTCTGAGCAGTCCTGTACGAACCGCAGCGTTGCCTCATCTTCCTTGCCCGTGTTGGCAAAACAGACAACGGCCTCGCTTGGTAGATGCCCCCCCCCGCTCTGTAGAACACGCCAAAGCATATAGGCGCTTGTCCTGCCGCCGCTGAAGCTGATGCAGGTTGGACTGTCAATTTTGAAGGGGTCTGTCATTTATTTTTACCTTGTTGTGAAAAAGTTGTTGACACTGTAGCATGAACTTGTGTTAGACTGCAAGCACGCCTCGAACTGAGTCCAGACGGAGGCGCAACCAGAAGGAGAGCCACATGGCTATTTCGTTAAAACGTACCGGCGACATCAGTCGTAACGGCGTCAAGCTGCTTGTCTACGGGCAGGCAGGGGCTGGCAAGACCAGCCTGATTAAGACTTTACCGCATCCAGTGGTGTTGTCTGCGGAGGGCGGGTTGTTGTCTATACAAGATGCTGACCTGCCGTATCTTGAAATCACCAGCATGGAAGACTTGCGCGAGGCTTACGCTTGGGTAGCGGATTCTGACCACAAGTCGGTGGCGCTGGACAGCATCAGTGAGATCGCTGAAGTCTGCTTGAACCATGAGAAGAAGGTCAACAAAGACCCTAGGGCGGCATACGGCGCAATGCAGGAACAGATGGCAGACATTATTCGCGCCTTCCGCGACCTGCCTGGACGCCATGTTCTGATGACCGCGAAGTTAGAAAAGACTCAGGATGAAATGGGCCGTGTACTGTACAGCCCCTCTATGCCAGGTAACAAGACAGGCCAAGCCTTGCCTTACTTTTTTGATGAAGTGTTGGCGTTGAGAGTGGAGAAGGATGCCGAGGGCAACACTCAACGGGCGCTGATGTGCGATAGCGATGGCATCTGGCTTGCCAAGGATAGGTCAGGCAAGCTGGGCGGCTGGGAAGCGCCTGACTTGGGCGAGATCATCAACAAGATTGGGGGTGTGGCATGAATATCAAAATCATGGCCCATGTGCATTACCAAAAATATGCGTGGCAAGAAAAAGGGGAATATCGACTTGCTTCTTTTAAACTGGACGACAGCGCCGAACGCACTTATGTTGGTGAGCAAGAGATTGAGATTGACATCCCAGACAACTATGACCCGAGGGCGCAACAAATTGCTGCGCTTGAGGCGCTCAAGCAGAAGGTCATGGCTGACTACCATAAAAGCGTGATGGAAATCAATGAGCGAATTGGCAAACTCTTAGCGTTGGAGGCAGCATGAACGAAACTTTAGAGGGTATGACCTTGCGCGATTACTTTGCGGCGAAGGCGATGGCTGTTTATTTTCAAGACCCAAACATTGAGGACATAGTTGGTGATCTCGCTTCAGTTGCCAATTGGTGCTACGAAGTGGCAGACGAAATGCTGAAAGCCAGGGAGCAATCATGAGTCTCTACCAACGCTGGCTCGACGCCAAAAAACTTGAGACTGCCGCAGTCAAAGACCGCCGCGAATTGGAAGACCGGATGGTAAAAGAGTTTGCCCTGCCAAAAGACTTGGAAGGCACGGTCAACCATGAAGTTGACGGCTACAAGATCAAAATGGAAGGCCGCATCAATAAGAAGATTGACTCCGACAAGCTGCAAATGTTGGCTGCGGAAGCTGGCCTGTCTGAACACCTGTCCAGCCTTTTTAGGTGGAAGCCCGAGATCAACGTAAAGGCATGGGATGCGGCTGCTGACGCTGTGACCGGGCCTCTGCTTGATGCAATAACGTCCACCCCTGGACGCCCCACTTTTACTATCACAAAGGACTAATCATCATGGCTTTTCTCGACGAAGAATTCACCCTCGACACCCTGCCGAAAGGCAACACTAGCAACTTTGAACCTCTGCCCGATGGCTGGTACAACGCAACCATTACCAGCGCCCAAATTGGAGAGACTAAGGCTGGAGGCGGCAAATACATCAAGGTGCGCTACGACATTACCGGCCCGTCCCACCAAGGCAGAGTGATTTTTAGTTACTTGAACATCAAGAACGCCAGCACTAAGGCCGAGGAAATTGGCAGGGCGCAACTTGGCGAGATTATGAGGTCTATTGGGCTTGCCAAAGTGACCGACACCGACCAACTGATTGGCAAAGTGATAGGCATTAAGTTGACCATCAAGCGCGATGCAAAAGGCGATGGTAACGATGTGAAGGGATACAAGGCCATTGGCTCATCCCCTGCTGCTTTTCCTGCTGTTGCCCCTGTTGGTGCAGCGCCTGTTGCAAAGTCTTCTACGCCACCTAAGTTCGGCGCATCACCGTGGGCTAAGAAGTAAGTTTTGGGGGGAAAGCGGATGCTGTAGCTTAGTTGGAAAAGCTGCCTTTCGAGGGCGAGTCGTTGGTTCGGATCCAACCAGTGCAGCGAGTACCCCCACCCAAAAAAAGACCCCGTTTTTAACGGCGGGGTCAATCACTACAGGAGAGAACAACGTGCAAATACCAGAGCCAAATATTACCATAACCTCCCTCATTGACGCTGCCCATGAGGAGCGGCTGGAAAAGCCCAGACCGCATCTAGGGGCAAGCACCTTGGGCCACCACTGCGAACGGTGGCTTTGGCTGTCGTTTCGCTGGGCGGTGCAGGAACAATTCAAGGGCCGCATCTTGCGCTTGTTTAGGCGTGGCAACAATGAAGAAGCTACCATCATCAGTGACTTACGGGCGGCAGGCATCCATGTCTATGGCACTCAGACCAAGGTGGACTTTGGTAGCCATGTCTCTGGCAGTCTGGACGGGGTTGGCAAGGGCGTACCCGGTGCGCCAAAGACTGAACACGTTTTGGAGTTCAAGACCCACAGTCTCAAGTCATTTAATGACTTAGAGAAGCATGGCGTGGGCAAGAGCAAGCCCCAGCATTTCACCCAATGCCAAGTGTATATGCACGGAACTGCACTGAAACGTGCTTTGTATGTTGCCGTCTGTAAGGATGATGACCGTATATACACCGAAAGAATTGAGTACGACAAGGAAATGGCAACCAAGGCCATTGAGCGTGGGCAAAGGTTAACTTTGACTGACCGCCTGCCACCACCTATCAGCACTGATCCCACTTGGTTTGAGTGCAAGATATGCCCTGGGCATGACTTTTGCCACGGCAGCAAAACCACCAAGCACGTTAACTGCCGTACCTGCGCCCACATTACGCCATTGAGCGATTCGACTTGGCACTGCGCCAAATGGGATGACATTGTTCCGCTTGAGTCTCAACGTACCGGCTGCGAGTCTCATGTAATCCACCCTGATTTAGTGCCCTGGAAGCGGTTGGAAGGGCCAAGCGACTGGGTGGCAGTCTACGAGATTGATGGGCTTGGCATTGCCAATGGTGAGCCGGGAGAGGGCGTGTACGGTAGCAAGGAACTGCTTGCTAATGCTGCGGCTTGCGCCAGTGGTGATCCGCTGATTGCTGAGGTAAGGGCTAAGTGGGATGGGCGCATATGTTGAGAGACTACCAACAACGCACCATCGACCAGCTTTACGCATGGTTTGAGGCAGGCAACCAAGGTAACCCCTGCCTAGTCCTGCCCACCGGCTCCGGCAAGTCTCACATTGTGGCTGCGCTTTGCAAGGATGCGTTGCAAAATTGGCCTGAGACTCGCATTTTGATGCTAACCCATGTGCGCGAACTTATTGAGCAGAACACCCAGAAGATGCGCCAGCATTGGCCCAATGCACCACTTGGCATTTACAGTGCTGGTCTGCGTCAGAAGGAACTTGGCGAACCGATTACGTTTGCAGGCATCCAATCGGTGCGGAACAAGGCCAAGGAGATAGGCCATGTTGATCTGGTCATCATTGACGAGTGCCACTTGGTTTCGCACAAGGACGAAGGCGGCTATCGGACATTACTATCAGACCTTTATCAGAGAAACCCGAATGTCAGGGTAATAGGTTTAACTGCTACACCGTACCGCCTGGGGCATGGCTACATCACCGATGCGCCTGCCATCTTCAGCGCCCTGATCGAACCCACCAGCATTGAGGAACTTATCCACAAGGGCTATCTGTCCACCCTGCGAAGTAAATTGACCCGCACCAAGCTGGAGGTGGACGGAGTGCATAAACGAGGCGGCGAGTACATTGAATCAGAATTGCAGGCCAAGGTTGACACCAAGGACAAGAACGTCAAGGTAGTGGCTGAAATAGTGCGCCTAGGGCATGATCGTCAATCCTGGCTAATTTTCTGCGCTGGCGTGGCCCATGCCCACCACATAAAAGAGGCGTTACAAGATGAGGGCATTGTGGCCCAGTGCGTGACCGGCGAGACACCGAGCGCCGAGCGCGACAAGATGCTGGCTGACTTCAAGGCAGGGCGCATCCGAGCGTTGACCAATGCCAATGTACTCACCACCGGATTTGACGCGCCTGGGATTGATCTGATAGCTATGCTGCGCCCTACCATGAGTCCTGGGCTTTATGTCCAGATGGCAGGGCGCGGCTTACGCATTGCCGAGGGCAAGACGGACTGTCTGGTGCTGGACTTTGCAGGCGTAGTAGAGCAGCATGGCCCCATCACTGCGGTTAACCCGCCACCAAAAAAGGGTGACAAGATAGGGGAAGCGCCCGTAAAAGTCTGCGATAACTGCCAAGAGATATGCGGCTTGAGCGCCCGAGTCTGCACAGCCTGCGGGACGCCGTTCCCCGAACCCGAGCGCCCGACCCTTAAATTGTCCAACTTAGACATTATGGGCAATGAAGGCATTGACATGGACGTTACCGCCTGGACATGGCGCAAGCACATCAGCCGAGCGAGTGGCAAGGAAATGCTCTCTCTGACTTACTACGGGGGTCTGTCCGACCTGCCAGTGACCGAATATCTGGCAGTGACTCACGATGGCTATGCTGGCGAAAAGAGCCGCAGGCTGCTGGCTGATATCTCCCATCAAGCCAGTGTTGATTTGGACTATGGGGCCACCGACCTGCACCAAATGGCCCAGCAACTCACCGAGGGACTGCCACCAGTGCGGATCGAATTCAAGCGAGAGGGTAAGTTTTTTTCAATTGTTAGGAGAATGTGGACATGAGACACCCCGAACCCCAAATAGTTACCCTGTACCGCGCCACCCTCAATGCCGAGCCGCCGAGGGTCTGCCATACGTGCGACCATTACACCGAGCAGGGGCTATGCGCCGAATATAACGACACGCCACCACCAGAGTTTGCATCCGAGCCTGGGGGCTGCGCCTTGTGGGAGTGGGAGGTTCCCTTTTAGCATGGAGTCTGAACATTTACAGCAGGTCAGGCTTGTAAGCTGGTTCCGGCGTAGCTATCCTGGCGTGAGAATCTTTGCCATCCCCAATGGGGGCCATCGTGGGGCCTCTCAGGGCGCTGCGTTGAAAGCAGAAGGGGTACAGGCAGGCGTACCGGATTTATTTGTCCCAGCGTGGCTTTTATGGGTTGAGATGAAACGTGAGACGGGCGGCGTGGTGTCACCAGTGCAAAGGGACTGGATTAGCTATTTGGAGGGTATCGGGCACAGGGTCATCGTGGGCAAGGGCTTTGAGGATGCCAAGCGGCAGATTGAGAGCGTAAAAAAGCCCACCGAGTACAAGGTGGGCATTGGGTGGGAATAGGGTTACAGGTTTAGCAACACTGCCACCAGAGCGGCAAGCAGGGCTGCGAGTAGGATCATTCGAACCCCATGTAATAGTCTGGTTCAACTTCCTGCCACCAAGAAACAGGATTCCAGCCTTGATCTGTCATCACTTCAATGTAACGTCCCCGTTCGTGGTCATACCCTGTCAGGTACGATATGGCAAACCCTAATTTAATTTCTTGCTTTGCCATATGGATAGCAGCATGGTATGCCTGATCTTTTTCCGGATAATCTTTTAACATTTTGGTTTCTCCATTATTTAGTAAGTGCCACTGAATCATTTAATTGCTCCACCAGTTAACAAGGGCAAGGGCAAGGCAGGTGGCAATGGTGAGGGCTAACAGGTAGTCCCAGATGGTTTCTTTCATTCTCCCATCCCCTTGCAAACAGGGCATACACTGCCATCGTATTCACCCTCACCACTGCCAGAGCAGGCAGGGCATATGCCTGGATCGTACTTGCCTGGGCCATCGTCAGCCATGTAAGCTGCCCAATCTTCATCAGAATCGTTCATGCTGCCACCTCATCATGTAAACCCAGCCACAATTCAGCCGTGAGAATGTCTCCCATCAGCCACCAGCCAAAAAGCCTATCATTAGGCATCAGCCCGTAAATATACACTTCGTCATTTTGAGTAATTCGGTAGTGGTTTACACCATATTGGGCGCGTAGGGCTGCGCGTAAAGTTTCTCGGGGTATTGATTTCATTTTCTATTCTCCAGTAGTTAAAATTATGTTGTTTCTTCGTCAATTACAAACTCAATATTTTGAATATCATGGGCTATAAGATTATTCACTGAATTACAAACAGCAGCATAAAATCCAGCCTGGGCTTTTAGTTGTTCACTGTTACCGTAATTCATTACAGCATGAGTCCAACGCTGATTAGCTGCGCTGATGTTATCAATGTCTGCTTTCGTCATGCGCGATAAGTAAGCATTTAAAATGCGAGCATGGTCAATTTTAATTTTAGTCATGGTTTATTCTCCAATAGTTAATGGCCTGCACAATGCAAACCCCTAAACCCTGCCAGTGCAGGGCTTAGAGGGTGCATTAGGCAAGCTTAATCCTGATAATCTTACCTATTTTCTTACCATGAGCGGGGTATGCGATAACTGGCACTGTTTTATCGTAGCAAGCCCTGCAACCGTTGCATTTACCCTCATGCTCATATGCGCGACAAAGGGTAACCATGTCAGGATTAACCCGAGAATCAGGGACAATCACTGAACCATGCAAACCAGATATAAATTCACCAACAATTGAATCACTGGACGGGCGCACCATTACATTGTCAAGTTGCGACATGGCACGCAGTACTAACGCAAATTTGGGGAATTTATGCATCCTGGTTGGTAACCAGTGTTTGCACCATGGGGTACGCTGCATCACTTCTAGCATTTTTTCTGCCAAGCCCAAGGAATACATGTCGCCCGAATCGAACCAGCGAAAATAACAATCCCGCTCCAATTCTGCAACCATGTCGTCGCACCATTCCATACGCTGCCAATCGATGCGATTGAATTCGCGTGGTGCTTTTACGTTAGCGAATACATAATTGCCTGTGGTGGCATAGCATCCTTTGCAAGCGTCAACCAGTACACCGGGAGATTCAATGCTACCTGGGCAAGTGTCTAGGGCTTGCAATGACCAACTGCGAATGCCGTCTAGCTTGCTTGTGATGCTGATTTTAGGTTTCTGCTCCATTTTTTCTCCAATAGGGTAAACGGGACAATTCCCGCCACTGCGCCCGGTGTAGGCGCAGGGACTGGCACTGTCAGACTTCAATCAATGCGGCTTGTTTCTCAAGCCAAGCCAGATCAGACAATGGAAAGCCAGTACAGTCAATTTCACCAAGGGTATGGTGCGAAGGGTTGACGTTGCAGAACAGGCCCATAACATTGTGATGCAAGCCATGGGCGAGAACAATTTGGTTACGGGCTATTTCAGGGTTAGCGGCTGTAGCCCTGACATGGTCTACTTGGCTTGTTTTTTTGTTGACTACTTGATAGGTGTATTGGCGCATGATGCTTAGTCCTGGTTTGTTGATAGGCCTATAGTGTCACTAAATTTGTTGCAGTCTATTGTCACATAGGCGACAGTGGAGAGTAGGTGTTTACCCTTGCTTTTGTCTTCTTTTTACCCTGCACTTTTTGCACGTGCACTGCACGTGCATTTCGTGCAACTGCACTTTTTGCACTTTCACTGCACGTGCAAAAAGTGCAATTCGTGACAAAAACAACATAAAATTGCACGGGATGCACACATCTCTTAAGAGATGTGCAATCGTGCAAATGTTGTGCAGGCTGTGCAGACGGGTAAAATGGGGTTTGAGACTGATTTAGTTTGTGGTTACTAACATTTTGGAGGGTTTAGGATGCTGGCGCTAAAAAACCGTGAGGCATTGTCTGAAATTGTTTTGGAGAGCATGACCAATGGCGTGTCGATGCGCCAAGCCTGCATCAAAGCAGGCATAGGGGCTGCGACATGGATAGACTGGACAACCAAGGATCCCGTCCTGTCCGAACGCTACACGCGAGCGCGGGAAGCCTTGCTTGATGCGATGGTGGATCAAACCCTTGCACTTGCTGACGAACCAGTGCCTAAGCTGGACAACGGCGCAACTGACCCCGGACTAGTGAGGCAAAGGCAATTGCAAGTGGATACACGCAAGTGGATACTGTCTAAACTTGCGCCAAGCAAGTACGGCGACAGGCTTGATGTGAGTGTCAGCGATAACCGCATCAGCATCAGCGGTGCATTGCTCGCAGCGCAGAGCAGGCTTGCACTGATGCACGATGCATCGCACGTGCAGGATGTGCAGGCCAAGCCTGACCAGGGGGAGGGGGGAGGGCCGAGCGACTAGGGCCACAGCTACGGAGGCTCCACGAACAATTTATTTTTTTTAATAATATATATGCAAACAACAATCTACCAACCTGAAGACGAGCAGGAACTCATGGCAAGGCTATGGGTTCCATCGCTCAAAGATAACCCACTGGCGTTTGTTCTGTATTTGTTTCCCTGGGGTCAAAAGGGTACGCCGCTGGAGCATTTCTCTGGCCCAAGAAAGTGGCAGCGGGATGTATTGAATGATATTGCCACACACATTAAGAATAACAAAGGTGTGGTTGACTTTGCCGTACTTCAAGAAGCAGTATCAAGCGGTCGGGGTATTGGTAAGTCGGCATTGGTGTCATGGCTGACGATATGGATGTTGTCCACTAGGATTGGCAGCACAACCATAATAAGTGCGAACAGTGAGAACCAGCTACGCTCAATTACCTGGGCTGAGATTACCAAGTGGTTGGCAATGTCTATTAATTCTCACTGGTTTGAAGTCTCAGCCACTAGGGTGACGCCTGCAAAGTGGTTGACTGAGTTGGTGGAGCGGGATTTAAAGAAGGGAACCCGGTATTGGGGCGTGGAGGGTCGGCTTTGGAGTGCGGAGAACCCGGATGCTTATGCTGGTGTACACAATTTTGATGGTGTGCTGGTGATTTTTGACGAGGCAAGCGGTATTGACGATTCAATCTGGGCGGTGACGGGGGGATTCTTTACAGAGAACACGCCAAATCGTTTTTGGTTGGCGTTTAGCAACCCACGGCGCAACACGGGGTACTTTTATGAGACATTTCACTCAAAGCGAGACTTTTGGGTGACTAAGGTGGTAGATGCTAGGACGGTGGAGGGGACGGACAAGGCGGTTTATGAGCGGATTATTGCGGAGTACGGGCCAGACAGTGCCCAGGCGCACGTTGAGGTGTACGGTGAGTTTCCGAGTGCGGGGGATGACCAGTTTATTCCATCGAATACGGTCGATGAGGCCATGAAAAGGCCCAAGTACAAAGATTCAAGTGCCCCCATCATCATTGGTGTAGACCCGGCGCGGTTTGGGGCTGATGCTACGGTGATTGCGGTGCGGCAGGGGCGGGATATTGTGACGATTAAGAAGTATCGGGGTGATGATACGATGACGGTGGTGGGGCATATCATTGAGGCGATGGAGGAGTACAAGCCTGCGATGGTGGTAATTGATGAGGGTGGGTTGGGGGCGGGAATTGTGGATAGGTTGAAGGAGCAGCGGTACAAAATCAAGGGGGTGAACT
>Ga0114970_10002364_pt1 | contig 14100 bp, 14 predicted proteins | sample M_140205_XF_Meta_FD_87030 | JGI IMG/M metagenome (GOLD analysis project Ga0114970, IMG submission 87030) | Freshwater microbial communities from Lake Montjoie, Canada to study carbon cycling - M_140205_XF_MetaG | ecosystem: Environmental > Aquatic > Freshwater > Lake | place: Lake Montjoie... | reverse complement strand
GAAAACTACGGCGAAGGAAGCAGTCGCGAACACGCTGCTATGGAGCCACGCCATCTGGGGGTGCGTGCCATTTTGGTAAAGTCTTACGCCCGTATTCACGAAACTAATCTGAAGAAACAAGGTATGCTAGCACTCACCTTCGCCGATAAAAACGACTATGGTAAAATAAAAGAAGATGATACATTTGATATTATAGGATTAACCTCGTTCACATCAGGCAAACCACTAGGCTTGGTTATAAATCACACCGATGGAACAAGCGATACTATTATGATAAACCATACCTATAACGACCAACAAATAGAGTGGTTCAAAGCGGGTGGGGCATTAAATATTATCCGTCAACAACTAGCATAAATCTAAATTTGTAAGTTATTGGATTTGGTGGGCGAAAATCGAAGTAGATTTAATACCGCCCTTCCTTCCTGTTTGTAGCTCTATACAACCGTAAATACTTGATGAAAGTTTTTGCTGGTCATATATTGAAAGGTCACCCTTTACACTATTATTTATGGGGGTTTTTTTAATTTCAATTTGTATTAGTAAATGTGATAAATTTGCCTCAAACCAATCCCATTAATTAAGTGAAAAAAATTATACTCTCTTCAGCATTGGCTATCCTTGTTTTTACTGCCAACTCACAGTCCTTCTCCGACAATTTTGACAACTATGCATCTGGAGCATATTTGGCCCAATCAAATAATAAATGGACAACTTGGGGCAACCAAGCCGGTACATCGCAAGATGTGCAGATAAGCACAGCCAAAGCACATAGCGGAAGCAACTCCATCTATTTCTCATCTTCTGCCCAAAGCGGTGGACCCGTTGACGAGGTTTTACCTTTTGGAGGTGTGTATAATACCGGCACTTTCGTATTTGAAATGTGGATGTTTGTAGAAAATGGAAAAGTTGGGTATTTCAACTTCCAAAGCAAAACACCCGTAGGCACAGAGTGGGCCATGGATTGCAATTTTAAAAGTGGTGGAACATTCGAAATTTTAAACACTACTGATGGTTCGCTATTGAAAGGTTCCTACACTCAAAACAAATGGTTCAATATCAAAATGAATATTAACCTGAACAGCAATGTTTGGGATTTTATGTTGGATAATGCTTCACAAGGCACATTCACAAATACAAACAATCAATTGGCTAGCTTGAACATATTCTCTATGAGTGGTAGCTCGTTCTATATAGATGATATAAAATATGATTATACTCCATATAGCTTGCCTGCTATCAATTGTGCCGCTACCAATATTGGTAATGTGGTTGGATACCTTGCTAGCCAAATAGTAACTCCAACTGTCACCTTGCGTAATATGGGTACAACAACTATTACAAAATGCGATGTGAAATTGACTTATAATGGAGCTAACATTACTAAGAACTTAACAGGTCTTTCTGTTGCGTCATTAGCAACTTATACCGCTACCATGCCATCGCCCATTACTTTGGTTGCTGGTGCTAACGATATAGTAGCAACTGTTTCAAATGTTAATGGAAATGCTACTGACGGAGATGCCAATGACGATGTAAAAACTATATCTCTTAGCCCCGTTGTCCCCGCTGTTAATAAAATAGTAGTGGCCGAAGAAGCTACAGGTACCTGGTGCGGATGGTGCGTGAGAGGAGCTGTTTTCTTAAAAGCTTTAACGGATAAATATGGCGTTTTGTTCCAAGGTATCGCTGTGCACAATGCCGACCCGATGGTGGTTACAACTTATGATGCTGCAATGAAAGTTAAAGTAAGCGGTTACCCAAGTGCTATGATAGACCGGGGTGCCGTAAAAGACCCAGCAGCTATCGAGCCTGATTTTTTGCAAAGAGTTTTGGTAGCACCTAAAGCTACTATTATAAATGGTGCAATTTATACTGCAAGCACAAATACCCTGCAAGTATCTTTGACTTCAAATTTTGTTCAGGCTGTTAATGGCGATTATCGTATTGCTTGTGTGCTTGTTGAAGATGGCGTAAAAGGCACTGGAACAGGTTATGACCAACATAACTATTATGCTGGCGGAGGTAGCGGCGCAATGGGCGGCTACGAAACCAAATCAAACCCTGTCCCTGCTAATAAAATGGTATATGATCATGTAGCACGCACTATCAGTCCTTCGTTTTCAGGGTTGGCAAATAGTTACCCAACCTCAATAGCACAAGGAGGCAAATACACCCACAATTTTACTTTCACCCTAGACCCTTCATGGAACACTAGCAATATGCACATCGTCGGCCTATTAGTTGACCCTAATGGCAAAATAGACAATGCCTCCTCAACCAACATTACCGCTGCGGTTGCAAATGGTTTTGTGAGCGGCACCAATGTGACTTCTGTTAGTGCACTTGACGCACCTGATGGCAAATTGAAAATATATCCCAATCCTTCATCGGGAAATTCTACCATCGAACTTCTACTGAATGAAACCTCTAATACAAGTTTACAGGTTTTTGCATCAGATGGAAAATTGGTTCTGTCCAAAACATTTAATCAAATGCCAAATGGAGCCTATACCTTCCTTTTGGCTACCGAATCTTGGGAAAATGGTGTGTATTTGATAAAGATGAATTTCGGCGAGCAATCTATTACTCGAAGATTTGTTAAAATGTAATATGTATATCTCTTCGTGTTTCAATAGCTGAGTAGATACTATAAATATTATATATATTTCCTTACTGTGTTTTTATACTAATTTTGCAGCGTGAAAATATCCAACGAAACAAAGGTCGGAGCACTAACCGTTATTGCGGTCATCATGCTAATTTTAGGTTATAATTATTTGAAGGGTAACGAGCTTTTCTCTACCACCAATACTTATTACGCAATATATGATAATGTAGATGGGCTCACTCCTTCTAATGCCGTAATGATACAAGGCCTCAAGGTTGGCCAAGTTAGAAAAGTGACCTACAGAGACGACAAGAAATTAGTAGTGGTGATTGAAATCAATAGTGATTTGAAGATCGGCAAGCTTGATTCATTCAAGATTGTGGCAATGGATATATTTCAAAATAAAGCAATAGAAATAACAACATCTCATATGGGGCCGCCTGCTGTAAATGGCGATACTCTTATTGCTTATCTTAAGCCTGGAATAACCGATCAAATTTCAGCTGTTGTTGGGCCAATTAAAGCCAAAACAGAAAAATTTATTCTTGCTATTGACTCTATGGTTGGTGGTTTTAGCAGTCAGATTTCAAGTGGAAATGGAGGAGAACTAAAGCAATCCCTTCTCACACTGAAAAATACTTTGCAGGCTTTAAACAATACTGCTTCCGGTATGGATCACTTATTAAACTCAGATGCCAGCAAGTTTAACCAAATATTGGCCCACGTAGAAGGCATTACCCGCAAACTTCATGATAATGCCAATACTCTTGACAAGATAATGAAGAATATGGCTCAGATTACTGATTCCTTGGCTGCATCCGATTTAAAAACCACTATCAATAATGCCAAAGATGCAGTAAAAACGGTAGCAACATTGTTAGAAAAAATTAACAAGGGGGAGGGAACCATGGGTCTATTAATAAACGATACCAAGCTTTATGATAATCTTAAAGCTTCGAGCGAAAGCCTCGACAAATTATTAATTGACCTAAAAGCACACCCCAAAAGATATATTCACTTCTCTGTTTTTGGTAAAAAAGATAAAGTAAATTAAGTAAATGAGCATCGGTAAGGATAAAATTCGCTTAGTAATTGTTGCCGACCACCAGATGTTAATTGACGGAATAAAATCTTTGCTGAAATCCGATAAGCGTTTTGAAGTTGTTGGCGAAACCACCAAAAGCCCTGATGCAACCGGCTTGGTAAATTCCTTGCAGCCAGATATTTTGCTCAGCAATATCGATATGCCAGATATGAGTGGTATAGAGCACACTAAGCTTTTAAATTCGGTGTTGCCTTCATTGCACGTGTTGGCTCTTTCTATGCACAATGGGATAGTACAGTTAGGCAACTTTTTTATGTGCGATCTCGTCAATGTTTAAAATGAAAATCAATATGGTTAAAAAGACACCGCTAACAATTGCCCTTTTTTTTGTGTCCGGATTTCTTATGGCACAAGATGTAAGCTTTCCGACCTCATACGAAGGCCTTTGGGAGGGTGAATTAAAAATATATAAACCCACTAATTCTAAAGAGCCGGCAATGATTTTTATGAGGCCAAAAGTAGTTATGCAACTAGACATTTCTAAAAATGACACTGCCCATTGTTGGAATTTTATCATCAGATATTTTGCACAAGGCAATTTAGACGAACGAAAACACTTGCTTAAAAAAGATAGTTTTTCTGAGAGCTATATTATTGAAGAACAAAACACAGTTAAACTATATTCCTACCTGCGGGGGAATGTATTATTAGAACATTTTTCATTGCCAGAAACCGACGTTACCTGCATCTATAAATTTAACACCGACTCTATTTTTACCCAGATGATTTCAAGTGAAGTTGCTCCAGTAACTTGGACAGGCGGATCTAAAGGCATTCCAAAAATATTTAGTTATTTGGTAGATGGTTATCAAGATGCTATTTTGGTTAGAAAAAAAAGGTAGGCTGTGCTACAGTCTTTTAAATATAAATTAAACGAACTGGCAGATGCTGCAAGGTGGGTTTTGTCAAAGACTACCGATTTTACAATTATTGGTTTTGAAGGACAGATGGGTGCGGGTAAAACTACGCTTATTCAAGCAATATGTTATGAGATTGGTGCGGGAGATAGGGTTGCAAGCCCAACCTACTCTTTGGTTAATGAGTATAAAACTTCTAAAGAAAACTATATAATATATCACTTTGATTTTTACCGTATCCTTTCAGAACAAGAAGCTATCGATGCGGGGTTTTATGAGTATATTGATAGTGGTAATTTGTGTTTAATTGAATGGCCGCAAAAGATATCGAATCTTCTCTCGAAAGAAAATGTTTTATACATAAATCTCGAAATAGCGGGAGAAAATGAGCGAGTTTTAATAATTAATTGAATTCGAAACCCTGCGGATGAACCACCAATAAACTGCAAGGCAAGTTTGAAAGAGCGTATTCTAAATCATGCGGGAAAAGCCTGTCCAACAACCCTAATTCTGTATCGGGGGAATTAAGTACCAACAAATCAGCCTGGCTCTCTCGAGCAAAAGCCGAAACACAATATCCTGGTTTTCCTTCACGTCTATCAACTTCAACCTTTAAGTTGCTGAAAACAAATTGCTGAAGCATATTATTTACTTCTTGTTTGCTATCAAACAAATTCATTAATGTGTCTTCTGTATTATATGCGGACTGGGCTGGTTGATCCTGCCCAATAGAAACTACTAATTGATCAACCGGAAGTTCCTCTACCAAAGTCATTTTTTTGGTATTCGTCCGTTCAATCAATTTTGCCACAAATTCAAGTGTATTGGATGTTTTAGGATGGTCCACCCCGCTTACTACAAGGTGCTCGAACTCTCCATTATTCTTTACTGGGTGGTGAAGCAATAAAATGCTGCAGCGACATTTACGACAAAGGTTTTTAGAAATGCTTCCTGTGAAGTATTTAAACAAGTTTTGTGTATCATCGGTAGCAGTAATAAGTAAATCTGTTTGTTGGGTTTGAGTAAACTCTAATAAACTTTCTACCTTATCTCCGTCTAACCAATGTAAGCCGTTTAGCTTTATTTGAAGTCTTTTAAGAACCTCTGCCAGGTGTTCTTCTTTTTGTGAGGTGGGTTGCCCCACATGCACCAAATGAAGTTCAGCTTCTTTTGCAAGCTTAGCAGCACAACTTAACTCGTATTCTAAATGATGATTAAACGATACCGCAACCGTTATTTTTTGAAACATCACAGAAGCCTAGAACGGTAGGTCGTCTTCATTTTGTCCAGACCCTGATACAAAAGGATCGCTCGCAACTGTGTCCTGCACTTGAGACGGTACTGACCCAGCACTTAATACGTCTATTTTCCATGGTTTCAAATCTGTATACCACCGGTCATTGTATTCGCGGCTTTGTACATCAAAAGAAACTTTTAAATCTGTGCCTTCAGATATCGATTCTATTTGAGTCGATTTTTCTCCCCATGCAGAAAAACATATCTTTTTGGGAAACTGCTCTGAGGTTTCAATCACAAAATCTTGTTTTGACCAAGCGCCGTTTTTCCCTTCGCCTGTTTGTTTTGGAAGCAATTTAATGAGCTTGCCTGATATTTCTAATGCCATGTGTTCTGTAATAAATTATTTGCAAAATTAACTCTTTATTGTATAATAATTGCAATAATTTAACTTTGAAAAAATCCACAAACACTGTGGATTTTTTGTGTTAATCATATAACTCGAATTTAAGCTCTTGCTTCCCGTAACCTAGCTCTTTCAATCGATCACGAGCCTCACGCACCATAGCACTCCATCCACATAAATAAAAAATTACGGGTTTTACTTCTCCAAAATATCTTAAATATACATCGTGCACGTACCCAATATCTCCATCCCATGTTTCTTTGGTTTCCCTTGAAAGTACCGGTAGAAATTTAAACTCTGGATGTGCTTGCTGCAATTCCTCGAATTCCTTCCTATATAGTATGTCTTGCTTTACCCTGTTTCCAAAAACCATATATATGTTTTTGTGGGGAAGGTTTTTGTTATATATATGGTTTAACATTGCCCTTAAGGGAGCAATGCCGGTTCCTGTGCACACAAAGCATAAATCGGTTTCAATATTTTCTGGTAAGACAAACTTGCCTACAGGACCTGCTGTTTTTACAATACTTCCTACTTTTACATTTTCAAAAATATAGGGAGTGCCTAATCCGTCTGGTTTAATTACAATACATAGTTCGAAAACGCCATCTTCCCTCGGAGCTGAAGCTATTGAATAACTTCGGTTGGTAAACTTGGCTTGAATAGGAAGGTCTAGCATCACAAACTGCCCAGCTTTAAAAGTAAAATCTCCCGGCATTTTTAAAAAGTATCTTTTAACGGTGGGAGTTTCGTCAATAATATCGACTACTTGTGCATCATGATATTGGTGTGCCATAATTTATTAATTTTTTTAATATAACTGATAAAAAATTATACGGGGCAAATAAACAGAAATAAATTTATATTGCAGCCAAATTTTTAACACCATGAAGGAAAACCACTCAAAAGCTCAAATGCATCTCATCGAGATGATAAAAAACAAGCTTCCTCCATACCAATCGTTGCCTGAGCAAATTGCCCATATTCTTAATATTGCTGACCACAGCGCATACCGTCGCATTAGAGGAGAAAAGACGATGAGTTTGGATGAGGTGTTGACTCTCGCAAATCACTTTGAGATTAAGCTTGAGTTGTTGAACCCAAAAGTCGCAAACGATCTGGTCTGGTTTTCCTTTAAAACTTTGGATAATACGTTTTTTACTTTTGAACAATACCTTCAATCACAAATAGACCATTTGGAGCGGATAAAGAAGGCCAAAGAGCGAGAAATGATCTATTCTGCCAAGGACTTACCTGTATTTCACTATTATCATTTCGACGAGTTGGCTGCTTTTAAAATATTCGTTTGGAAAAAAGCTATTATGGGTCTTGAGGAGTATAATGACCGAAAGTTTTCTTTTGATTCTGTTGATGAGGATGCCAATATTGTTAGAGGTAAAATGGCACTAGATCGTTATATAGATGTAGCAAGTACTGAAATTTGGAACGATGAGACGCCCCATTCTGTATTACGTCAAATATATTTTTATTATGATCTAGGGGTTTTTAAAAACAAAAAGGAGGCTCACATACTTGTTGATCAGTTTATGGCAATGATGAACCACTTGCAGAAGCAAGCGGAGGCTGGACATAAATTTCATGTTGGAAGTAAGCCTTCTGAATATGGCAGCACTTACAAATTATATAATAATGAAGTTGTGCTATGTGATAATAGCATTTTTGCAATTGCGGATGATCAAAAGGGGGTATTTATTACACATAACACTTTAAATTACATGTATATAACAAACGGTGATTATTGTGATACAACCCACAAGTGGCTTAAAAACCTCATGAAACGCTCTACTTTAATTAGCACAGAATCTGAAAAAGCAAGAAGGCTGTTTTTTAATACTATTAAAGAAAAAGTAGAAGCGGTAAAAGCTAAAATGAAATAGATCTATTTATTGCTTTACCCCTTCTCCAAGTATTACAGGCACTTTTCCATCAGTAATAATGACTTTTGCATTGGGAGATGTGAGCAACCCTTTCATCATTTGTATACTGTTATATTGCAATAGTTTTGTTGTAAGCGACGAGTCTATAATTAGTTGTGAACGCCTAATCCCCTAAGCTTCTATAAGTAGTCTTTCCGCCTCTTTCTTTTGTTTGTTAATAACAAATTCCGTTTGCAGTGCCGATTGTTCAGCGTTTACCTTGTCTTGAATTGCTTGAGACATTGCTTGAGGCAATATTATATCTTTTAATAGAACAGCATCTACAACAAACCCTTTGCTAGCGATGTGCTCAATTAACTCTTCCATGATTACTTTTTCCACTTTTTCACGCTCAATAGCATATAGTTCTTTGGCAAAGTATCTTGAACTAACTTCTCGGGCAGTCGCCAAAAAATTACTCTGAACTATCACTTGTTCATAGTTGGTTCCAAAGTTTACATAAACTTCGCGAGCTGCCCGAGGTTTTACATGGTATAACAATGTTATTTGTGCCTGCACACTTAATCCCTCTTTGGTCGGCAATGGCAGCGTTTCGTATATCTCAACAGTTCTAATATTTATTTTAAGAATTTTTGAAACGAATGGGTTAAATACATGCGGCCCTGCAGATAAGGGTTCCTTTTTCAATCTGCCAAGTGTTTACTTTAATCCTGTCTCCCCAGGGCGGATAATGGTGCAGCTTGCTATGGTGCAAACTATCAGAAACATAATAATAGAGTTGTTGTTGTTGTTCATTGTGTTAGTTGGTTAAATTAATTGGTTGGTATTAAAACAAATAAAGCCACCTTCTGCAGTGTAAATATTAAATGTGCATCAAATCTCCTTGCGAGTTTGAGAATGCTTGTGTTAGTTTGCCTTTAAAATTAATTCCCTTTGAGCACACAAGAAAAATTCAATGCCGTTGTTTTAGAAAAATCCTTAGATAATGATTTTTATGAACAAATGACGGAGTTTGCAAACACGTTTAGAAAACAACGGAGGGAGGAAATAATTCAACAGCCAAACAATGCTAAAAAACGGGGTGCTTTTTACCGCTGGCGAACCACTGAAAATCTAGATAAATACTTGATTGAGTTTGAATCAAATTTTCTTAAAAAAGGTGGTAGGGTTATTTGGGCACCCGATGAAAAAGATATAGCTAAAGAGGTTTCTGCTATATTAGCAAAACATCCTGATTATAGTTTCGAGGTTTCTCATTCGCACATATTTGAAGAAGCTGAATTATATAATACGCTCTCTAAACCCTACCACATTGTTGGAATAGAGGCGAGCATGTTGGGTGAAAAGAGAGAGTTTAGCCATCCATCGTTCCCCCTAGCCCATGTTGGCAAAGAAAAAGCCAATATGTTTTTCAATGATTTTTTGGGCTTAAAACCGCGTACCGACACAAAAGATTGGGCTGAATATTATAGGGATAAGGCAAATTCAAAAACTCATAACAAGTCTATTGCTTTTGTAAATCCACGGTTTGCACTTAGCGATTCTGGAACCTTGGTTTTTGATGGTAATAATGGTCTACAAGCATCGCTAGTAATGCAAAGCAATATAGTTGTGGCATTAGTTGGTATCGATCAAATGGTAGCAACCCAAAACGAATTGGAAACGCTATTGCCATTGCTGTCAATATATGGCCAAGCCGAAACTCTCAGCAGGCAACTTTTATTTGTTGGGGGCCCAAAACAAAGTTCTTTCGATGAAGGACCAGAGGAAATATATATCATATTGTTTGACAATGGTAGAAGTAATGTATTAGCAAAGCCCGCAACAAGACAAGCTTCTCACTGCATCCAATGCGGGGCCTGCCATATGGTTTGTCCTGTATTTAGGATGGTGGGCGGTCAATCCTTTAATTCTGTCAATATGGGCCCAATTGGCGAGGTCACGTCTCAACAACAATATTCTAAAAAAGAAACGAAACATATCAGTTTTGCAAGCACCAATTGTGGTGCTTGTACGGAAGTTTGCCCAGTAAAAATAGATGTCCATAACCTAATTATTAATAACCGAAAAGATGTTCAAGAAAGTGGGCATACCGGGGCTAATGAAAAGTACTTATGGCTTGCTTGGAAAAGGATGATGTTAAAGCGTAAAAGAATGAACCAAACAACGTCGCTTAAAAGTTTTATGTTTAGAACTGCATATCGCAAAAACTGGGGTGAAAAAAGAGAGTTTCCACAAATTGTTGAGCGTTCATTCAATCAGATGTGGGTTGAACAATTCGGCACCGGTCAAGAAGATTAGGTTATTTTTCTTCGGTGCCTTCTTTTGATAAATTTGAGCTTAGTTGTTTTGTTGTTTTTGCTCCTAGTTCTTGTAGTTTTCGTGTTCGGTTAACCAAATTCCCAGTACCCGTTGACAGCTTCTTATATGCCTCATTATAGTTTTCGTGAGCATTGTCAATTGATTTACCCACCTTTTCAAGGCTTTCAATAAAGCCAACAAATTTATCATAGAGCTCGCCCCCTTGTCGTGCAATCTCCAGAGCGTTTTTTACTTGTCTGTCTTGTTGCCAAAGTGATGAAACAGTCCTCAATGTGGCAAGCAACGTTGACGGGCTTACAATAACTATTTTCCTTTCCCATGCATAAGTATATATCTCTTGATCATGTTGCATAGCGGCAGCAAAAGCTGGCTCTATAGGCATAAATAATAAAACCATATCAGGAGAGTTGAACCCTTGGGCTGCCTGGTAGTTTTTATCCCCCAATTGCTTTATATGGTTTCTCACCGAATCGATATGCATCTTAATATATTTACTCCTGTCTTCATTTGAATCTGCTGACGACCATGCATCATATGCGTTTAGAGATACTTTACTATCAATAATTATGTGTTTGCTGTCTGGCAACATCACTACAACATCCGGCCTCAGTGTATTCCCATCTATCCCAACTATTGTATATTGTGTTCTATACTCTCTGTCCTTTTGCAGTCCACTCATTTCTAAAACACGCTCTAAAACAATTTCTCCCCAATTACCTTGTTTTTTATTGTCCCCTTTTAAAGCCGAAGTTAAATTATTAGCTTCTTTTTGAAGATTAAGATTCATCTCCATCAATTGTCTAATTTCAACCTTGAGACTAATCCTTTCGCCTGATTCCGCCTTGTAGGTCTTATCCACCTTTTCTTCAAATTCCTTTATTCGGTCTTTTAGGGGGCTAAGAATAATATCGAGATTGGTTCTGTTTTGTTCTGTAAACTTTTGGCTTTTCTCATCAAGTAAACGTGATGCAATGTTTTCAAAATCGGCTTGTAGTTTTTTGGTTAGGCCTTCCAACTCTTCCTTTTGGGTCTCTATTTTTTCTTTTTGGTGCTTATATGTTTCTTCTATCTTAGCTAACTTTTCTTGCAGTACTATACTCTTTTCACGCTCTCCTTTTAACTCATTATCAATCGTTTTTAACTGGTCTTGTTGGTCAAAAAGACGACTTTCTGCTACGCGTTTTTCGGTAGTTATACTATTTAATGCCTGGGTAGTTTCTGCTAGGGAAACGGATCTTTGTTCAAGCTCAGCAATCCTACTCAAATTACCCGCTTGGATACTTTTTGATAAATACCAAGCTATCGCAAAACCACAGGCTGTGCCAACTATCAAAAAAAGCAATTCTATCATGCAGCAAATGTCTGATATGCCTGCGGTTCTTTATCCATAACATTTGCCCAAAAGAATGTTTAAAACTAAAATAACCTCCTTGGTTTTTAAAAACTTATATAGGGTGTCAGTTTCTGCACTAAACTGTCTGACAAAAGTTTGGCTTTACTAAGTTCAAAAGCATCGATAAATTTGTTATGTTGTTTTCTATAGTTTATTATATTATTTGCAGCTTTCCATCCTATATACGGATGATTGCCCATCATTGGCTTGCTTGCATTGTTTATATTGATTTTTTTGAATCCTTGCTTAATACAAATATGGGGTGCCGCAATATTGTATATGTCTATATCCATATTTGTTATTTCACGCATTTGATCGGCACTAATGTAACCTCCCAGCCGTTCCCGGTATCTTACAATTTTTGATGCCATATATTTACCTATGCCTGGCAAGGTTTCTAGTTGAGTGCTATCTGCTGTATTTATGTCTAGTATTAAAAACTCTTTTTTTTCAAATGTCTTTTTTTCAAAACTGTCTGGCAACAAAATGTAGTTATGTGCATCCGCAATCCATGCCGCGTCAAGCACTGAGAGCCTTTCAAAGTCTACTTTTCTTTTGAAACCATTATACTTTTTTCGAAGTTTAAGTATTGATTTAATCTGCCCCTTATTTAGACCTAGTTTTTCAAAGATGCTGGCCGACGATGTATTAGGATCAAACGGGAAAAACACCGATGTGTTTTCAGGCTCTTCTACTAATTTTTCATTGCTAAGCTTTTCTTGCTCTTCATTAATTATCTCCTCTTGAGCAAAAAGCTGCTCAATTGCCGTTTTATCTGCTCCCAATATATTAGGTGGTGTCTGCTCATTTTTAAACAAACCACATATAGGAATCCAAAAGATTAATAGTAAAGACAAAAACAAGACCCATAAGATTCCTCTTTTTTGACTAGCCGCAAATTGGATAAAGTCATCCCCGTGTTGTTTAAACCCTTTAGACAAAGCTAATATATATTGCTTGCAAACATACAAAAATTGCTACTTATTGTGCAATAAAAAAGCTAAACTATAAAAATTAAAGCCTTGTTTTTTAAACAAAATAAATAATGTGTTCGTTTATTCAAATTATTTGGTTTTATTGCAATAAAAATAAGGAGGCATTATTATGGAAACCATATTTAACAAATTGCTCGTTACATCCGAAAAAGCCGATACCTTTCCTGCGGCATGCGGTTTTATTGAGTTTATGATTACTTACAACAAGCCTCAAGAGGTGGATTTTATGTTTATTAACGAAGACCTTTCACACCTAAACCAAGAAGTGAAAGAGCGAGTGAAAAAATGTATAAATCTAATGCATAATAAGGATATCATGACCGAGCACTCCTTTAGGCAGGGTAATTTTCACAGGGGTATTATAGATATGGCTCATTATTCTGCTACCGACCTTATTATTTGTGGAGCCGAATTAGTGAAGGGGTTTCGTCGCTTTTGGAGCGGAAGTGAGACTTATAAACTTATAAAGGCCGCTCCTTGCTACGTAGTTTCTATTCAAAAACCTATGAAAAGACAAAGTATTAAAAAAATAGTATTGCCTATTGATACTACCCAAGAAACCCGTCAAAAAGTGCCTGCCGCTATGCAAATGGCTAAACTTTTTGGAGCTACAATCCATGTACTTGGTGTATCATCAAGCAATTCGACTGATACGCTTAAAACCGTTAAAAGCTACGCGGAACAAGCAGCATTTTTTATGTCAGAAAGAGATGTCAATGTCGAACTCGAGTTTTTACAAGGAACAAACCTCACCGATGTAACCCTTGAATATGTTGATAATATTGATGCGGACATGCTGCTGATTATGGCTGTTGAGGAACCAAACCCCTATGGCATGTTTGAAGGTTCTTTTCCTGAACAAATGATTCTAAAGTCCCAAGTGCCTGTTATGGCGATAACACTTAAAGAAGACCTAAAAGTCTCTTATTTTGCGGTGTAAGCCGAGAAGGTCTGCGAGACAACTAGCCAACTTGCCACTCACTAAAAAAAGGTGAAAGGTTAAGCTAAGGAAAAATTGATACAGAGAATTACGGGTTTATGGTTGTGCTGTTATAAAAAACAAAGGCTTTTTTGCAAAAAAATTAAATCTAACGAAAAACATTTTCCTGAATTTTTGCTGGTACCCGCTGAAGCAACCAAAAAACTATAAACATAAAAAGCCCCCTCAAATTAATGAGGGGGCTTTTTATGTTTAAACGCTTAGGGCAATTTAATGCCTTGCGGAATATTAGTTATTCGACTTAACCACACGCATGGTGCTAACCTTGTCGTTGCCT
>Ga0114970_10002363_pt1 | contig 14103 bp, 14 predicted proteins | sample M_140205_XF_Meta_FD_87030 | JGI IMG/M metagenome (GOLD analysis project Ga0114970, IMG submission 87030) | Freshwater microbial communities from Lake Montjoie, Canada to study carbon cycling - M_140205_XF_MetaG | ecosystem: Environmental > Aquatic > Freshwater > Lake | place: Lake Montjoie... | reverse complement strand
TAATACATGGAATCGATTCATCTAATACACGTTGGTCCAAGTCTTGTATTTGTGCACGAATATCATCAGGGCGATTGACTGAAAACTGTAAATAGATTGATCGCATAATAATTTCTAATTCTGTATCACTTTGCCTGCCAATTTGATATTCACCATTCGACCGTTCATATACAATTCGTTGAATGCGTTGTTGCAAATAATCGATATTTGCCTTAGAAAAGAATACATCACTAACTGGATTTTTTTGAACGATTGTTTTAATCGCTTCACACGCGAAATTATTAGAACTACTGTTCGTTTCCTGAAACATATTGTACGTTTGATATATTTGATGGTCTATACTTATTCTACCATTATGTGTATTTGACGATTCGTAATTCATGATAATATATATACTATTACATTTTTTTCTTTAATGTTAGACATATAAATATAAACGTATAGCCTAATTATATAAAATATAAATGGATTGTGATACTATTTTACCACCATTTACGCGGTTTCTGCGTTGTTTTTATACTCAAGGAACCGCACAATCAAATAAGTACATAACACGCAAGGAATTATTAAACCATATTGTTCATATGATATCAATATTCAATATATATCGCAAACAATTTAAAATTACCAATTATGATTACCAATTTACACAACAAACAAACCCTTTTTTTCAAACTCCTCCTAGTCAAATGATAGATGAAATAGATGTTTATAATAATACGGATGGATATCTTGAAATGGATTCGCTACTTGCGTCATATAAAGGTCATATACCTCTTGTATTCAATCCATATTTTATGATGCTTTATATATCGGTTAATAAAACAACTTGTGCTTTTACAAATGGTGCTTGGACAATTTTTTCATTGCGACAAATCATTGATGATTTTAATAGACTTTATACAGAAGAACCGGATATTAAATGGCTTACACTTGGACACGCATATATGGGTCTCGGTTATTATAAAGCATTACGGATGGATATAACAAATGGTCGGTTATTTATACAGAACGATGGTGGTTCAAATGATTATGATAGAATCGCATATTGGGACGCATATAAAAACCAACAATTGGCAGAAAGTGATTATTTTACATTTGAGCAAGTCATCGAATATTTTAAGCAGTACGAATAACGCACGACAGATTATACGTAACAAATAGTTTAAAAATAACTCTCATATAATAAATATGTTATTTCATAAAATGTCAAGTGCAGACAAAGAAAACAAACAACATATTTCCGTATCCGTTGTAGGACATGTTGATTCGGGTAAATCAACAAGTACGGGTCGTCTTATATATGAATTGGGTGGAATTAATGAACGTGAAATGGAAAAGTTGAAGCAACGTGCTCACGAGTTGGGTAAAGATAGTTTCGCTTTTGCGTTTTATATGGATACTCAAAAAGAAGAGCAAGAACGTGGTATTACAATTACGTGCACGGCTAAGGAGTTTTTTACTGAAAAATATCACTATACGATTGTGGATTGCCCCGGACATCGTGATTTTATTCGAAATATGATTTCTGGCGCAAGTCAAGTTGATGTATCTCTATTGATGGTTCCTGCTGATGGAAATTTCGCAACCGCAATTGCAAAGGGGGACCATAAATCAGGTGAGGTTCAAGGACAGACTCGCCAGCACGCACGCTTACTAAATTTGCTTGGTGTTAAGCAAATTATTGTATGTGTTAATAAAATGGATGAGAGGTCTGTTACATATAATAAAGAACGATTTGACGAAATTCGCAATGAAATGGTAGATATGTTGTCGAAAGTCGGTTATAAGAAGGAAACTATTACAACAACGATTCCTATTATTCCTATATCGGGTTACATGGGTGATAATCTTATTCAATATTCAACGAATATGCCTTGGTGGGAAGGTGTCGAAGTAACCAATCTTAATGGTGAGAAAATGGTGGTGAGAACTGTTCTTGACGCACTTAATAACTTTGTAACCTTGCCACAACGTATTGCGGATACTCCTTTGCGTGCGCCTGTTTCCGGTGTGTATAAAATCAAAGGTGTTGGTGATGTCATAACCGCTCGTATCGAGCAAGGAAAAGTTCAGCCGGGTGATGAAGTCGTATTTTTGCCTACAAATTCTAATAGTAATCCGTGTGGTGGCAAGATTTTCACGGTCGAAATGCATCATAAACTTATCGAAGCAGGCAATCCCGGTGATAATTGTGGATTTAATATCAAGGGTCTTGATAAACTAAATATGCCTCGCAGTGGTGATATAATGGTGTTGAAGAAGGACGCTACACTGAGACGTGCTAAAAGTTTTACAGCACAAGTCCAGGTTTTAGACCATCCAGGTGAGCTTAAAAAAGGATATACACCAATCGGATGCGTTCGAACGGCACATAGTGCTGTTCGTTTGACAGAAATTCGTTGGAAGATGGGCAAAGAAACGGGTATGAAGAAATTGGATTTGCCAACTTCTGTTAAAGCGAATGAAATGGCCGAAATTGTATTTGAACCCCAACAGCCATTTGTAGTTGATTTATTCAAGAATTGTGAAGGGTTGGGACGTATTGCGATTATGGAGGGGAATTCTGTGGTTATGTTGGGTAAAGTAACTGAAGTTGTATTTGCGGAGGATGCTTCGGCAAGTAAAAAATAAAAATAAAAATAATAAATAACCAATTGCTCTGTATATTTATTTCATATTTATATAGTAATCAAAATTATGAAATAGATATATACATACTTCAATGTGTTATAGTTTAGAATCAAGTGCTAAAACATCGGGATTGTCGTTATTTGCAATAGTATTATTATTACAGTTTTTATTAAACCGTGGTCAGCTTGTAGTGATAATCGAAAATTATTTATTGTTATATATTCTATTATTGTCTTGTTGTCAATGACTATATATTTTTATAAAAGTGCGACAAAATATTGTACTGTAGTGACACCCGACGGACATCTTGACTGGTGGTTGTCTTCATTCAAACCAACGTATATAAATATATATATGATTCGATACTATGTATGGTTAATTATGATAATTTTTCCAATATTTTTGTTATGGGATATTTCCTATAAAGCCATTTTTGCAATATGTATATTACCTTTATTTGGTTTTTTGTATGGGTTGAAAACAGATTCAAGCGCAAGTATATGGTGTCACTATACAAGTTTCACAGCGATTGTATCCATATTGATATATGTGTTGTATAAATCAAATATCTATAATATTTTGAAGTAGTTATATAACATCATATACTAGTGTGAGATACAATCGCCAAATCATATGCAAAATATACCGCTAAAATAATTATACGATTAAGCACCCATACCTTGATAATTTGCGATGATTTCATCTGCTTGATTATCTCCAAAACTAGAGATTGGTTCATAATTCACTGATGCCCTGCAAATTGGACAAGGGTTATTAATCGATTGTTGAACCCATTTATGTAAGCAATCGATATGATAATCATGTAAGCAACGCAATAGAACCGTTTGTTTAGATGGTTCGGCATCATATTGTTCTTGGCAAATATTACAGCATAGAGATACATCACGACAACTATATTCTTTGATTTGAGAATGTGATTTCAATTCAACGAAATGATATGATGTTAAGTTTTTAGTTCCCTCTTTATCATATACAAATCCACGTGCAAGCATATTGTGAAATTCTTGCGTATATGCTTGCATTTTATCCAGAGAATTTGTATAATCAACTAATATTGTTCGAAATCGTTTATGCAATGAATCATGAATACAACTCATCAACCACGAAGTGGCACTATGCCTATTTATTTTATCGTGTGAAATAATTGTAGACATTGTTCCATCGAAATTAATGGTTAAATTGCAACAAGTTAAACCAAAATTTAAATGAATATTTGGTAATTCGTGCACTACATTAGCAATATGAATTGTATAAGGTCGATTCTTATAAGTAATTAACAGTGTAGTATATAAATTATGAATATTCCGTGTAACGAGCACATCAGTTACCTCTAATATATTAATTAATTCATTAAGAATTCTATGACATGATATAACCAATGATACTGTATTACATGGTTCATTACAAAGCATTGCTCGAACACATTCACCAACGGCTTTAATAACCGGATTGTCGATATTTGAATTATAGTAATTATTATTATTATTAATATAATTATCGTTATATTCGTTTCTTACACGATTCTTAACATATTTAACAATACCGAATATATAATTAATGGGGTCCATTCTTTATGATACATATTTGTTTATTATTTATTTTTATATATTGGTAAATATATTTACTATAAATCAAATCCATAAACCAAATCTAAAAAACCTTAAAGAACTGACTACATTATAAATATATCGTGAAAATGGTCGAAAACGCCGATGTTGGAAGTGATGATTATTATAAAGTGTTGGGACTGAATCGCGACGCAACTGCAGATGATATTCGAAAAGATTATCGTAAATTATCTATGAAATATCATCCTGACCGTAATTTGGATAATAAAGAAGAATGTGAGCGTCAATTTAAATGTATAGGTGAAGCCTATGAAGTATTAAGTGATGAACGCAAACGTCAAATATATAACCAGGTTGGTAAGCGCGGATTAGGCGAATCTGGATCTAGTGGTCAAGGATTCAACCCATTTGAAATGTTTAATAGTATGTTTGGTAATTCTGGAGATTTTATGCAAGGATTTAACGGGATGCATCGTCAAGAAAGAAAAAAGGAAGTTATTGAACATATTGTTTTAACTCTTGAGCAAGTGTTATCTGGTTTCAAAGAAACGCGTCAAGTTAAAATGTTAAATAAATGTCGTGTATGCGATGGAATTGGTTGTTCCGAAGTTATTGTATGTAAGCAATGTGGTGGAAAAGGGGCTGTAATGCAAACCGTTCAAATTGGGCCAGGTATGATAACTCAAACGCGTACATCGTGTGGTGTTTGTTCTGGAATAGGTAAAACAGGTAAGCCGGGTTCATTGTGTGGTGGATGCAATGGTTCAAAAAGAATCGAAACAATTGAAAATGTATTAGTTGAATTCCCACCTGGTAGTGAAAATAAGGAAACATTTGTTAAAGAATATGAAACATATGTCTACATTTTTGTAGCGAAGATTGGTTCACATTCAAAATTTAAACGCGATAATGGAAATCTCATTTTTTCCCGAGATATTAGTTTATGTGATGCTCTATGTGGTGCTGAATTTCCAGTTCGTATGATTGATGGACGCACGGTTATTATTAAATCGAGCGACACTCTTGTAATTAAACCCGATACAGTACATCTAATACGAGGTGAAGGTTTACCTATTCGTAATAATCCTCATATTCGCGGGGACCTTATTATAGATTTTAAAATTGTATTTCCAAATACAATTAGTGCTGAACGAAAAACATATTTATATAAAATATTAACAAAAACCGGCCAACCCCCACAAGCGATTAATATTGTTGATAAGGAAGTATTATGGATTGATGATACGACAACACGTTCTGCTGCACATTCCGCGAATTCATCAAATTCAGGAAATAGAGAGGATGAAGAAGAACATACACAACATCGTGGTGGACATCCACAAGCACAACACGTTCAATGTGCAAATCAATAATCGATAAGTATATAAAGACAAGACGTGTATATAAGTTGTGGTAGATTGGCCGAGTGGTCTAAGGCGGTGGACTTAAGCCCCACTATCTCAGGATGCGCAGGTTCAAACCCTGCATCTACCAACATAATTCCAGTTGAAAAGGGAATTGATTTCGCTTTTCAGTTGTAATATATTATATTAATAATGATTACTATACTTCATAGAAGTTCAACATTGTGCAAACGATTGAATTAATTCACTCTTTTAAAACGCCGAATTTTTAATGTTTTTCTTTTATTAAAAGATTTCTTAGTGCAAAATATGTTAAAAATAGTTAAATCTATATGTTGTCGCAGTAGTTAAGACTTCATACACATTTCACGGTGTTATAACCAAATTTTTACATTTTTGTATATTTTTGTCGTTAAATCGGCGTTCGGTACTGAAAAGGTAATAGTGAATGGTTATTGTCTAGCCATTCTTTGCTATGGTTTTTTTCTATTTTCATAGATAATTTTTTATCTTCTTCCGCATCTATTATTTTGCCGATTGCTGCTTTATGTTCATTTAATGCTTCTACAGCTAATTTGTGTAAATCTTTAAATGCGTCTAGAGGTCTATTTGTTGCAATTTGATATAAAACGGTATCTTCATACAGTTTATCATATTGTCGGTAAATATAAACTTCTCCATTGTATTCCTTTTCAATAGGTTTATTATTAATATCAAGAAGGTTACCTTCATTATAATAATGGTTAATAAAATATTTTTTTGGGTAAGTATGGACATCATATTGATGTTCTCTATCTTGTACAGCATAATAGACGGAACTACGTCCTACCATCTCTTGCGCTTTACCTATATGAATATTTCGTAACTCCCACCAAAAAATGTTTTCCCCACCTGACATTTTGCGTCGATATTGTCTTGAAACTCTGCGACTTTTTGAAACTCGCTTTCGGTTATATTTTTTTGATCTCATTTATATAATATTGTAAGATAAAAATGTCAAGTTATTGTTTTCTATTTTTTTAATTTACATAAATATTACAATATATGAATTATCTAGGTGTCTATTAACAGTTAATTTATGTGTACTTTTACACCTTTTCTTATTTAATAAATTAATAAATAATTTTGTATATAAAAATAAAATGTTATACTATTATATACAAAAATGCCTTTGACCCTTTCCGCAAGTTTCCCAACTCTGCCCCTCCGCCCTACCGTGTCTATTCAGTTTTCTGGACCTACACCTCGTCCCAAATCTTTTGCGGGAAGAACATATGTGTCCAATGGATACACTATGAACTCTAATGGATATTTAGCCAATCCTTCTCGCTCTGCTCAAATTGAAGCGCGAAATGCCGGTGCTTTAACAAATAGTGAAGCCGCACGTATGGGACTTAGTAATCGCCGTTAGAAACGTGATTATTGTAAAACAAAAAATAAAAAGAAAAAATATAACAAAAGAAAAGAAAATACAAAAAATAAAAAATAAAACTATAAATAAAAATACTGTATGGTACGTTTATTTATAGTTTTATTCTTGATGACTCACATTTTCATGATGGATATATAAAATAAATAATAACAATATCAATATAAAATAAATGTCGGTCTCAAGAAAGAGATCTGAAACAAAAAATGTTGAAAAATAAGAAGACGTGTATTATACAGAGAAATGTATGAATATAAGGTTGGCACATTTGAAGAATTATGGTATACTCACAACTCAGATGAATTAGAATATATACCTACTAAATATTTCGTGAAAATGAAGATAGAACTGAAATATTTGGCTTAAAAATAAAACTATTAAAATTAAATAAAAAATGGGTATCGATTAACATTAACATCGTCATATATTATGGGTTTATAAAACTCATCTATGACAATGTAAGGATTATAAAGCCGTGTAGTATTTAAATATTGCAACATGTATATGATAGAATTGAATATTCCTAAAACAACAAAAGTAAAAATTTCAAAACGTTATCAAGCTACAATACATAGAATATTACACAATGGAATAATAATGCAGTATAAACGAGAGGGGAATCAATTCGTCAAAAATACTGAAAAAGAACGGCCTTTTATATTAACAAAAGCGGAACCTATAGGTATAGGTGGATTTGGTGTAGTATTACGAGGAATGTACAACAATCAAAATGTAGTTATTAAAATAATTAATGGAACTAAGACAATACCTGTGCATACGATTAATGATATGCCACCTAACGCACCAATTGTGAATATATTAGGATATTCTAAATATTATTTTGAAGAAAATAAATATGAATTTATAAGAAGTCGAGCAGATGATACAGTTGTCATTTTGATGGAAGAGCTAAATGGTGGAACACTGAATGAACTCATTATTAATTGTAAAGAAAATCCAGAAATTATAAACCAATATGGTGGTTTAGAGTACATTATTGCTACTATTGGTATTCGCATTTCAATTATATTAGATACAATACATAATTGTGTTACACATAATTGTCATTTAATGTATGGAGACATAAAACCATCGAATATATTATTCAACAATAATCGTGAACCAATTCTAATCGATATTGATACATTTTTGTTTCAATCGACAGAAGGAACGTTATCGTTTGGAACACCTGGATATTTCCCATTATGTAAATACAAAGCAAATAAATGTGATTATGCTGGAAATAACGCAGCCGATGATTATGAAATGTTAGTTATCACATTATTGGATATAGCAATGTTAAATAACGAAGGACCACATAATACATATAAAAATAGACGAAAATTATTGATATTAGAACCAACTGATTCACAAATCGTGCATGAATTAAAATCATTACTGCGAAAATTACAAATCCGTGCGCGTAAAACTGAATCTCATACTACATTTTCAAATATGTTGAAAGATATACTCGAACCATATCTAAAAAACAAACTGGAATGTACAGAAAAAGTTATTGACACAAAAAACGTTTCCAAAAAATCTAAAAGATTAGTTATTCTATCTAAAGTAAAACAATCAAAGAAATCTAAACATTCGATAAAAAAGTCAAATATATAAAGGATCTAATGTAATCAAGCAGATAATCGACTTATTTGCTTTAGCAATTAAATATATATTTATACATTTTGGCACAATTCGGTGCTTTAGAAACGACTCCATCTATTGGTTTATGTTAACCGTAATCAGCGTTTTGACATGGTCTTACAACCAATAGGTGTTGCTAAAGCATAGAATTCCTAAAAATCACATAATTTATAGATATGCTAAAGCACTCTGTGATTTTAAGTACTTTAGCAGGTATAGGATGACTCCGGGAGTTGTTATAGAATTACATAACCCTCACAGCGTACGTGATTGTTGTGTAAAATCGAATATTTTCTTATTTAATAACCGACAAATAAGAAAATATTTATATAGAAAAGCACTATATGATTTACATCGTGTCAAAGGTTAATTGAGAATATACTATGATGATTAACCTATATCATTTCGTTTATAGTGTATTTACAACAGGTAAAGGTATCACAGCTTTGCTTAAAGCGATACGATACACATAATCCAGCACACATATCATAATAATACCTACTAATATAACAATTAATAAATCCCATATACTAAAAAATCCAGAGGATTGTGGTGCAGGCTTTGATTTCAATTCATCTAATGTTTGTTTCAATTGTTCATTTTGCGTCAGTAGATGACGAATCATTTTCGTATGGTCTGTTCCACGTTTGCTTCCAAATTTACTTTCTAATTCTCGGTATCGTCTATTAACATCAATGGGTCGATTTGTAGATGTATCATAACGATTTTCAGGTATATATGAAGCAGACGATGCGACACTTTCCATATCACTGTCTTGTTGGTCTTGTTCTCTTTCTTGTTCTTTGGCGTGTTTATGGTTTTTCCATTTTTTTCGATTTTGCTCACTATAAATAATTCTATCTATATCACCGGCATTAATATTATCATATTGTTCTTCTTCGCGTTCGCGTTCGCGTTGGTGTTGCTGGCGCACAGATTGTTTTCTTTGTTCAATGACATGTACCGGACTACGGTATGATTGTGATTCGTCATGTTTGTAAACATATTCTTTATCATATTTAGTTATAGGAACCTCATTGTTTTTATAATTATAATTTGAATTATTATAATTATCAGGTTTATCTACGTTGCGTTTTAACCCACTACCTTCATGTTGATTGCCATATGTTCCAATATTATTTTCATAATTTTCACCATAACGATTTGTTGGTCCTGATGTTTGAGGTAAACGTTCATTTGTTCGACTCCAAGATTTCTTTAGAGGTGGTTCGGTTATAGTGTTTGAATTTTCACAGTCATTATATATCGACTTGCCATCTCCCGTATATACATCACTTTTAGGATATTTAACCGGTGCTGGATTCATTCCCCACGCCTCATCTAAACTACAAAAAGGCATATCAATGACCCGATATATATTATTTATAATATTTTAATTATGCATATTTATTATACACCATATAAAAATATATTTATATAGTATAATTATAATATTCATATGCAAGTTTTCGTAAAAACACTAACTGGTAAAACAATAACCTTGGAGGTGGAATCATCCGATACAATCGATACGGTTAAAGCAAAAATTCAAGATAAAGAAGGCATACCTCCCGATCAACAACGTCTTATTTTTGCTGGAAAACAATTGGAGGATGGACGTACATTGGCTGACTACAATATTCAAAAAGAAAGCACTCTGCATTTAGTTCTTCGTTTAAGATAATAAATAAATAATAAATAAATAGTTATTACTTATTACTTATTCATTATTCATTATGGAATGGAAAGAAACCAACTACAATATATTTTTTATTTAGGAACACTCATATAGAAAGCAAATATCGCTAATATCATTAGAATATTTACAATAATCAAAACGATAATAACATTACGGCGATATTTATTTTTTTGAATACCCATTTCAATTTGTTTTTGCTTTGAGTGTAATTCATCTTTTTTACGTGTAATTTCATCCTGTTGTATATCTAAATTTTTAGATTTATCATAAATACTGAATGTTTTTCTTTCTATGGCACTAGAAGTATCAAATAATTGTTGTCCTACATTCGATTCTTGTGTTTTAATATCATTAATAGTTCCCTTTAATTTTTCGTCTAATCCAGATACTTCACGTGCAAGTCGTGATACCGTACCTGTATCTGGATTTGTTGCATATTTTGCTGTTAAATAGTCCTGATATTTTTGATTATATTCATTTGAATTTGTCAAATATCTCGCACGAAGAGTATCTCTGTTGTCGCCGCCCATTGTATTTGTATATATATTTAAATATAATATATTTTTTAAAAAATATATTATATAAAAGATACAATGATTATCCATAATTAATAATAAATTAGTATAATATATTTATCATGACAAATGAATATATTGTACAATCAGGTAAAGTTCCACCCATAGGTGGAACATCAATGGGTGGTAAAATGTCATATGAACAATGCCGAACAACGTGTGATGGTATACCCGGATGTTCTGCTTTTTATCGTTCTTCGGACTCAGCACCGGATGGTTCCAGATTTTTTACAGCGTATCGAAATGCGGTGTATACAACTAGACAAAATCCAAATACACGACAAGATGAACAAGTTCTTATTTCACCAGTAGTATCCGAAGTTGACAATAGAGGCAAATGTTGGTATTTTGATATTGTAGGTATGGATAAAACATCGTTTCCAGCAGAATCCAACGCAACTACATATATTAAAGCGGGTTCATCTAATATTGAATCTTTACAAAAAGACCCGACGAATGGAAAAATACGTATTGTATCTACCAATGAAGATTTATTTGCTCAATTACAAAAATTGGAAAAAATGCGCGATAAACTGATTTATAAGGAAGCACAATTAAGCTCTCAGCGGGATGTAAATAGTGAAACATCGCGTATTCAATCGGTTGAAAATGATAAAGTATTACGAAATATAGATCGTGAAATAGCATTAACAAAACGTAAATTGGAATATAAGTATCAAGAAGAATTGTATTATAATTCTAAAGTATTTTTATTAGGAAATATACTATTTTATATTTTTATTGCGTTGATTATTTTTTGTATCTATTTATTTATCAATGAAAAGATGGGTAGTATGGAATATATTAAAAATGCCCTTCAAAATATAAAAGACCAATTTTTAGAATTTATATATAAATTCAAAAGTAGTGTGGGGAGTAAAAAATAAATAAATAACAAAAAGTTTTTGATTTGTTAATTGTTTTTATCTCTATATAATGTATATTATATGGGAGAACCAATAATAACGTCTGGTAAACAGTTAGCGCCTATATTTACATCACCTGTTCAATTACAAGTGCGAAATGAAGTGCTTAAAATTCAAACCGATGAGTATTCAAAGGCAAATATAATAAACGATGTCCTTAATAAAGATATTAATACAATGAGACGACAAGTAGAAATTATTGAAGATAGTTCACTTCGTAAAAATAATTCAATATTCATATTGAAAACATTAATGACATATTTCGTTTTAATATTAATTCCTATTCTGCTGGCCGTTAAAGGTTTAATTAACACTGTGATATTATATATTATAGTAGGATTTCTAACCCTTTTATTATTAATAGTTATAATCTATAATACAATGTCTGTAATGAAACGTGATAAAAATCGGTTTATGTCAAAACGTTTTAAAATGGATCCTAAATTATTAGAGATAACAGGTAAATCGCACAAATGTATATTGAGTGATGAAGCACGATTAACACCCGAAGAAAAACAAATTAAAGAGCATGAACGCGAACTTCTTACCATAACTAAAAGCTTAAATGATTTATCAGAAAAACGTATGGCACTTGCTTTACAACAAACAAGAATTGTAAATAATGGAAAAGAACTTCGTAAAACATTTGAAGAATCATATTCAGTTGATACTTCTCAGTATTTTAAACCAGTGAATACATTAAATAAAGCACATTTAACACTTGATGATATTCCACAAAAGCAAGAAGATGCGTCCACAAATGTATTGGACCAAGCGAGTATTTCTGCAAATCCATTAAAAGAACGTGTAACGCGCCCCCGACCAAGTGCAGATGCGAAATGCAGTGTTAGTTCAAGAATATAAATAAAATAATATAAAGGTTATAATAGCATACTATTATATCTATAATATGCAATCATCATCTAAACAACCTACGCGGGAAGAATTATTACAAAAACTTAAGGCTGCAAAAACGCGTGGTTATTTAGGTCGTCTTCCAAAAAAACAACGTGAATCTAAAATAGAAGAAATGAAATCACAACTTTCAACGGAACAACAAAATATGATGGCTGAATTACAGAAAAATTTCACACCTGAACAGCTTCAACAATTAAGTCAGCAATTTCAGCAAAACGCAATGGGTGCTGCCAAACCTGCTAATATCAATACGGTAGAGGAAGATAAAGCTGAGACTGAAGAAGATATTATTGAAATAAATGCAGATGCTTTACCTGATGAAATACCAGTATCATTACCACGTATGAAACCTATTCCTGTAAAAACGACTGAAAATACAAACAAATAATTATTATATTGTATAAATTTGATTTATTTATTAACATTTTAAAATAAATCAAATTATGTTAGTATGAAGATGGTAATTACAACGAAAACAGACATTGATTTAGAATTTGATAGTTCAAACAAATATATGGGTATATATTTGAAATCACCTCATATACAAACACCTATACATAAATGTATGGTTATTAAAAATTATAAAATTGAAAATCAGGCTATTCTTATACTTTATGTGGATAAATATGGATTTAACCGCACCACATTTTATATTCCATACACCAAAACATACCAAGACGCATTATATCGTTTTGCGCCACATTTATATACATCCAATATTGCGGAACGATTGGTATTGTATGGCGAATTAACTCCAACTAGTTTTGGTATAGATGCGGTTCGATGTGGAAGTGGTCCAAATAATATGGTCGAAAATCTCGAATGGTTTGACCAGATTCTGTTTAATCATTATAACGAAGATTTGGATGTAGAGCCACACAAAATATACATCAAGGAATTTATAACACATCCACAAAAGGATAGTTTATACATTCCATCTACTATCTAACTACACAGTATTTGTCTTAGACGGTCTATATATGATACGATTTTTTTCAGGACTAAATGTAAAGAACGAAGCTTGATATAAATTATCGTTTAAAAACTTAGGACTCATGTAATTCATCATTTGATTCGAACCACTAGGTTCGTTTGGACTATCATTTTGATGAACAAAATCATTTGATGGTGTATAGGTACATAATGACAATTTTTGTAATTTTGGCACATTGTAATTATTATGATTTACCGTGATATTATTATATTTTTTGTTTGCATAATACATATTATCTAATACATTTATTTTGGGTCGATAATCGTTTGTTTCAGTTTGATTTATATCCATTTCAATTTGTGGTTCAGGAATCGTATCTATTTGTTTA
>Ga0114970_10002362_pt1 | contig 14103 bp, 19 predicted proteins | sample M_140205_XF_Meta_FD_87030 | JGI IMG/M metagenome (GOLD analysis project Ga0114970, IMG submission 87030) | Freshwater microbial communities from Lake Montjoie, Canada to study carbon cycling - M_140205_XF_MetaG | ecosystem: Environmental > Aquatic > Freshwater > Lake | place: Lake Montjoie... | reverse complement strand
CGGAGGGATTTGCGGGAGAGGATGGGGGAATGGGCAATTTGGTTTTGGGGGATTTTTGGGGGATGGGGGCGAAGACCACGGTTTTTTTGAAGATGGAGTCGCGGAAGAAATAAATGGAGGAGGCGGCACCGATGAAGATGAGGATGAGGAGGAGACTGAACCAGAAGGCGACTTGATTTTGGGCGGGGGTTTCGAGGACGACGCGCTTGGAGATTTGGGGTTTGGGAGTGGAGAGTTCGGAGAGAGCGTATTGGAGGTGTTCGATGAGTTCGTCGTAGCTTTGGTAGCGTTGTTCGGGATCTTTTTTGAGGGTACGATTAATGGCGAAAGCGGTGGCCCCGGAGATCCAAGGGGCGAAGGCTTGGAGGCTAACGGCCTGAGTTTTCAGGTGTTTGAGGGCGACGAGGGAAGCGGTTTTGTCTTCGAAGGGTGGTCGACCGGCGAGGGCGTGGAAGAGAGTGGCGCCGAGGGAATAGATATCGCTGCGGAAATCCTCGGGTTTGTGGTCGAGTTTTTCTGGGGCGAGATAGTAGGGGGTGCCCCAGATTTCGCTGGGGGAGAGTTCGCCTCCTTCGGTGGTGGTGGCGAGACCGAAGTCGACGATTTTAGCGATTTGAAGGTTATCGAAGAGGATATTGCCTGGTTTGACATCGCGATGGATGAGACCGGCTTGGTGAGCGGCGCGGAGGCCTTGGGCGATTTGGATACCGATTTGGAGGGTTTGGGCTTCGGGGATTTTGGAGTATTGGGTAATGCGTTGATCGAGAGTGCCTTGTTGGACGAGTTCCATGGCGATGTAGAAGCGACCAGCGTCCATTCCGGTGGAGTAAACCTTGACGACATGGGGATGATTGATGGAAGCGGTGAGGGCGGCTTCGTGGGCGAGTTGGGCGATTTGGTCAGGGGAAGCGGTGGAGCTTTTGCGGAGGAGTTTGAGGGCGACGAGGCGTTCGAGGGAGGTATCGCGGGCTTTGTAGACCACGCCCATGCCGCCTTCGCCGAGGACCTCGAGGAGATTGAAGTGATCGATATGGCCAGCGACTTCGGAGGGACCGCTGCAGGAGGGGCAAAGGATGACGGCGAGGGGTTCCTGGTCGGAGACATCGATGAGGACTTGGCAATGAGGACAGACTTGGATGAGAGGATCTGGCGGTTCTTCCATGGAGACTAAGAGGGCGAAAGGATCAAGAGAGCGAGGAGAGGAGAGTTCTGAGTTATGGGGAAAGATACGAGGGAAAAGTGGGAAGTGGAGGGGATTTTTGAGGGGAAACTTGCTTGGGTTGGGGGAGAGGGTATGAAGTGGGGGTGAATGAGAACGCTGGAGTTTAATGTTGGGGAAGCGGATGTGGGATTGAGACTGGATCAATATCTGGTGGGGCAGGTGGGGGGGATGTCTCGGGCACGGATTCAGGGATTAATTAAGAGTGGGAATATTACTTTGAATGGGGTGGTGGCGAAAGCGAATGCGCGGATGCGAGTGGGGGATGGGTTGAGGGTGGAGGAGCCGGAGTTAGTGGTGACGGAGACAATGGCGGAGGATTTGCCGTTGGAGATTTTGCATGAGGATGAGGATGTGATTGTTTTGAATAAGCGAGCGGGTTGGGTGGTGCATCCTGCGGCGGGGAATTGGGTGGGGACAGTGGTGAATGCGTTATTGCATCACTGTCCGAATTTGGCGGGGATTGGTGGGGAGCAGAGGCCGGGGATAGTGCATCGACTGGATAAAGAGACGAGTGGATGTTTGGTGGTAGCGAAGAACGATCTGGCGCATCGCTCGCTGTCGGAACAGTTTGCGGGGAGAGAGGTTACGAAGATATATTTGGCGTTGGCGTCGGGGCGATTTCGGGAAGCGAAGGGGGTGATTGAGCGAGCGATTGGGAGGCATCCCGTGAATCGGAAGAAGATGGCGGTGGTGGAAGAGGGTCGGGGTCGGGGATCACGAACGGACTATCGGGTCCTTGGGGAAGTGGGTGTGGGGACATTGGTGGAGTGCACATTGCATACGGGTCGGACGCATCAGATTCGGGTACATTTGCAGCACCTTGGGCATCCGATTTTGGGGGATGAGGTTTATGGGAAGCGAGGGGGATTTGAGCGGCAGATGTTGCATGCGTGGCAGTTAGGATTTCGGCATCCGCGGAGTGGAGACCGTCGACATTTCTGCTCGCCGATTCCTGAAGATTTTGTGGATGCTGGGGTAACGGCTGATTTTTTATGAATGAATTTTCTGTGGCGTTGGATTATGTGCGGGCGACCTTGACGGAATTGCGGGAGGTTGGGGTGGAGGTGAGGGCATCGAAAGAGTCGCTAATAGGGTTGATGGGGATGCGTGCGGGAGTGGAGGTAGGGAGTGGTGGAGGGGTGGAGTTTGAGGGGGGAGAAGGGGAGCGGAAATTGGTTTTGATGGGGAGGGGTGAGGAGGGAAAAGAGGGGGGAGGAGAGGCTGGGGATATTTTTCGGAAGATCATGGGCGCGATGGGGTTAGGAGTTGACGATTATGTGATGGGCTGGAGGTTGGGCGGTGCTGATGGGGAAGGGGTGAGGGAGCGAGTGGTGGGGGAGTTGGGGAAGAGGAGTGCGGAGGTGGTGGTGATTTTTGGGGGGGAGTTGGGGCGGGAGATTTTTGGGGGGAGAAAGGGGAGTGGTGAGGGTTGGTGGGAGGTGGGGGAGGTTGGGGTGATGGAGACGATGGATTTGCGGGAATTGGTTAAGGACAAGGGGTTGGGGGTTCGGCGGAAGTTATGGGAGGATATGTTATTGGTTTTGGAGAGAATGGGGCGTCCGATTACGGCGAGACAACGCGGGCTTTTTCTCGCCAAGGGGTGAAGGAATGGTGCAGAAAGAGGGAGGGCATGGGGTTAAAAGACTAGGCCTTGCCAGAAGCCTTGAAGCATGGAGATGTGAGAGGACGAAGGTAGTGAAAGAAACTGGACCATTGTTATGTTTGCTGAGTCATCAAAAAAATACCGTGCGTATCCTCCGATCTGTTTACCGGATCGGAGATGGCCGAGTCGCACCCTGACGAAGGCCCCGATTTGGTGTTCGGTGGATTTGCGGGATGGGAATCAGGCGTTGGCGGTGCCGATGAGTGTGGGGCAGAAGTTAGAATTATTTGAGGCGTTGGTGCGCTGTGGATTTAAGGAGATTGAGGTGGGGTTTCCTTCGGCATCGAATACGGAGTATGAGTTTAACCGTCGATTGATTGAGGAGAAACGGATCCCTGAGGATGTGACCATTCAGTGTTTGGTGCAGGCGCGGGAGGAATTGATTGAGAGGACCGTGGAGTCGTTGGTGGGGGCGAAGCGAGCGATTATCCATTTATACAACTCGACATCCCCGGCGCAGCGGCGGGTAGTTTTTGGGAAATCGAAAGTGGAGATTATGAAGATGGCGGAGCAGGGGGCGAAGTGGATTAAGGAGCGATTGGGGCGATTGGAGGGGACGGATGTGCGGTTGCAGTATTCGCCGGAGAGTTTTTCGGCGACGGAATTGGAATTTGCGAAGGAGATTTCGGAAGTGGTGATGGGGGTCTGGGAGCCGACAGTGGAGCGGAAGATGATTTTGAATTTGCCGGATACGGTGGAGGTGGCGATGCCGAATGTGTATGCGGATCAGATTGAGTGGATGTGTGGGAATCTGCAGAATCGGGAGGCGTTGATCATTAGTTTGCACACGCACAACGATCGTGGGACGGGGACGGCGGCGACGGAGTTGGGATTATTGGCGGGAGCGGATCGGGTGGAGGGGACGCTTTTTGGGAATGGGGAGCGGACGGGGAACTTGGATATTGTGACCGTGGCGATGAATTGTCTGATGCATGGGATTGATCCTGGTCTGGATTTTTCGGAGATGCGGGAGGTGGTGGAGGTGTATGAGCGGACCACGGGGATGACCGTCCCGCCGCGGTCGCCGTATGCTGGGGAGTTAGTCTTTACGGCATTTTCGGGGTCGCATCAGGATGCGATTAAGAAGGGATTGGCGGAGTGGGAGGGTGGAGGGCGGGAGTATTGGGATGTGCCGTATTTGACGATTGATCCGCGGGATATTGGGAGGAAGTACCGGGAGGTGATTCGGGTGAACAGTCAGAGTGGGAAGGGTGGGATGGCGTATTTATTGGAGAGTGAATTTGGGATTGAGTTGCCGAAGGATTTGCAGCGGGAGTTTGGGCCTGTGGCGAATGATGCGGTGGACCGATTGGGGCGCGAAGTGACTGGTGGGGAGTTAAAAGCGATGTTTTGGGGGGAGTATATTGAGCGTGAGGAGCCGTGGAAATTGATTGATTTCCATGCGGATGGAGAAGCGGGAATTTTTTCGTGTCGCGCGGCGGTGGAGCGTGGCGGGGTGGTGGGGGAGATTTTGGGGACGGGGAACGGGCCGATTGCGGCATTTGTGGATGGGTTGCATGGGAGTAGTGTGGAGGTCTTTGAGATTGCGGATTTCAAGCAGCACGCCTTGGGTTCTGGGGCGGCGGCGAGTGCGATTGCTTATGTGCAGATTCGGTATCCGAGTGGGAAGACGAAGTGGGGGGCTGGGGTGGACACGAACATTGAGTTGGCGTCGATCAAGGCGATTTTGAGTGCGATGAACCGGTCGATTGGGTGAGGTCAGCGAGCCAAGACTGGTAAGTTTTGGGTTGGCGTCGGGCGAGGGCGGCGGAGAGGAGGCGGCGAATTTGGGACCAGATTTTGGGGTGATGGCGATCGACGGGGTGGATGGAGATGCGGAGGAGGGGATTGGTTTGGAGGCGACGGAAGAGGAAAGCGTTCCAGAGGAGGCTGATGGAGCGTCGGAGTGGGGAGCGGACGCTCCAGACGAGTGATTGGGAGTGGGTGGAATGATTGGTGGCGAGATTGAGGACGGAGCCGAGGCGAGTGGTATAAGAGATTGGGGTGGAGGGGAGAGCGGATTGGGCGAGGGGGCCGAGGAGCCAAGCTGGGGCGATGAAGCCTGTGGGGTGGAGGTGGAGTTTTTTGAAATCGGCTTGGGCTTGATGGAGGAGCGCTAGGGAATCGGCGTGGGAGAGGTCGAAGAATTCTCCTTCGTCGGCGGTGTAGATGCGGGTGGTCCATTTGGCGAGAAGACCTTCCCGAGGTTTGCGAGGTCGTTGATGATAATAGCCGTGGATGACGGGTTCGTGGCCGAGGGCGGTTTGGAGTTGGAGCCAGTGGGAGAAGTGAGGATTTTCGAGGAAGTGACCGGAGTGATGGTGATTGGGGATGACGAGGAGAGAGCAGTGGGGGACGCCGAGTGAGGCGAGTTCGGTGAGAATCGCGGCACAATCGTGATGGGTTTTGGGGGAGACATCGTGGAGAGAGACGACGAGCGAGGGCTCGTGCATGGGATTAGTTTTTGAAATCGGAATCTGGGAGTGGGAGATCGATTTCTTTGATCCAGGCGTTGCGGTAGCGGACATCGTGGCCTTCGCACTGGAGTTTGAGGCCACCGGGGAGGTCGGTGATGCCTTTGCCTCCTTGGTTGCCGCCATCGATGCCGGAATTGGGTCCGCCGTGGACTTGGTTGATGGAGATATTGGTGTGGACTTTTTGGCCGTTAAAAAACATCGAGACGAGGGGTTTTTCGACGAGGACGCCGTCTTTGAAGCGAGCGGCGCGGAAATTGATATCGTAGGCGTTCCACTTTCCCGTGCCGGCGTAAGCGTGGTAAGGGGAAGGGGTTTCGTTGATGACAGCGGCCATGCCGTGTTTGGTTTTGTCGCCATCGAGGACTTGGATTTCGAAGCGATTTTGCAAATAGACGCCGCTATTGCCGCCGGGTTTCATGACGAGGAATTCGATATGGAGGCGGAAATCGCGGTAGGCTTTTTTGGTGACGATATCGGCGGTGCCGTATTTTCCGCCGGCGGCGACGGGATCATCGGACATGAGGACCGAGCCTTGGTCGACGGGATCTTCGACGATTTTCCATTTGATGGGGAGAGCTGATTTGAAGCCTGGGCCCTGCCAATAAGTCCATTTTTCGTCGAGGAGCGAGCGGGAGCCATCGAGGATGACTTCGGCGCCGTCGAGGGGTTTGGCGTTGAGGCCGACATCGGCGTGGGAGAGTGAGGAGAGGAGGAGAGTGGAGATGAGGAGAGGCGAGAGAAATTGCATGATGAAGGATGGTAAAAAAGGTGGCAGGAGCAAGCGTGAATTAAGGTTGATCTGACGAGTGGGAAGTGGGGGGAGATTTATCCCAGAAAGTGGCGATGAAAAGGAAGAAAACGGCGATGGCGATGATACAGGGGAGGAGCCAGAATTGGGACCAAGGGTTCGAGAAGGAAGAGAGGAGGGGATTGGTGAGGGAGCTGACGAGAGTGGTGAAGTCAGTGACGGCGTAATTGAGGAAGTGTTGGAGGTGAGCGATGGCACCGAGGGGAGGGGATGGGGGTGCGGAGTTGGGGTCGGGAAAAATCTGGGCATATTTGGCGCCAGCGAGGCCGAAGCCGAAGAACATACCGATGCCGAGGGTGAAGAAGACGACGAGGGATTGGGCTTGGTTGCGAATGTGCGAGGAGGCGACGCGATCGGTGTACATGTAACCGGTGACGAAGAAGAAATCGTAACAGACGCCGTGAAGAGTGACGGCGATAATGGCCATCCATTTGAGATGATCTGGGGCAGAGAAAGCGAAGAGAGCGTAGCGGGAGATCCAGCAGAGGATACCGATAGCGAGCATCCATTTGACGCCGAGTCGGCGGAAGAAAAAGGGGATGAGGAGCATGAAAAAGATTTCGGAGATTTGGCCGAAAGTCATGACGAAGCTGACGCGTTCGGGGAGGAAGCCGACCACGGGGAGGTAAACGGAGGCGAAAGCGTAGTAATAAGCGAGGGGAATGCAGACGAGAGTGGAGCAGAGGATGAAGATGAGGAAGGCGGGTTTGGCGAGGAGTTTAAAGGCATCGACCATGAAGATAGCGTTGAGGTTGAGGGGTTTGCCTTTAGCCGGTGGTGGAGTATGTGGGAGGAGAAAAGAGAAGAGGCCCATGAGGATTCCGGCGCCACCGGCGAGGTAGAAAATGGTGGTTTGGGTGGAGGCGCCGAGGGCGGCGAGGAGCCAACCGGCGGCGATCCAGCCGATCGTGCCGAGGACGCGAATTTTGGGGAATTTATTTTGGTCTTGGATGTGGGAGAAGGCGATGGAATTGGTCAGGCCCATGGTGGGCATGTAGCAGAGCATATGGAGATTGAAGAGCGTGACAATGGCTTGGGCGGCAGGGCCTTGGGCATCTGGAGGCAAGTGGGAGAAAGCGGCGATCCGGCTGGGGATCATGAGCATGAAAGCGGCACCGAGGAGGTGGAGCAAACCGAGGACGCGCTCGGAGGGAAAAAAGCGATCGGCGATGAGGCCGAGGAGGAGAGGGGCGATGATGGCGGCGATGGGTTGGGAGGAGTAGGCTTGGCCGATGATCGAGCCGAGTTGGTAATTGTTCAGGCAACCGCCCATGGTGGCGAACCAAGAGCCCCAGACGAAGAATTGGAGGAACATCATCACGGAGAGGCGGGTGACGACGGAGTTTTGAGGTGTGGAGGTGGTCATGGAGTGGGGTGTAGGGATGGGGATGCTGGTGAGTTTGGCGAATTATTTGGGGGTGTTTGTGGAGGTTTCGGAGGGGAGAGGATCGGTCCAGATTTGGCGGATCACGTGAAGGAGGACGAGGCCACTGACGATGAAAATGGCGGTGAGGATCCAGGCGGTTTTGAGGCGGGAAGGATCGCCGACGGCGTAGAGGAAATTGCCGATGGCGAAGAGGGAGGACCAGATGAGGGCGCACCCGGAGATCCAGCCGAGGACTGAGGCACCGACTTGATTTTCTTCGTGGACTTCTTGTGGGGAGACTCCTGATTCGGCGCGGATGGCGTTCCAGCCTGGGCCGGCGACTTTGACTTGGCGATAAAAGGCGATGAGAGTTTGTCGATCGGTTTGAGGAGCGAGGAAAGTGGCGAGGATCCAGGCGGCGGTGGTGATGCCGACTTGGATGATCGTGACAGTGGCGAAGTCGGCTTTGGGGAGGCAGAGTGGGACGATGAGGGAGGTGAGGAGGGACATGGCCATGGCGACGATTTCGGACCAAGCGGAGACGCGCCACCAGAACCAGCGGGCGATGTAGATGAGGCCGGTGCCGGCGCCGATGGAGAGGAGGACTTGGAAGGCCTGTTGGGCGGAGGTCATGAAGAGGCTGAGGATGGCGGCGACGCAGTAGAGGAGGACGGTGGAGAGGCGGCCGGCGTTGACGTAGTGGGATTCGGATTCATGGGGGTTGATGAAGCGCCGATAGAAATCGTGAACGAGGTAAGAGGAACCCCAATTGAGGTGGGTGAGGATGGTGGAAGAATTGGCGGCGATGAGGCCACCGATCATGAGGCCGACGAAGCCGACGGGGAGGAATTTGAGCATGGCGGGGAAAGCGGAATCGTGGCCGATTAAATGGGCATCGGCATTGGGGAAAGCGGATTGGATGGAAGCGAGATCTGGGTAGACGACGAGCGAGCAGAGGCCAGTGAGGATCCAAGGCCAAGGTCGGAGGACATAGTGGGCGACATTGAAGAAGAGCGTACCGCCGAGGGAATCTTTTTCGGATTTGGAAGCGAGCATGCGTTGGGCGATGTAGGATCCGCCGCCGGGTTCGGCACCTGGATACCAATTGGCCCACCAGCTGATGGCGATGGGGAGGATAAAGATCATCAGGGCGAGATCGGACATGGAGAAATTGGGGAGGAGATCGAGGAAAGGTTGGCCGTGGCCATTGATGGCGGAGATGACGGGTTCGCCTTTACTGGGGGTGATGACTTGTTCGTGGGAGAGTTTTTCGACGAGGGATTGGAGGCCGAGCCAAGCGCTGTCTTGTCCGACGAGGCGTCGGCCGACTTCTTTGAGGGAGAAGTAAGCGGCGGCGAACACGGCGGTCATTTTGATAAAGAACTGGATCATATCAATGATGAGCACGCCCCAGAGGCCGGTGTGGGCGGCGAAGAGGACATTGAGAATGCCGCAGGCGATAATCGTCTGCCAAGGGGGGAGGCCGAAGAGGATATTGGCGATTTTGCAGGCGGCGAGGGTGACCATGCCCATGATGAAGCAGTTAAAGAAGAGGCCGAGGTAAATGGCGCGGAAGCCACGGACGAAAGAGGCGGCGCGACCGGAGTAGCGGTGTTCGTAGAATTCGAGATCGGTGAGGACACCGGAGCGTCGCCACAAGCGGGCAAAGAAGAAGACCGTGGAGACGCCGGTGAGGACGAAGGCCCACCACTGCCAATTGCCAGCGACGCCGAATTTTCGGACCTGTTCGGTGACCCAGTTTGGGGTATCGGAGGAGAAAGTGGTGGCGACCATGGAGAGACCGGCGAGCCACCAAGGGACTGAGCGACCTGAAGCGAAGAATTCGGCGGTGCTTTGGCTGGATCGGCGACTGTAAAGGAGGGCAGGGAGGAAGCAGATGAGGATGGAAGCGATGACGATGAGCCAGTCGATGAGGGTAACATTCATAGGGTGGATTCTGGGGTTGGGGGGGATGGATTGGCGAGGATGTTTTTAGAAATCAGGGATTTAGGGGGTGGCAATTTTTCAATGGGTGAAGGGGAATGAATTTCAATTTGATGGGGATGGGGCGGGATGGGGGGATGGGGGGATGGGGATGGGGGGATGGGGGGATGGGGAGGGGGGATGGGGTTAGGCGTGGGCGGGGAGGTGGATGATCTCGGTTCTGGCGATGCGTTGGGTGGAGGGTGAGGGGTGGGCTGGGCAAATCCAGAGGGCTGGGGTAGTGGAGGTTGCGGATTGAAAAAGCAGAGGACTTTCGCAGAGATGGCAATGGGGATCGAAAATGCGGGCTTCGGTGGTGAAATTGTCTAGCCAGGAGTGAATGGCGAAGAAGTTTTCGTTGGGGAGTTGGACGGCGGCGATGCGGAGGAGGAGTGAGGGGAGATCGAGGAGTTCGATGGAATTTTGGGCGGCGAGTTGTCGGGCTTTTGGGGAGAAAGTGCCGGTGGTGACGAGAATGGCCGCGGGGAAATTGGAATGGGAGATGGTTTCGAGGAGTTGGGCGACTTGGCGTTCGGTGACTTGGGTGGAGGTCCACTCTTTGGAGGATACGGGGATGGAGTTGTGGCCGCGTTGGAGGCTGAGATTGTGGAGATGAGGAAGGGTTGGGGAGGGGAGAGCGGCGGAGAGTTTGATGGTATAGCCTTCGCGGCGGAAGAGTTCGCCGAGGAGGAGATCGGCTTGGTCTGGGCGGATGGAGGCGAGGGAATGGCGTGGGGGGTGTTTTGGGGGGGAGGAGGAGCGACGGAACCACCAGATGAAAGAGGCGGCGGAGATGAGGAGGAGAGCGGTGGAGGGTGGTTTGGTGGGTTGATTGGGGGTGGTGGGTTGCTGGGCTGGGGAGGAGGTTTGGGTGAGGAGAACCAGAGAGAGAGTAAAAAGTGGTGGGCGAAAGTTCACTGGCGAGGAAGAAGCAGAATCGCGACCAAGAGACGGAGAATCTTTCTGAGGAGGCTTGCGAGAGAAGGGAAACGAGGCTAAGTAACGCGACTATTTTGCTTTTTGAAGATTGAGTTATGCGCACATTTGTTTTGATTATTTGGTCGATGCTGTTCTTGGGTGTGGGGATAGTGATGGGGGCGCCGAAGGCTCTGCCTGAGGGAGAAGTGGAGGCGAGAAAAGTGGAGGCGATTTTTCGGGAGAAGTGTGCGGATTGTCATGGGGCACAGTTGGCGCGTCCGAAGGGAAAATTTGGCTATGTGCTTGATTTGAAGCGGGTAGCAGGGAACACGGATTATGTGGTTCCCGGGCATCCTGAGAAGTCGGAGATTTACAGTTTAGTTTTTAGTGAGGAGATGCCTGGGGAGGATTCGAAAGTGGCACCTTTGACGAAGGGGGAAAAAGAGGATGTGCGGCGGTGGATCGAGTTGGGGGCACCGGCGGCGGCGGTGTCGGTAGTGCCGGTGGTGCCGGTGGTGCCGGTGGTGGGGGCGCCGTCGGCGGTGGTGGTGGCAGGGGTGAATGGGATGCCGACTTGGAAGAAGTTGCTTCGGTTGTTGGGACGGTTTCACCCGGTTTCGACGCATTTTCCGGTTGCCTTGATGATGGTCGCGGTTTTAGCGGAGGGGTTGGTTTGGTGGACGGGGAGAAATTCTTGGACACAAACCGTGCGATTTTTGGTGGTGTTGGCGACTTTGGGAGCGGTGGCGACGGTGATTTTGGGGTGGATTAATGCATCATTCACAAATTATCTGGGGGAGAATGTGTCGATTCTTTTTTGGCATCGGTGGGTGGGGACTTTGACTGGGGTTTGGGCGTTGGTGTGTTCGGTGCTATTGCTTTTGTGTGACGACGATCAGAAGAGTTTAGCTCGGCGAAGATTTCGGGGGGCCCTGTTATTGGGAGCTGGATTGGTGAGTATTGCGGGGTTTTTGGGAAGCGCTTTGATTTATGGTCTGGATCATTATGCTTGGTGAAGGGGTGATTGGGCGAAGTCAGTGAACTGGCGTTGATGGCGGTGAAGGATGGGCGCTTGAGCGGATGGGTGAGAGAGTGGCGGGGATGGGTTGGTGGGGGTTGAGCAAGTGGGTTGGTGGAGGGCATGCTTCTTGCTGGAAAGCGGTAGAGGGAATGGACCTCAGCCAAATTATGAAAAATTTTCTAGCCCTTTTTATGGTGGGTAGCGCGTTGGTCGGGTGCGCTGGGGTGAAGGTGTCACGGACTGAAGTTGCCAGTGGGGCGACCCATCCGAAGGCTATTTACATTCGAACCTCGGGGAAAGAGGCGAAAGTTTTTGATGATCAGGCGACGTCTGGGGCTTTGGCTCTGCGCTCCGCTCTGGCTCCTGCGGAGTTTTCTGCGGCCTTGAAGGAGGAGTTGGAAAAAATCGCTCCTGCGATGGTTTTGGCTCGGGACGACGAACCACAGACGGGGTGGTTGGTCGAGAGTCGTCTTCAGCTGATTGATGCTGGCTCACCGGTTCTGCGGGGGATTGGGGGCATCATCGGCCCTGGCTTGGGGCGATCGAGGATCTGCATTCATGTGCGGATTACCGATTTGGATGAGCGGAGTTTAGTCGGCCCATCGCAAAAGACCACTCGGGTGGGGCGTGGTCGGGTGATTTACGAATTTGATCTTGAAGGTGGGAGCCGTGTTCAAGGGGGAGTCGGGGCTATTTCCTCGCCTGGACTGGGCTACGCATCGCCCTTTGACTACAAAAATGCGGCCGAGCGAGTGATGATCGCGCTGAGCGTGGATCCTGACCGCACGGGGTTGCGGACATCGCCGGTGATTCGGTAAATTTGTTTGGTTGGTTTCGGGGGGGTGGGCTCTATTGGACTGACGAAGGTCTTTGACCTCGCAACGATAGTTGTCCGCCCTCCCGATTTTTTTGGGGGGGGCGTTGGTTGGGGCGTTTTGGTGGGAAGTGGAGGGGGCAAACAATTTGTGGTGAGAAGCACTTCGCGATTGAGTTTTGTCTATGCGGTGTGTTTCTCTCTAAGAAGTGGGATTGATTTTGATTTACGCGTCATTCCATTTGCTCATTTATCTTTAACTAACACCTATGAAACTACTACCCGCCCTCGTTATTCTGGCATCACTCTCCGTCGCTCAGGCTGTGGATACTACGGAAATTCTTAATGGTCCTGCGGACGAGCAGCCCGCGGTGGTGGCGCCAGTCGTCAAGGGCAAGCCGATCTTTAATGGCAAGGATTTAACTGGATGGAAGGGTGTGGAGGGCTTTTGGAGTGTGACCGATGGGGCGATTACTGGTCGGACGTCGAAGGAGAACGCGGTAAAGCAGAACACCTTTTTGGTTTGGGACGGGGAAGTTGGGGATTTTGAATTAACCTGCAAGTATAAGATCACCAACGACAAGGGGGCTCCTGGTGGCAACGGCAATTCTGGCATTCAATATCGGAGCAAGTTGATTGATCCTGGGTATTTTGTGGTTGGAGGTTATCAGGCGGATCTTGAGGCAGGAAAAACTTATAGCGGAATCCTTTATGAGGAAAAAGGGCGGGGCATCTTGGCGAAGCGTGGAGAAATGGTGGTAATCCACGCGGACGGGAAGATCGAGAAAACGGGATCTGTCGGTCGATCGGAAGAGATTCAAGACGCGATTAAGCAAGGCGATTGGAATGATTATAAAATTGTGGCCAAGGGGAACCAGCTCAAGCACTTCATCAATGGTCGTCAAACGGTTAGTGTGACTGATGAGGCGGCCGTGGCTGCGAAGAAGGGGATTCTGGCGTTGCAGTTGCATGCGGGAACGGAGATGACCATTCAGTTCAAGGACATTCTGCTTAAGACCGAGTAAGACCAGCTCGCCGACTGGTTGAGTTGGCTGGCAAGACTTCTGGATTCGGGGGGGCTTTGGTGGAGATTCCGCGTGGGCGAGGCAGGACCTTTGATGAGCATGGGAAAGCACCTTAGTTGCTGGTTGCTAGAGTCTTCCGGATCAGGGGCGGGGAAGAATTTCTGTTTAGCAACAGAACCCGCGCTGCACTGGAGTGTGGAAATCAGAGTAACTTGGGCTCGCCCGTTGAAAGTGCGTTGTGAGAGTTTTCCCGCCTGTTGCTGGGCGGAGGCCGGAAAACCAATGGTGGCGCGATTTTCGGATCGCAACCCCGTTTTTTAGCACGGCCGCAACTCCCGCGAGTGGATCATGGGTGGCAGAGTGCGGTCGGTCTTGGCTGACCGCGCTGTGACCCCGTTGGGGCAGGTATCGCCGTGGGAGCCGAGGAATTTGTCGTAACTGTGCTCCGAGGCCGTTGCGAAGAACCGGTGCCCACCTCCACCACTTTCAACCGCGGAGTGCAGGGGCTAGGAGCCTGGAGCGGTGCCGAGGGCATCATCGAAGCTCTGTAAGGCGACTCCCGTGAGGAATACCTCTTCGTGCTCGGATAAAGCCAGCGAACCTACCGGCAGTTGCGCGAAGACATCGCGGCTTGCGATGAAAAGCTCGTGAACTGGTTCCCCGGGTGGAAGCAGGGGAATGAACTGGGGGATCTATGACATGAGTGGGAATGTGTGGGAGTGGTGCTTTGATCAGTGGGGGCCTACGAGCTCGGGCCGGGTGGGTCGGGGTGGGGGCTGGGCAACGACGAGGACTACGCGGGGGTG
>Ga0114970_10002360_pt1 | contig 14112 bp, 21 predicted proteins | sample M_140205_XF_Meta_FD_87030 | JGI IMG/M metagenome (GOLD analysis project Ga0114970, IMG submission 87030) | Freshwater microbial communities from Lake Montjoie, Canada to study carbon cycling - M_140205_XF_MetaG | ecosystem: Environmental > Aquatic > Freshwater > Lake | place: Lake Montjoie... | reverse complement strand
GCGGCAGATTAGTAGCCACTTCAGCGCCTTGGCTGTACAGGCCAAGCGGAGACAACTGTCTTGCGGCAGGCGCGGTTGCAACATCTTTAGCCATCGCAACAGGATCGGGCTGCTGCCCACCAACAGCTTCCAGCGCCTTGTCTACGATTCCGCCGTCAGCGCGATGCAGGATGTGATGGTGCATGCCGATAAAGCCGCCGCGCTTCTCACCGCCGCCGCCATCTCCCCCACCATCCCCACCGCCACCATCCCCGCCACCATCACTGCTTCCGCTATCACCAGTAGAACCATCGCCCCACGATCCGCCGCCGTAGCTTTCACCACCAATTGATCCGTCGCTAAAACCGCCGGTTGAGCCATCGCCCCAGCTACCGTTACCGTAGCTTTCACCGCCTATAGAACCATCACTGAGGCCACCGCCAGTAGTTCCCCCTACGCCACCGCCCCAAGATCCCCCGCCGTATCCTTCACCGCCAATGGAGCCGTCAGAAAATCCTGTATCCACCCCAGCAGCATCATTGGCAGCAGCTTCAGCCGCAGCTTGCGCAGCGGCGTCATCTTCGCTGGAATCCATAAGGCCCATGACGCCATAGGTTGCATTCATGGCCGCAGCAGGAGAAGTCGGGCCTGTAAGGCCGGGGTTGTCCTCAAGCTGGTCAGGAGTTGCAAATGCTGGCGGCGCAGCAAATGTAGCTGCCTGTACGCCGGGCGTCGTTGCTGTGGCTGCTGGAGCAGTTGCCTGCATAGCCGCCGGAGAAGGCCCTACAAGGGCTCCATAAGGATTTGCAGGCTGATCAGGCTGGGCAATTTGGTTTGGTCCCACAAGCGCGCCATATGGGTTTGTTGCTTGGGGTGCAGTAGGGTTAGCAGGCGAAAACGGTTGTGCGTTGGGAGATGGTAAATCAGACACTTCAACCGCCCCAATAGGAGCGCCATTGAAAGAGAAGCCGGGCGCAGTTCCCGGTTGACCAGAAGGCCCTGTAGAGGTCGAGGACATGTCTGTATTAGGCGTGGAGATGCCGCCATCATACGACCCAGAGAAACCGTCTCCACCACCGCCAGAACCATCATATGACGGATTGTAAGCAGGGGATTCCATAGGCGCTGCGCCAGCGCCCTGTTGAGGCGGTGAGTATTGAAATGCATTAGGGGCGTTATAGCCTACCCGCAGAGGATCTACCGGCGGAATCGGTTGCTGGCCCAGCGTAGGTAAGTTGCCGCTTCCCTGCGGTCCAAACATCTGCGCAGATTTCGCAAGTTGCCGATCAGCTGCGCTGTGAAGAACTTGCCATCGGGCCAATGCGTCTCCACCGTTAGCAAAACGCTGACGAGCGATGTGGAGGGCGCGGTCTACAACGGAGCCACCAGAAGCGTAGCCAAGGTAATCTTTTACCTTTTCCGCGCCTCTTTCTGCCGTCCCGGCTACAAAATCCGACATGCCACCAATTGGAGTTGAGGCCACAAGTTTTGCCGGGTCTCCTTCAGACGCAACTACATCGCTCATAACGCGAGCAGGGCCGGTAAACGGATTGGTGTATGACAAAACATTTGCTGTATGACCAGTTCGGTTCATCCTCTCCTGCAAACGGCCCGTAAGAGCATCGGCTTGAGCTACCGCAGCATCATGGTCATGGCCGTGCTTCCTATAAAACTCATAGGTGCTGGCCGACATAACATCAGGGTCACGCGCACTATTTATTTGCTGCGCCCATTTTGCGAGATTGTCGAAAAAACTTTTGTCACTCTCGTAGGACAATCTATCATTTCGGTTTTGATCGTCAGCCATCGTAGCCTCTTAGCGCCGAGAAAGCATGGAGTGGATGATGTCGAGAGCCTTATGGAGCGCGACATCCTTGTGAGGCGCAGCAGCTTTTGCCGTACCTCCCCGCTTCATCCCTGAATCGGCTGGCGAATAATTAGGGTTTTCTTCTTTCCACCGATTGGATGCGCGGAAAAATGCTGCGGGGTTGTCAGAATCCCGTTGAGCCGCCTCAAACAACTGTTTGGACGACATGTCTTTTTGGTAGTTTGGGTCATAAACCTTGCCAAGCAAATTGCCAAGAGAGAACCCAGATGATGGGGCGGCTGTAGTAGCAGCGGATGGCGTGGAAGCCGAAGCGTTGGTTCTTGCGGGAGCAGAAGCTACGCGAGATTTAGATATAGCGGATGAAATGTCATTCAAACTCATCCCCGGAGCAGCGCCACGGCCCGCATTAATTGGCAATGCGCCCAATACAGGATCATATTCTGATCTTCCTTCATCCATATACGAAGATCGGCCTAGAATCGGAACAAGGTCGTTACGCGATTCGTCATGAGACACGTTGTCAGACAGCGGCGGAAGAATTTCGGTATTGACCCTTTGCCGCAAAATATCTTTAGCGGAATCCGTGATAGGTGAATAATTTGGGCGCTCGGTATATGGCGCGGGCTGGTCGCGGCGAGGGGAGAAATTACCTTCGGGCGCTTCCCCAGCGGAAGGCGCTTCCCCAGCGGAAGGCGCTGAACTTTTTGGAAGACCGAGGTAATACAAAGCCCCCGCGCCCGTGGCAGCGCCTGCCTGCGTTAGATCGCGAGCCCGCCTATTAACATCTTTTAGCCATGCGGCATAAGCTTGATCGTTAAGCAAGCCGGGCATGGGGCTCTTAGTTGCAGCAGTGCCCCATGGGCCAGACGCAGTGCCATAGCCGGGCGTAGGCGTATATGTCCCGGCAGGGGTCGCCGAAGGGGTGGTTTGAGGAGCAGCCGCAGCTTGTCGAGCCGCTTCAGCAGCCCGAGTATCGGTAGCGGCAGCATATATCCCTTCTTCAGGGGAAGCTGTCCGCGCCTCTTCAGCAAGGCGGCGTTGGCGCGTGACATCAAGTGCTTCTTGTACAGCCCTGTCAGTATCAGCGGTGGGAGCCGCTGCTGGCTTAGGCGCAGTAGGGGCTTCCCGCAAACCACCCAATTCACGAATAACATCGTCGCGAGAAAGATTATGGACTTGCGCACCTTGCGGCAATTCGCCTGCTTCAGCGCGAGCGCGAGTAATTTTTTCCAATTTGCCGTTTGGCCCGGTGTAATAAATCCAAGGCGTTTCAGGGCCGACAGGATATGACGTTCCTTTGTTGCCACCGGGCAAAGGACGCCGAATGTTCTTGGCAATCTCATCTGCCTGCTTATTAAGGAGTTCGTTATATTTGGCCGGATCAAGTTTCTTTTGCAGGGCAAGCGTTTCAAGCGCATCTTGAAACATAGGATGAGCCGTGATGCTTTGTTCTGCCGTACCCAAAGAACGCGCAGGACGGCTTTCGCCGAGGATCTGCTTTGCAAGCTTTCCTTCGTTAGCCATCACTCACCTCCAACGGGCTTGGGCATATTACCACCCATCCCAATCTGTTCTTGCCGGTCGATCTCTTGCATGGCAGGCTCGATCAGCGGGGAAACCAACCCGGCACTCTCTGGATGCACGGTCAAATTCTGAGCAAGATCAATGAGTTGCAGTCTCTCGCGTGAGGTGCGATCCATTGACTTGCTACGCAAATCTTCTTCGGCCAAGGCCAGTTCGTTCTGGGCCTTCATCATGTCGATCTTGGCCTTCATCAGATCAGCCTCGCCCTTCATTTCTGCGGCGCGGGCCTTCGTCTGCGAATCCATCATGGAGGCCTGAGCCTTCATCTCGTTGGTTTTCATCAGAGCCTGCGCCTGAATCAGTTCTGGCGGGGGCCTGCTCTGTGCGCTCTGCGGCGCGAGGAACTGCTCCGGGTTGCTCCAACCAATGGCCTTCAGCGCTGCCGTGTCGATGGCGATAGGATCGTACATCGCAGGGCTGGCCGACTGTAATTGCTTCAACGCCATCACCTTCATCAGGCGCTGCGTGTGGCTGGCCGTATTGGGGTCAGCCTGCGGGATCAGTTCGCAGTCATTGAGCGCCTGCACGAAGGTCTGCTCGCTCCACGGATACGAAGGCTTGCCCTTACGCTGCCAGAAGCTTTCTGGGTTCTCACGGAAGCAACGGGCCAGAAGCTGGAACTCTTCGGCCTGCGCAGCATGCATGCGCTTGTGGACAGCGTTCAGGATCTTCGTGGCCTGCTCGATCATGGCGAGGGTAGTGCCTACAGGGGCGTCCGCTCTACCCTCCCCTACGGCCATCTCTGCCGTTCCTCCGACACGCGCGCCGGTCTGGGCCATGTTCTCGGTGAGGTTCATCAGGCCAGCGCCAACGTCCTTGTAGGGCAAAGGCATGATCGCCTGATTGATAGGCTGACCGCCGGTCTTGACCAGAGCGCCGCCGCCGGGGGGCACACGGAAGATGTTCGTGTTCTGCCTCGCACCCGTGTCGGCCATGAGGAAGCCGGGAAAGTTGGCGTACATGCCAGCATCCAGCATCTCACGCCAAGCAGCCGTCAGGGCGTTGGTGGTGTTCCCAAGGATGTGCAAGAGCCCGAGGTCATAGAAGCCCATGCCCGGCACGAAGGTGTACTTCACAAAGTTCTGGCGAGCCGTGGGAAGCTCGGCATCGTCCTCATCGTAGTTGCGGACAATCGACAGGATCTCCTTGGTGGAGACATCAATGGTCACGCGATACGGGATCTCAAGGCCGCTGATCTTCTTCTTGTACTTATGTTCAAACCCGCCAACGTCGAGTTCGCAATAGCACTCGTAGATCTCGCGATCGCGGTCTTCCGGGTTGAAGCTATCGACAGAAATGCCCTGCTGGGCGTTCTTCTCGCGCTGCACACTGTCAAGATCAATCGGCTTAGGATCGGACAGGTCGATGTCGCGGTAGACCCCGAGGATCTGCAAGCGCTTCACGGTTGATGGGCGCATCTTCGTGCGGTGCGTCACACGCTTGGCATTGCGCAGATCAGTGGCGCTGTTGCTGACGATCAAATCATCCGCGTCCACGCTCTCGCTCACCGGGCGATTCCTCAGCGGGCAGAAATAAACCTTCTTGAAGCTTGTCCCGCCGAAACCCAGCATGAGAAGCATGCGGTCAGTATCAGGGTAATACTCGCTCGCCACCGCTGTCAGGTAGTGGTTCAGATCCTTCTCAAGAGCGTTCCCAAGAGAGTCCTGCTCAATGGTGGACGCTACCGAATCGTTACGAACCTTCACCGGCCCATCGGTCGGCAGCATCTCGCTGCGGGCGTTCGCTTGGAATCGCAGCACTGCTTCAAGCAGCAGCGGGTGGCGGATGCGAGACATGCCTTCCACCGGAGCGCCATCAGCGGCTCCCTGCAAGCCGGGGATCTCGATCTTCAGACCCAGCAGCTTGATGCCCTGCGCCCGGTCCTCAATCCATTCGCGGCGGCTCTCAACGTCATCGCCAATGCCGCGCATCAATTCTTCAGCGATGCGGGTCAGTTCACCGCCGTCAATGTCATCGACAAGGTTGCGGAACCAATCCTTAGCGCGCTCGGCTTCAGTTTCTTCGCCGCCAATGCCTTTGCCGTTGAGGGAGATCGAGATCGACCCATCGGGATGCTCAATGCGGAGAATGTTCCCCTTGTCGTCCTTGTCAACCGCAGGCGCGTCATCGTCAACTTGGACCACAAGATCGTCGTCATTGGACGCGATAGATGGCATCTCCGGGGCTAACTGGCGAATGTTGGGCACAAGCCCCGGCGTCATAGGCATGGGTTATCCCTTTGAAATATCAAGATTTTCCATCTCTTCGACAAAGCGTCGAATGCCCTCTTGCGCAGCGATTGTATCCGATTGCGCCATAATTTCATAGTGACGAACGAAGTCGTAGGGGGTCAGGCCCCATACCTCAACCCGGAAGTTCCCGATGGTTTTTGGCGTGTTAGGTTTAAGCACTTCGACGATGGCGCTGGCTGATACCCGTGGCATTGGAATCCCCTATTGAGGGGCCTAATATAGCATGGTTTTGGTGGGCTGGGCGAGGGCTCCAGCATCTTGGGTTCCTGTCGCGCAAACAGGGCCTCACTGGTCTATCCAGCCACCGATTCTCAAATACCATAAAGCGACGGCGGTGCAGAGCCCATATGATGCATCTTGCCTTCCAGATCCGCAGTGAACTCATCGCCGCGCACCAGAAGCCCGATCTCACGCAGATGGCGCAGGGCCATGCTCACCGTGTCCACCAAGTCGTCATGCTTGCCCTTCGGGAACGTGCTGACCTGTGTGATGACCTGATCGGCCCATGTTCTGTCAGGCGCGAAGATCAAGCCTTCCGCGAACAGATGCTGCACCGAGTAGAGCCGCGAGAGCTTGTCTTGGCTTTTCGGGTCAACAAGCTGAACAGCAAAATCCTCATGCCCGTACAAGCGCCGGATTTCCTGCGCCGTGCTGATGCCCGCCGCCTTGTTCTCGATGAGGATCTTATCGACCTTGTAGTCCTTCATGGTCTGGGAAACCTTGAGGACCAATTCGTGAAGCTCCAACCGCTCTTGCCACGCGAACATCATCATGACCTTCGGATGCTCTTCCGTGTAGGTGCGCTTGATCATTGAGATGGTTTCGGAATCGCGACCGATCACACGGTTAGCAATTGCACCCTGATTGCCGCCCGAGAACACGCCCCACACCGTCATGGCCGAATAGTCGTTCTCGGTCTTGGTGGTGTAAGCCGTGTCAAGCGAGGCCATCACATAGTCCAGCGGTGGGAACTTCTCGCGCTCCCAAAGCTGCCACCACTCCCGCTTAATAACGCCACCGCCCTTGGGCTCCGGGCGCTGCTGAAGCTGCCCAGCGGATGTCCAAGGCCCCATTTGGCGCTCTAGGTTAGCCACCTCGCGCTCGCCAAACCTTTCGGGCCACAGAAGCTCCCCAGCCTCTTTGCGTGGGTCTTCCCAGCCAATGCTCGTCATGAATGAGCGCTCTGGCTCAAACCTCATTGGAAGGCAGAGATGGGTCCACTCCCCCACCTCCTTACTAAGAATGTGCCCGGTAAGATCTTCTTCCCCGAGGCGCTGCTGGATAACCACAAACGCGCCGGTCTTGGCGTTGTTGAGACGAGTCGACAGCGCGCTGTCCCACCACTCGATGGTGGTGGCAATGGTGGCTTCAGAGTGTGCTTCTTGCGCCGCATTGGGGTCATCGACGACAATAATATTCCCGCCTTCACCCGTAAGAGACGACCCGACAGATGTAGAGAGTCTTGAGCCACCCTTGTCATTGTCGAACCTACTCTTCGTGTTCTGGTCAGCCATCAGGTGAAACCGATCACCCCACAGCGTTTGATACCAAGGGCTCTCAATCAGGCGGCGGCACTTGGTTGAATCCCTCAATGTGAGGATCTGCGAATAAGACGCATGCAGGAACTGGACGCCCGGCCCGCTGGTGTCGCTCTTGCGCCTCTGAGCCCATGTGAACGCAGGAAAGGCTACGGAGGTCAGGGACGACTTCGCGCAGCGCGGGGGTATGTTGATGATCAGGCGCTTGATGTCGCCGTCTACGACCGCCTGAAGGTGCTCTGCGACCGCCTCAATGGGCCAGCCGTGGGCAAATGGCGCAGGGTCGATGTACTTCCACCCGTTCATCAGGAATGCATAAAGTGAATCCTCAAACTCGGCACGGTCGAGATCCTGTAGCTGCTCCTCAATGGAGATCGTCTTGCCGTCAAGCTGGAGGATCTTCATTTGCTTGCCTTGACCCAGCACTTAACAGGCAGCCGGGTGAACGTAAGGTACTTCTTGCCGGTCACAGAATCGCGCCAGCAATCAAGGTAAGCCCGAACAGAGTGGTTAATGCGGCGGGTATAGATCAGGTCGCCGTCAGCCTCTTCATAGGCATAGCCGTTCTCGTCGTCTAACTCCGGGCGACGGAGCCAGCCGTACTTGTAGTGCCAGCCGCTGGAGACGTAGGTGTCGTCTGTCATGCTGTCATCGTACCACATTTCACTATCCGCCAAAAGTCTAGGTCAGGGTGGGCTTCAGCAGTGTATCCTTCAGGCGGCTCAAAGCCATAGGCGTGGACGACCATGCCGGGAATCCACAGGCCCAACATCATGCGGGCCTTCCAACGGCGTCTAGAGATCCGCTTGAGGATCATCTTTCCTCTCCAGTGCTTTGCGGGCGATTTCGTTGACCTGCGAAATCAAGTCATGCTCCCAGCATTCTGTCAGGTCAGCGATCCGGCGCATCGCCGCCTCCAGCTTCTCAATGCGATCAGAAGAAGACAAAAGAACAACCCGCATATCAATTGGCGTCCCGCTAAATCCGGCGTACTCCCGCAAAAGCTCTACATCAGTCATCTTTCCCCTCCAGTGCTTTGCGGGCGGCACGAAATATCACGAAGCAAAGAGGCTGGGGCAATCCGTGCGTGGCACCTCCAAATTTTGGCCTCCCCTTCACAAATCTTACTTCCCCATATTTTAGGCATATGTCGTGAAACCAATTTGTATTTGTTCTAGCTGGTATAAGCATTACCGTAGTGGACCCGTTAAAACGCTCATCTGCGGCTTTCTTTACCCAATCGCTTATCTTGTACCCATTATCTCCATAAGGAGGATTTAACCATACAACTTCATTGATCCACGGCTGGCTCAACCCGTCATCATCTTTTGAAAAAAAGTTATTGACCTTCTTGTTCGCATTTGATGCGGCAGCATCCAAAGTGAAATTGAATTCTTTGTTAATCTCATCAAAAAGCTCAACTGGAGTTTCCCAATCTTGTTTTGCAGACACAAATTTTCCATTAAATGACGCCATCTTTCCCCTCCAGTGCTTTGCGGGCAAACATTTTTAATGCTTCAGCATTTGGCGGTGCTGGCACTTCACAATGCACGATGATCGCCCGCAGCGCCGCCTCCAGCTTCTCGATGCGCGGCATATATTTCTGCTTGGCTGCACAAGCATCGCATTGATAGTTTGGCTCGCAGACTTGGCCGTGTCCGACTACGGCTCTGCATGAATATCTCATGTTAAGATCTCCCGTTATTTTTAACACGTTCTGAGGATGTGTTATTTTCATCGACAGGTGCTGGGCCAGCAAAAATGCCCATAGCGTCTTCAGCGCACATGGGACAGTGCAGCGACGATGCTATTTCAGCTACTTCGTCAAGGATCATCGGCGAATAAAACGCAGTCCATTCGTGCTTGCACTCGCCACAATGGACGATGAAGGGTGTTTTGTCAGTCATCACTCACCCCCCTTTTTAGGCTTCCAATCTGGAAGATTCAGCTCATCCCTTACAATGCCTGTAATGTAGCCAACTACCCACCATCGTTTTCCATTGTTCTGTTCAGCCATTAGGTGCCATCTGTCACCATATGGACCAATGCTAAATTGATGGAAATCGTCGTCGCCGCCCCACCGTTTTACAAAATCAATGTTAAGCAACTCCTCAAGAGTGTCAAAGTTTTGTGTTACAGGATCAAATCCAGACACAAAGTTGGGTATATGCTGCTTGATTGTTCCCATCATTCATCTCCCTTCTTAGGTGGCGCAGGCAAAGGCATCCAGTGGGTGGGGGTGCAAGTGAAGTATGTCACTACTTTCTCACTAGGGGGCGGTTCTTGAAGTACGTTGGAGGTTTTGTCGTACCAAAACTCATTCTTATAGGCCCACCTACACACATAGCAATGTCCACCAGTGAACGTCATGCCGCCATGCTGGCCGTTCGGTTGATATGCAAGAACCCATTCATCCTTTGGTGCGGTGTCTATTGGTTGCCATTCAGTCATCACCATTCCCCTTTGTAGATAGAACGTAGCGTTTGCCACATCATGTAAGTGAAAAGAATCGCTGTGCCGCCTACCATGAACAGCGCCCAGATGATGAAGATCAGTTGGCCCAGTGCTTTAAGGTAATCCATCTTTCTTCTCCATCAGTTGCTTTAGTTTGGCTTTGTTCTCTTCATCCAGATAGTAGCCGACACCGCGCCACGTCTTGATTTCGATGCCAAGCATCCTCATCTTCTTCCGCAGTTTCCAAACCGACACTCTGGATCGCAGAAGCTCATGGTTGATGTCGGTGTATCGGCTGTACCTGTCGCCCTGTTCGGTGATCCTGTCTAGGTAAGCGTAGTCGGCAATCGGGCGGCTGTAGATGCCCATCAGAAGCGTCGTCTCGTTCCTCGTCAGGAACCCCAAGAAGGTCGCGTCAGTCGGAACCATGTCAGCCCGAAGCTGGCGCACCTCTTCTTCAAGCTCCACGATGCGCTCGCGAAGCTCTCTGATAGTGTCAGCATCAGACGCTGGCATCACGCACCTTGCTGCGCCGGGGAGAGCTTCCGCCCTTGAAGCCAGCCGCCGAGGCATTGGCCTTGTTGGCGTAGTAGCGCTTATCAGCAGGGACAGCCTTGCCGCCCATGCGGGCTATCTTCCTGCGCTTCTCAGGGTCCATTGCTGCGAACCCGCGAGGTTTCTTCTCGGTCATGCTCTTGCCCCTCTCCAAACGCCATCAACGATCTTGCTGATCTGATCTCGCACCGCAGCATCTTGGATGTGCTTGAAAGCTAAATCCTCGATCTGGCGAAGCGCTGTCTCCATCTCATCAATGGTCTTCTCGGCCTGTAGGTACTGCTCGTACCAACGCTGCTCTTGCTTTGCCCAATAATGTTCTATGCCCATGTGATTTGCCCCTAGCTGTGCAGGAACAATGTAAACCCATTGCTTGCTAGTACAAGCGCCAACCTTAACCGTTCACAGATTTATCTCGACCGTAGGTGATGTTCTTCTCGGCGCGGATGTCCTGATTCCGCCAGCACCAGACTTGCCCATCAGCTTCAAAGCATGTCCAGATCAGGTCATGCTCCGGGCCGTAGTCGATCAGGATGTGAGCCATCGCTTTGCCCCGAGGCGTCATCACGGGCAGCGGCGGGTTGAGCTGGAGCATTGTGCTATTCATGGGGCGGCTCCGGCAACGGCATCCAATGGGTAAAACCTTCCCATGATTCATTGCATGAATTTAACCATGATGGATTTCGACCAAACATGTCTGCATGAATGTCCCAACTTATCATTTGATAAAATTGGCCTTGTTCAGCATGATAGAAATATCCAATAAAACACCGTCCATCCTTTGGCGCTGTCTCGATTGGCTGCCACAGCGGCCTGTAGCAGCTTACACAGGTGTAGCGGTTAGTCTCAGGCTCCCTGCCCCAGCTAGACGAGCCACAGTGGCATTTGGCGGGCTTGGGTTCAGTCATACTTGATCCCCTTTTGTGCAGTTTCAAGCTTTTTGAGCAACTCCGGCGGGCCAGAGGGCTGATACCGTTCTTCCAATATCCGCAAGACCGGGAGCGACTTGTCTCGGAACTCTTGCATTTGCGACCGTGGAAGCGGCTTCTTGTCTTCTGGGAAACGGGACTTCGCGATAATTCTATGCATTTTCACCCCCCTCTGGTTTCACATAACTTGACCAGCCTATGTGCCAGCCACCTTCTCCGCTTGTCTGCAAAACACCGAATCCATCGTCTGGCTTATCCGTATCAAAATACCGCACGATTCCCGTTGTAGGATTGTAGTGGGCATATTTTAACGTGAATACCTGACCATCAACCCTAACAAGGGGCATGCCGTAATAGGGGGGCCGCATGTCAAAACTGTCGTCCGGATGAAGGCACGGGTCTCGAAGTCTTCCCATCCCCATTAACCAAAAGGGTTTTCCTACAGGCTTATTGTCCGCCCTATCTTGGAAGTTAAACCGCCATTCACGTTTGAATGCCTCCCAAGATCGGTGTAGCCGCCACCATTGGCGCTTGGCCCACTTAAGCATCCTCATCCCCCTCTGGTTGTGCCTGTGCGGCTAATAGGATGGCTCTGAGAGCGTCCCGTTGGTCAGGGTCCAGCGACCGACTGTCGATCAATGTGTGCTGCTGAATCTGCACGGGAGCGCCGTCCTTGCCGGTGACTTCCGTCTTCGTCCTTGGACCATACACGCGAGACGCGATGCGCTCTGCGTTCCACTGCTCGAAGCCCAACTCAATCTTGAACCACGTTGGATCTTCCTTGGCCCTTTTGGCATCCTTGATGGACAGGCGCAGATCCGAAAGCCGTTTATCCATCATGGCTTCACGCGCGCGTGTACATAATGATTCAAATTCTGGATGCTGATCCTTCCACCGATAAATCTGCCCACGGTTTAGCTCAAGGTAATTGCAAGTCTCAACCATATCCATTCCTGCCACTAAGCATTCGTAGATCTTCTCTGAGATCTCTGGGCCATACTCGTGCTTTGCTGGGCGACCAACTCGGCGTTTGATCTCTTCGACAGCATTCGCTGCCTCGCTGACCTTCTTGATGATCTTACTCTGTCTCGCCATTTGGTGCCTCGTTCCCTATGACATCCCATCCAACGCGACCAACGCGCGCGAACATCTCTAACTTGGGTGTGGTTGGGTACAATGTCGAGATCATGTCCGCAAAGAAGGCTGGCTTCTCGCTATGCCTGCCCAATGGGAGTTCGATGACAGATGGCGGCTGGGTGCCCATTGCTGGGGCGGGAACCTTGCCCTTCGTAGCGATCAGCAGGAGTTCGTGCTTGTTGCGAGTCCAGTAGCCGGTGCCCTGACGATCCTTGATCCAGCAGATGTGGGATTTGTAGTCGAAGCCCCATGTGGAGAGGAGATCGAGGGCTTCCGGCAGCATGGGGACTGTGGCCCACATGAACATGACGCAATCGTCAGCCGCAGGGATCTCTATCGCCAGCATGTCAAACATGCTCATAGTTGGGTAGTGGTTGTCAGCGCTCCGGTCCATGCCGTTCTCGGAGAACGTCTCGTACTTCCAAGGTGGGTCAGCGTAGATCACCCCGTAGAGCTTATCGACGCTGTGCATGGTCTGGATGATCGTACGTTCGGCAAGCTGCTGCTCTTTTTCCTGCCGGGCAATCTTCTTGATAGCTTGCTCGGGCTTCGGGTCAGCCATGACTTGCGCCTGCTGCTCATGGTCAAGCTCTGAGATCTTGGCGGCAACTGTGACAGCTATCTTCCCACTATCCACGGCGTCTGCGAGTTCCTGCGTTCCTTCACGCAACACCTTCTTAGCATGAACGACATTGCGTCTGCCCACGCTCATCATCTTAGCAGCATCAGATCCTGTAATTGCGCTGATATGCGCAATTTCCTTCGATGGCCTTCCTGCCCCCGTCAGGTTTGCTATGCGAGCCCCAATCATAGCCCTTTGCGATTCGTCCAAATGTCTACGGCTCAGGTTGAGCGCAAGAACATACCCGAGAGCATCCCCCCCTTCGTACTCTTCAAAGCTGGGCTCAATGCCAAGATTGATGCAAGCCTTGTAGCGATGACGGCCATCGAGGATTTTGCCATCATGGAGCATGATCGGGGTCAGCAAGCCGTGGTCGCGGATGCTGTCGATCAGTGAATTAAATTGGTCTTCCGGCATAGGCGGGAAGAGTTTGCAGAGATCGTGAAGGTCATAGTCGGTCATGTTATCCCCCTAAATGGATGGGGACGCCGCGAAGCGCCCCCTGTTGATGTTAGCGAACCTCTGGGAAATCCCCGGAAAGGTTCCATGTGAAGATAGCTTTGCTAGGACGAACATCGCTGCGGAAAGCATTCCATGCTTGAACGAGCAGGGCGTTGCGTACAGCCTCATGCAGCCTTCCGCCGTTAGCATCCATGCGCTCGCGGATCGCGGTGATATAGACTCTTCCGTGGCCCTTGTTGTTCAACAGCAGATCGGCGAACTCGGAGGCATGCTTCCGGTTGATCTTGCTGAAGATCAGCAAATACGCAGCCAGCGCTCCGGCGGGGAGGTAGTTGCGGCGAGAACCAGAAGCTGTGCGGTCCTTGCCAGCCCTCTCAATTGCGACAGCAGCAGCGACTGCGTTGTGAAAGATCGGAGAATCCAGCGAGGCCTTGTAGAAACTGTAAAGCTCATCGTTGGTGTAGGTCACGCCCCGGTTGAGAGGATCGGTGCTGTGGATCAGAACCCACCGGGCAGCCGATGATGCAACGCCGGGGTGAGGAACCCGCTGAATGGTAAAGGCATCGACGTTGCTGCGTTTCCTCCCAATGTCGATCAGGGCGAAAGAGCCGTCCGAGATGTTGAACGCCGCAAATGTAGTCAGGGCCACTTTAGCGCGGGCGCAGGCGAGCAGCCGGTGCTGGCCGTCGAGCAGATACCCCGACTTACTGAAGACGATGGTGGAGCCTGTGACGGGCCAGCGCTTGGTTTTCATCGCATGGACATATTCATC
>Ga0114970_10002358_pt1 | contig 14115 bp, 11 predicted proteins | sample M_140205_XF_Meta_FD_87030 | JGI IMG/M metagenome (GOLD analysis project Ga0114970, IMG submission 87030) | Freshwater microbial communities from Lake Montjoie, Canada to study carbon cycling - M_140205_XF_MetaG | ecosystem: Environmental > Aquatic > Freshwater > Lake | place: Lake Montjoie... | reverse complement strand
GGGCAGCCCATTTCATCTTCCTTGATGGACTATGGCATGCCACGGTTTGACAACCTGCCCTCATTTGAGACTCAAATCACCGAAGTTCTCTCTCCCACGAACCCATTGGGTATCAAAGCGGGCGGGGAGGGCGGAACTACCCCCGCGCTAGCGGTGATCACGAGTGCGGTAGAGGATGCCCTGAGACCCATTTGTGGCTGCGTGAACATCGAGATGCCCATCACGCCCTTTAAAGTCTGGGCGGCTTTGGAGTCGGCTCGAGTTTCACGCAGCCTCTAGAGCTTGCGACAAATCCTCTAAGATATCATCAATGTGCTCTATACCTACGCACAGGCGAACTGTATCTTCACTGACGCCTGATTTTTTAAGCTCTTCAGGCGAGAGTTGGCGATGTGTAGTAGAAGCAGGATGAGTCGCTAAGGATTTCGCATCTCCAATATTAACTAGACGAGTGAACAGTTTTAGAGCATCCAAAAATCTAGCCCCAGCTTCTCTTTCTCCCCCTGAGCTTGATTTGACGCCAAAAGTTAACAATCCTGAGGCTTTACCGTTCATGTACTTTTGTGCAAGCGCGTGATATGTGTTGCCCGTTAAACCAGCATAATTAACCCAACCGACCTTAGGATGCTTTTCTAAAAATAGGGCAACTTTTAATGTGTTTTCATTAATTCTGTCCATTCGTAGACTTAAGGTTTCAATGCCTTGCAAAATTTGAAATGCATTGAAAGGAGATAGTGCTGCACCCATATTTCTTAAAGGTACCACCCTTGCGCGACCAATATAAGCTGCAGGTCCAAACGCTTGAGTGTAAACAACTCCGTGATAACTCACATCAGGAGTATTGAGCCTTGGAAAACGCTCTTTGTGTTCAGCCCAAGGGAATTTACCCGAATCTACTATAGCTCCGGCAACCGTTGTACCGTGGCCTCCCATATATTTGGTCAATGAGTGCACGACAATATCTGCTCCATATTCAAAGGGACGAAGCAAATAGGGTGTTGCAACTGTATTGTCAACAATAAGGGGTACGCCATGACGGTGAGCAATAGCTGCAACGGCTTCGATGTCAGTCACATTTCCTTGTGGATTGCCTAAAGACTCCACAAATATAGCCTTTGTTTTGTGGTCAATGAGAGACTCAAAACTATTGGGGTTGCGGTGATCAGCAAATCGAGTAGTGATACCTAATTGCGGAAGCGTGTGAGCAAATAAGTTATACGTTCCACCGTAAAGTGCAGTTGATGAAACAATATTGTCTCCGGCCTCGGCAATGGTTTGGATCGCATAGGTGACAGCTGCCTGACCGGAAGATACCACCAATGCAGCAATTCCACCTTCCAACGATGCAACTCTTTTTTCCAGCACATCGTTCGTTGGGTTCATGATTCGCGTGTAGATATTCCCTTCCACTTTTAAGTCAAAGAGATCCGCTCCATGCTGCGCACTATCAAAAGCATAAGCTACAGTTTGATAGATGGGCACAGCTACAGATTTGGTCGTTGGGTCTGGTTTATATCCAGAATGCACGGATCGTGTTTCAAATTTCCAATGATCGGACATTATTGATTCCTTTATTTAAAACTCTAAATACAACTTAAGGGACTAACAATCTTAGCATTGTGAAATCATTTCATGGATAAGCAAGGTCTAGAAATTGTTGTCAAATGAGTAATTTTTCCTGAGTGATATCACTTTGAACTTTTGGATTAAAAAAATAGCGCCTAATTATGGGGTTAACCCTGACTGATGATTTCTAAACTAGAGAAAGGATGTGTTTTTTGAAGGCAAAGACTGCGAAAGTCAGAAAAATTTGGCCTGATTTCTTCCATAAATGGCGATATATTCAATTGCATGGATATGGATTTATATGATTTTAAAAATTAACCAAACAAATCCCGGTCAAGTACAAGACTGTGCTTGATGTATTTTTTTTATTTTATCTAATAGCGCGTAAAACCTCGTCCTTCAGGACATTTGGCAAAATGGTTCTCGATGCAAGATGCAAAAGTTTCTCTATGATCCTCTCCTGATCAATGGATAGAGTACGGGTGGTAGGGTATTAAAAATACTCCTCTCTTACAGTACGTTGATGAGATGAATCAACTAGGCGTTAATCTCTACTTTCATCAGTCTTTTATCGACACGTCAACCTTTATAAGCAAAATGTTCTTTCACATCATCTCTTTAGTTGAATCATTTGAGCGAGAATTAGTTAGAGCGCAGATGTTTCTTGGTCTAGGATAGCAATTAAGCTTTAATGTAATTACAGTTGGTATTTAAAAAATATCAGTGCATTTCAAGCTCTAAAGTGATGCATGGTTTGACCAGGATAGGGCGCTCTAAAGCTGACAAGCCTATTCATTTTTAATGATCCAACATAAACAGTTCTCATGTCCTCGCCTCCAAAGGCAATGCTCGTGGGGCAGTTAACAATGAGGCCGCTTGGGTCTTCAAAAATGCAATTGGCAAGCCCAGAGGGTGAAATCACGTGGATAGAATTTCTTGTGATTTCTGTGACCCAAAGATTACCCATTGCATCAAAACAAATGCCATCAATGATTGCGCCAGGGAAAAGCGTATCTGGTCCAAACACCGTGGCGTCACCAAGAGAGCCATCAGGTTTGATCTGATGACAGAGCACACGACCTAGAGCTGTTTCGGAAATGAATAACTTCCCCGTGATGCTATCGATGCGAATTTCATTGGTAAAGCATATGTTTTGTGAAACAACTTTAAGTCCTGAAGAGCTAAAAGTGAGAACATAACCATCATCAATAGGCTTTGCGACAGCGTCTGCACGGGGCTTTGTTTTTGTTGAAACAGTAATCCAGAGTTGACCTTGCTGGTCGAAATAAACAAAATTAACCGCACCATTGAGTTGGTCACAAACAATTTCATGTCTTCCATCATGAAAGACTCGATAAACGCACTCGGCATCAATATCAGCCACGTAAAGGATACCTTGTCGATCAAAGGCAAGGCCGTTGGAGGTCCCAAGCTTAGGCCCAAAAAGAGTTTGTTGACCGCTTGGTTCTATTCGCATGGCTGAGGCGCGATTGTCAGAAGTCCAGATTGTTCCATCTGGAGTCAAGACGACACACTCAGGTCGGCTCAGATCATGTCCGATGTAGGAAATATCCTTTTCTTTAAGCTTAAATGTAAATCCCAGTGTGTTGGTCATTGGTATATTTTATTTTTTCACTTGGGAAAACAATAGGGTAAATCTCTAAAACAATAAACTAGAACGTAGATAAGATAGCATAAAAAACTGTCTTTTATTGATTTAAATGAAAGTGCAATTTGACGTTCATGTTTAACAAGGCTTGCTGCGCACACATACATAGTGGGCCTTGAATTTTAATTTGAAATATTTTTAATGAAAATTTCTTTCCCCTCAACAGGGATCAAAATAGTTTTGGGTCAGACTAAACCGATTCATTGCGTTCTATCATCATGAATGTAGACTCAATTTCATCGATCAAACAAATGACCGATCTGTTCGGTCGTTGATTAATAAACAGGAGATAAAACATGAAAGTCATGCGATTTTTGTCCACAGTATGCGCGCTATTTTCTTTCACCCATTGTGTTGCAGTGGCGGACACATTCCCTAGCAAGCCCATCAAAGTCATTGTGCCTTATGCGGCAGGGGGAACCGCTGACTTTATGGTTCGACTAATGGCTAAACAATTGAGCGCAACTGGCGGTCTTGCTATTACCGTTGATAACCGAAGCGGTGCGTCTGGTTGGATTGGTGCAGAACTAATGGCACGCTCTGCAGCAGATGGGTACACCATTGGGGTTTTGTCTTCAGTTTTTGCGGCCACACCCTTTGTGTCAAAACCGCCCTTTGAACCTAAAGATTTGCAAACAATTACTTTATTGGCCAGTGTTCCAGGCTTATTGAGCGTCAATGCAGCTGTGCCCGTTTACACATTGAACGATCTCTTGGCATTGGCTAAAGCAAAGCCAGGGCAACTCTCTTTTGGACATGCGGGTAGTCTTGGAGCTGGTCATTTGGCGATGGAAATGCTGAAGCTCAACAACAATATTGACATCATATCGATCGCTTATAAAGGAGGAGCGCCCGCCTTAAATGACTTACTCGGTGGTCAAATACAAATGAGCATTAGTGGTCCAACGGCTCATCTGCCTTTTATCAAGTCAGGCGGCAAGTTGCGTGCAATAGCAACCACTGGGCTGAAAAGATCAACTGCTGTACCCGATTTACCCACTATGGCTGAGAGTGGTCAGCCAGGATTTGAAATCAATGAGTGGTACGGTTTGTTTGCACCAGAAAAAACTCCCCGCGATATCGTAGAGCGCCTTAATCGAGAATTTGTGAAAGCACTGTCTTCACCCGAAGTCCGAGCCTCTCTTGTGACTGTCGGTGCAGAGTTTACTCCGAACACTTCAGAAGAATTTAAAGTTTTTTTTACTGACGAAATGAACAAGTTGGGTAAATTGATCTCTAAATTAAATTTAAAAGGCGATTGAATAAAAATGGATTTAGAACTTCAGGGGAAAAAAGTTTTAATCACTGGTGCCTCTAAAGGCATTGGTTTTGGAATTGCAAAGAAACTCTTGGCTGAAGGTTGTGAGGTCAAGCTTGTTGCCCGAGATGCTAAAGGTTTAAATGACGCCAAAGAGCAACTCACTCTTGAGTATCCGCAATCTGTCATTAAAACCGTTGCAGCGGATCTAGGGGACCAAGCTCATTTGCCTAGAGTCTTTGCGGAACTCAAAGATGTCGATATATTGGTCAACTCAGCTGGATCGGTTCCAAGAGGAACATTGCTAGAAACAAGTTCTCAGTCTTTTAGATCATCTTTTGATGCAAAAGTGATGGGTACGATCGATCTGTGTCGTGAAGTTTACCAACACATGAGTGAGCGTCGTTATGGGGTTATTTTGAACATCATTGGTCTCTCCGGTGAAAGACCCAACCCCAAGTCTGTAGCAACTTCAACCGCCAACGCCGCGCTGATTGCATTTACACAAGCCGTTGGTTGTATCAGTGCAGATGATCATATTCGCGTGCTGGGGATCAACCCGGGGTTGATCGCAACGCCTAGAACCGCTGGACTGGGAAGTGCAGATGATTCTCCTCACAACCGAGCATACAAACATCTTTTGTCAACATTACCTTTTGGGCGCATGGGCAAGCCCGAAGAAATAGCCGACATGGTGGCATTTTTGGTGTCTGCGCGCGCTAGTTATGCAAGCGGTTGTGTGTACACGGTTGATGGTGGTCTTCATTTCCGTGTTGAGTAGACTAAATTTCTTGTGTGATTTTAATAAGAGGCATGATATTTTGTAACTCTTCGAGTTTGCCGATCTTGTCAACCAAACGTTGAAACCCAGCTTTACCTTGTTTTAATGGGGTCACACAATCATTCAAGCGGTGAACAAGGTCATCAAATCCCCACTCAAGTCGGCTGTAGGGATATTGTCCAAAAATTTCAGAGCCATTTTTCAGTTTAATACTAATTTTTGGGGAAAACATAGGCCTGTCTTTGTCGCCTGTGATTTTTACGCGCTTGTGTAAAAAATCAATGACAGCAGTGTCTTCAGTCAGTCTATTGCCAGTTGGACCGAATGTTTTCCCACCCACTGTGGGAAAGCCACCATTGAGGGCAACATGAGCGACGTAAAAATGGGTGGTCTGAATTCCGGGACGAGTCCACGATTCTCTTGGGAATTTAGGGCTTGGGTAAAGCGTCTCAATCCAATTCATCGTGACTTCGATTTCATCTATGTCATCGGCATGAAACTTGTGTTTCTGTTTTAACTCCGTCATGAGTTCAATCACCGGTTGATTAAATCCCGCGCATGGATAGATCCTAAACATGACGGTCAGTAATTTATAGGTCTCACCCAAATCATGGGTGATGGTTTTAAGATCCACTTCTTTGGGACCTTGAAATACGTAGCTCAGTTCACCCTTAAAGCTTCCAGTGAAAGCGTTGTAGAACCCTGCCTCACCTTCTAAGCTTGATTCTGCGCCTTTAATGTGCCCAGTTCTAGCGATGATGCCAGCAAAGACTGCATTGCGAGCAGCTTGGGGTTCATGGATGGATATTTCATTGCCACCAACGCGCGGCCCTTCATTCAAGCCACTCGCAAAATTAGAAGCTAAAGCAATTGCGCTAACTAGGCCATCCTCGCCTAAATCCAATAACTTAGCACAGGTAAGAGCGCCCCCCAATGTTGAATAAATGGGGCTGGGTCGAAACCCCCTGGCTGCAGTGCTTGGAATGAAATCATCACATAGCCGACACATGAACTCGTATCCAACTGCCAGTGCAACGATTAATTCCTTTCCTGATCGATTTTCCAACTCTGCACATGCCAGTGCTGCAGGAATGAGCACGGGTCCAGGGTGGGTTAGCATTCGATATGAATCCCATAGCTCAGATGAATGCATCAATTCTGAGTTCGCATAAGCGGCTCCATACCGAGTTGCTTTTGATCCAGAGGCCAAAATGCTCGCACCATCGGCTTTGGCTTCTTCCTTTAAGGTAAGTTCGACGGCTTCTTTTCCTATTGCCCCACAGTATCCTAGAGCAGCTCCAGTCAGGCCATTTAACAAAAAAGCCTTGATTTTCGAGATGACTGGGGCTGGGAGATCTTCATAGGTGAGCTCATTGGCCCAACGCGCAAACTTTCGACTCAGAGAGATCGTTTCCATATGCTCTTGCCGTTCATAAGTTCAGATAAATTGATCGGTCTAATCTTAACAGTTTTGGTCATTACAGCTTATTGGGTATAGATCCAATTTTGGGGGATTTAAACAATAAATCATACTCAAGTCTTAGCATAAATTCCAATTGTTTCATTTGGAATTGAAGTTCCTTGAAAAACGAAAATGAATTTCGATCAAAGATGCTCCCAAAATCGAATCTGACCCGTGTAAATTCAAGCGCGATCGTTTACTATAGAGGTATTCATCTTTTGCTTTATTCTAAAATTTAAATATGGAAAAAAAATTATACATCTTGACCGGCGCTTCAAGAGGGCTTGGGTTTTCAATTGCAAAACAGTTGCTGAGCGAGTCGATTGCTTTAATTTGTATTTCAAGATCCTCAAATGACGAATTAGCCCAAGCAGCGCTTGATTCCAATTCAGTTTTAGAGCAGTGGTGTTGTGATTTATCCGAGAGTGAATCTGTTTGCCTTAAATTGAGTGAATGGATTGGAGTGAATGGTGAGCATTCATTTCAAAGTGCAACCTTAATCAATAATGCAGGAATGATGCCTCGCATCGTTCCCTTAAGTAAAGCCGAGCATCATGATTTAACCAAGGCATTAAGGGTCAGTCTTGAGGCTCCAATGCTACTCTGTGCCGCATTTTTAAGCGCAACAGAGGGTTGGCACAAACCAAGAAAAATTTTAAACGTGTCTTCCGGTCTTGGTCATCGTGCCATGGCTTCGCAAGCTGGCTACTGTGCTTCAAAGGCTGGTATGGATCAATTCACCCGGTGTTTAGCCATTGAGGAATCTTCTAAAGACAACGGTGCTAGGGTCTGCTCTCTTTCTCCAGGTATCATCGACACTGACATGCAAGTGCAGTTGCGCAGTGCTTCCCATGCCGATTTTCCTGATCATGGCTATTTTGTCGATCATCAACAAAAAGGAAGCTTGGTCTCCGCCAAGGAGACTGCACAGAACGTATTGCATTTTTTATCGCATCGCAATTTCGGTGATTCGCCTGTTGCTGATATTCGGGATGTTTAATCCCTTTTGAGCAGTGTGGAGTTCAGATAAGTGTTGGTTTTTTTGATTTCGCATTTGATGGAGTTTTTATTGATGACATCGGAGAATCTGGTCTTTATAAAATTAATTAGATACCAGTGTCTCTAGATTCAAACATAAACATATTGATTTCATCATTCAATTGCTCCCAAGTAACACGCAAATGCATTCCTATCTTGACATTTTCTTGAGAAATACCAGACAAAAAGCTTAGTATCCGAACACCCACATCCAACTCAACTAATCCTATCAAATATTGGCCCTTATCTTCGAATCCATGCGCAGGAACGTGTGTCACTGTATAGGAATACAATGTGCCAAATCCTGAAACTTCTCGCCACTGTAAGTTCATCTTACCTGTTTTAATGCTGATGCTTTTCGGCCACCATTGATATGAATCCGTATCAGGATCGTATTGAATCACAAGCTTCTTTTCTTTAGCTGCATTCCAAAAGGGCTGTGTCAATATAGAAGGCTTGGGAAATATGGCAGATTTATGGCGTATTTGATTCATGTTAAGACTCAATAATTAAAACACTGCTACTACCCCAATTTCTTCCATAAGGAATAACACCAATTCCTGTAACCATCGCGTTATCGGTTTTCTTAACTTGGCGCTGCCCAGCTTCACCAAACATTTGCCTGACACCTTCAACCAAATTAAGGCCTCCTCCTGCCAAGCCAGGTTGACCGGCTGAAATTTGCCCACCGCCCGTATTGATTGGAAGACCCCCACGATAACTTATATCGCGATCCAATAGAAAATCAGATCCTTCACCCGGTCTACAAAAACCAATCTGCTCGAGTTGAAGCATTTCAGCAATTAAAAAATCATCATATGGGTGAAACATGCATATATCGCTGGTAGACATTGAAGCCTTTTCAAGGGCTTCAGGACCCACTACAGAAAAACCTGTTTCAACAATATCTGGTGTCATGGACATCGAATTAAAATTTGTTATTTCAGAATACGAGACTGGATAAACCATTTTTTTAGACTTTAATTTCCTTGCTTTACTAGTTGAAGTAATGATAAGTCCATTTGCTCCATCACAAAACATAACAGAATCAAGCAGTCTAAGAGGAGAGGAGACCATTCGTGAGTTTAAATAATCTTCAATAGAAATCGAAAATCGATTTTTTTCATAAGCATTTGGATTAAGTATAGCCCCCTCTCGCTGCGCAACAGCAAGCTTACCAAGTGCCTCAAACTTTAAGTCATATTTTTCAATATAGCGATTCATCAAAAGACCAAAAGCTCCTGGGGGACCTTGAATGCCAGTAGGCTCGAGGAACTCACTTCTAAACCCTCCGTAGGATTGACCGAGTTTGGTAGAAGGTGAATCCGAATTTATTAGCATAACCACTTCACACATACCTGCCATGATAGCTGCTGATGCACGTGCTACATTTCCTATTGGAGAGCATCCTCCTATATCTGTCGTCTGCAACCATCTTGGTGTGATTCCTAAAGATTCAACGCAAAAATTTGAATAAAAAGGGTTAGAGCAGTCACTTAACGTATTGTTTGTAGCAAAACCATCAATGTCTTGGGGGCGTAGATTGGTTTTAGAGAGAAGTTCAGATGCAACTTGAGCAGCAAGTTCATAAGGTGATTTTCCTGAACGTCTCTCTAACTTGGTTTCACCATAGGCAATGATCGCAATATCTTTGCTTTTTAAAAAATTTTGATTCATTGAATTTTTAAAATTAGAAAATTAATTAAATTAGATGTAAAAATTACAATCTAATTCTACGAGTTTATAATATCAACTAAGAGTTTGACTTAGTCGTTGCAAGGGTAATTACCAATCACCTGCTTTATCAAGTATCGCAAAATCAAACCATTGGGTCAGTTTAAAGCCTGTATATTTATTCTCTAAATATTGATTTAATTTAACGTACTTTATCTGTTTACATTGATGAACTAATCTATTTCAGATAATTTAAAGAGCCTTAACTCAATATTTCCCCTCCAATTTAGTGCAAATGATCAATAGTAAATCACCTAGCCTACACCCATTTTCTGGACTAGATGTTGCAAAATTAATAGATGAGCGTGCTAAGCAAAGAGTGGATCATCCATTTTTGATTTGGTCGCCTTTTAATGCACCAACCCAAACCTGGAGTTACGAGCGTTTTGCTCATGATGTTGCATCTATCGCCGGTGGACTAGCTTATCAGGGAGTCAAACTAGGGGATCGTGTTTTAGTTCATTTGGAGAACTGCCCCGAAGCCATACTGACTCGGTTTGCCTGCGCAAGATTAGGCGCAATTTGTGTTGCCACGAACTCAATGGCTGCTGGACCAGAACTTAAGTGGTTTTGTGAGTTATCTGGAGCACGATTTGCCGTGACTCAACCAAAATTTGCTATGTTGGTTGATGAAAATTGTTTGGATCTTGATTGGATAGCTCTTACCGACACTGACGCTGGAGAAGAAGCAACTATCAATTCAAGGCCTAGTCGATCTCTATCATTCAATTCACTTTTAAATAAACCACTTGAAAGTCGAAAGATTAACACTATGCTTCCCGCCTCAATCATGTTTACAACTGGCACAACATCCCGTCCAAAGGGTGTAGTCTGGACGCATGCGAACATGCTTTGGGCGGGTAAGCTCGGGGCTATGCAGCAAGGAATTCAAAGTGATGATGTTTGCCATATTTTTTTACCCCTCTTTCATGTTGTAGGATTAGCTTGGTCTTTATTGCCAACCCTCTGGGCAGGTGCGACGGTTCTTTTGCAACCAAAATTTTCTTCTACTCGTTACTGGCCAAGCGCAATTAAACATAAAGCAACCATTGGTTCACAAGTTTTATTTACCACTAGAGTTCTTGCTGAACAAGCCGTGCCTAAGCACTACTTTAGACAATGGACTGATGCAGTTCGTCGCTCAGACTATGAAGCATATTTTAAATTGCGTATATTGGGTTGTTGGGGAATGACGGAAATGGTGGCTCAGCCAATTATTAGTGAACCAAGTTTATCTTTCATAGAAAAAACAATGGGACGTGCATCAACAGGCTATGATTTACGTATCATCAATGAGTCTGGTAATTTAATTGATGCCAATAATAAAGGGGAATTAATAGTTCGAGGCGTTCGAGGTGTCTCAATCTTTTATGAATATTTTAGGGACTCTAAGGCAACCTCAGAGGCATTTAACAGTGATGGATACTTTTTAACAGGCGACATTGTAAAACTTCACGAAGATGGAAGCATCGAATTTTCGGAGCGATCCAAGGATGTGATAAAAGTAGGCGGCGAAGGGGTTTCAGCTGCTGAAATAGAAAAAGTTATTCTTGAGGTTTCAGGAGTGATAGAAGCTGCTGTTGTGGCAAAGATCGATAAACATTATGGCGAAGTTGCAATTGCCTTTGTAAGAGTCTCTGATGTTGTAATTGGGGATTGTGTGAATCATATAATTACCCATTGCAATCAGTCTTTGGCTAAGTTTAAAGTGCCCCGAGAAGTAATTGTCTTGGATGATTTCCCAAGAGTTGGTTTTGGAAAGCTCTCCAAGGCGCGCTTGCGTGAAATGGCTAATGAGTTAAGTCCTATCTAATCATAAAACCTAAAGTGAGTTAAACACAATGGAATTAATTAACAAACAAAGTATCCTAAATAAACTCTTTTTCTATTTTCTTGGTCTTGTAGGGGTTGGTATTTTCAATCTTGGAAGTCTAAATGCACAGGAAATTTTCCCCAACAAGCCTATTCGACTAATTACACTAACTCCTCCTGGTGGATCATTAGATATTCTTGCAAGAACAATAGCTCAAGGACTTACTGAGCAGTTAAAGCAAACTATCTTAGTTGATAATAAAACTGGTGCGGGTGGGAATCTTGGTGCGAATATTGTAGCTAAATCTTTACCAGACGGTTATACCATTGGCATGGTTACTATAGCAACACACGGAATCAATCCTAGTCTTTATGGCAACAAAATGCCTTTCAATCCAATTAAGGATTTTTCACCTATAACGCTTGCTGCTGAACTTAAAAATATTTTAGTAGTCAATCCATCTCTACCGATCAGAACCGTTCAGGAACTGGTTGCCTATTCAAAAGCTAATCCTGGTAAACTTTCATTTGGATCTGCTGGGGCTGGAACATCGCAACATTTAGCAGGGGAAATGCTTAAAATTTTCGCTCAAGTTGATGTTGTTCATGTTCCTTACAAAGGTCTGGCACAAGCTGTTCCTGATCTAATTTCGGGTCAAATCCAATTCATGTTTTCTCTTATTCCTGACTCTTTGCCACATATTAGATCTGGGAAGTTGAGGGCTATAGGCATTGCTTCTCCCAAGCGCTCCCCGATTACACCAGATACAGTCCCTATATCCGAGCAAGGTTATCCAGGCTTTGAAGTGGTGGGATGGTTTGGTGTTGTTGCGCCGGCAGGTACTCCCAAAGAAATTATTAATCGCTATAACAAAGAGATAGTAAATGTATTAAGTCAAAGCGAAGTTCGAGAGCGCCTCTCAAATATGGGAATGGATGTAAACACAACAACACCAGAACAATTTGGCACTTACATATCCTCTGAAATCACGAAATGGGCAACGTTAGTGAAAAATTCAGGTGCTTCAGTAGAATAATCAATAGCGATGCAAGAAACTGTAACAACAACTTATAAATCTGAAAATGTTAAGGGGTAAATCTTGATCAGTGATTATTCTGAACTGCAACAATACATCGGGGTCAAGTATGTAACCGAAGATGTAATAACAGCAACTCAAGTACATCGCTTAAACCTGACACTTAACCGTAAGTGCTTATTTCCAAAAGAAGGAGATACAGTCCCCTGGGGATGGCATTTTATTTTCTTTCCAAGATTAATTCAGACAGAAAATTTAAGTGAAGATGGATTATCTGCTGAATTTGAGGGCTGTCCTGATAGTCCCCTACCTAAAAGGATGTTTGTTGGAAACAATCTTAAATTTTTTGATCAACTTCGAATAGGTGACCACGCATCTAAAGAAATCTATATTCAATCAGTAACGCCTAAAGAAGGTAAATCTGGTAAATTGGTTTTTGTAACTTTTGCAATTAATATCAATGGACCGAGAGGGCGAATTCTTGAAGATGAACACATGATGGTTTTTAAAGATGATGAGCCAAATAATACACAATTGAGTTCAATTAAAAGTGTACAGCATACTTCCGAAGGTACTTGGAAGCGCACTTTAACTTTGAATGAAGCAACTTTATTTCGCTATTCTGCAGTTACCTTTAACCCTCACCGTATTCATTATGATCAGCCATATGCCGTTAAGACGGAAAATTACAGAGCTTTAGTCGTCCAAGGTGGTTTAACAAGCATATTACTACTCGAGTTGCTAGATCAAAATTGGCCGAAAAATTCAAAAAAAATGTCAGGTTATAAAATGCGAGCAAAGGCTCCGCTTTTTGCAAATGAACCAATTACGCTTTGGGGTAAACCATCTCAGGACGAAAAGAATTGCCAATTATGGGCAGTGGATAAATCAAATAATTTGGCAATGGAAATTGAAGTATTTTTCGATTTAAAGTAATCATATATATCTGGTTAATAGCCAAAATTTTTTAACTGAGCTATAAAGCGCTGCAAATCTACTTTATTGATCTTTTAAGCTTTAGGGACTTGAATTTATGATTCTTTAGTTTTTTAAAGTCCTACCTCTAAGAACCTAGATGCCTCTTTGGGGTATTCACGGACATTCAGATGTGAGACTTCAGGACGAATTAATCAGCTCTTTTTATAAGCTTTGAGTACATCAAGAAAATTCCTTGCGATTGGAGACTCATCATCCAAGCGATATAAACAGTTTAAATCGATAAAACCTTTGGGTACATTACTTACCGGCAAGTAAACGACGTTTGGTAATTTCAAGTATGCGACTGATTCTGGAATTAAGCACCCCCCAAATCCCGCGGCCACAAAAGCCACTCCAGTTACTGAGTCTTCTACAGTTTGTTTGATAAAGGGTTGGATGAGATTTTTTTGAAATAAATTTAGAATCGAGTCAATAAAGTTAGGTCTTTGTCCACTTGCAAATATCACCAGAGGATAGCCTTCTAAATCTTTTATTTGTACTTTTTTATTTTTTGCCAATGGGCTATTTTGATGCAACGCTACAAGAAGCCTTTCGTGCTTAACAAGCTCACTGCCGATGCCAACAGTATTGACCGCCAAACGACTAAATCCCAAGTTAATTCGTTTTTCCCTGAGTGCTTGTATTTGTTCGCCTTTGTTCATTGTGTGCAAAACAATTCTAACTTTTGGGTATTTAGCTTGGAATGAAGCAAGCAATTCTGAAACAGTTCCAAACATGACCGAGCCAAATACGGCCACATCAATACTACCGGAATTACCT